>Ga0180008_1000074_pt1 | contig 99007 bp, 83 predicted proteins | sample MM_PW_MetaG_FD_121121 | JGI IMG/M metagenome (GOLD analysis project Ga0180008, IMG submission 121121) | Groundwater microbial communities from the Aspo Hard Rock Laboratory (HRL) deep subsurface site, Sweden - MM_PW_MetaG | ecosystem: Environmental > Aquatic > Deep subsurface > Groundwater... | reverse complement strand
GGGCGCGCCCACGCTGGAAAACTTGTGCGTGTTCATCTTTGCGCAGGTGCACCAGCAGATCCCGCAGGTCTCGGCCGTGGCGGTGTCGCGCGCGGCGGGTGACCGCTGCGTCTACCGGCCGCAGGCCTGAGCCATGAGCTGGGCTGAGCGCAGCCGCCAGGCCGTCTGGCACCCGTGCACGCAGATGAAGGTGCACGAGCACCTGCCGCCGCGCCCGATCGTGCAGGCGCAAGGGCCCTGGCTGGTTGACGATCAGGGGCACCGCATCCTGGACGCGGTCAGCTCGTGGTGGGTGAACCTGTTCGGGCACGGTTTCGCGCCGATAGGCGAAGCGATCGCCGATCAGTTCAACCGCGTTGACCACATCATGCTGGCCGGGCTCACGCACGCGCCGGTGGTCGAGCTCTCCGAGCGGCTGGGCCGGCTCACGGGCCTGGGCCACGCCTTCTATGCCAGCGACGGCGCCAGCGCCACCGAGATCGCGCTGAAGATGAGCGCGCACAGCTGGCGCAACCGAGGCTGTGCGGGCAAGCACCGCTTCATTGGCCTCGAAGGCGGCTACCACGGCGAAACCGCCGGCGCCTTGTCCGTCACCGACATCCCGCTGTTCCGCGAGGCCTACGCGCCGTTGCTGCGCCTGAGCGCCACGCTGCCTTCGCCCGACCCGCGCCGAGCCCCGCCTGGCGTGTCGGCTGAGCAGCACCTGCAGCACTGCATCGACGCGCTGGCGGCCTACCTGCAAGCGCACGCACACGAAACCGCCGCGCTCATCCTCGAGCCCCTGGTGCAAGGTGCCGCAGGCATGGCCATGCACGATGCGGCCTACCTGGTGGCCGTGCGCCGCCTGTGCGACCAGCACGAGGTCCACTGGATCGCCGATGAAATCGCCGTGGGCTTTGGCCGCACGGGCACCTTGTTCGCGCATCAGCAGGCCATTGGCGAAGGCGGCCAGGCGGTGCGTCCTGACTTCATCTGCCTGAGCAAGGGCTTGACCGGGGGCGTGATGCCGCTGTCGGCCGTGCTGACCACCGACGCGGTGTATGAAGCGTTCTGGGACGACCGCAGCGCGCACGGCTTTTTGCATTCGCATTCGTACACCGGCAACCCGCTGGCCTGCCGCGCTGCGCTGGCCGTGCTCGATGCCTTCGAGGCGCGCGACGAGCAGGGCCACGACGTGCTGGCCCGCAACCGCGAAGCCGCCGCGCATTTCAACGCCCTGACCGAGCCGCTGCGCCGTCACCCGCGCGTCAAGGCCAGCCGTCACCTGGGCATGATCTGGGCTTGGGACATCGACACCAACGAGCCCACGTTCGCCGCGCGCTACCACCGCGCCGCGCTGAACGCCGGACTGTTGCTGCGCCCCATCGGCTCGACCCTTTACGCCATGCCGCCCTACGTGCTCACGCCCGATGACCAGCGCCACCTCGCCGAGGGTTTGCTGCGCGTGCTCGACCTGGTGCTGGCCGAAGTCGATGCCTTGCCCCCAGCTGGCGAGCGCGCCCACCCGCTGGCCTGAGCGCCTCGGCCCCCGTTCACAAGCCTTCGCCCCGATCTCATCAACAGGAGGCCGAGATGGTCGCTTACTTCGTCACCGGCACCGACACGGGCGTGGGCAAGACCCGCGTCAGCGCGGCCTTGCTGCGGGCCCTTCACCAGGCGGGTCATGCACGCGTCGTCGGCATGAAACCGGTGGCGGCGGGCTGCGACTGGGTGACCTGTGAAGACGCCCAAGGCGCGGCCCATGGTCAGTGGCTCAACGAGGACGTGGCCGCCTTGCGTGCAGCCGGCACCCTGGTTGTGCCCCCGGTGTTCGACAACCCCTACGCGCTGCCCGATGCGCTCTCGCCGCACCTGGCTGCGCGCCGCGCCGGTGAAGCCATCGACCTCGATCACATCGAGGCGAGTTTTCACGCCCTGCGCCAGCACGCCGATGCGGTGGTGGTCGAAGGCGCAGGGGGGTTCATCGTGCCCCTGAGCGAGCCCGATCCGATCACCGCCGAAGGGTCGTGGGCCACCAGTGCCGACCTGGCCGTGCGCCTGCGACTGCCGATCGTCCTCGTGGTGGGCATGCGCCTGGGCTGCCTCAATCACGCACTGCTCACGCAAGAGGCCATCGCATCGCGCGGGCTCAAGCTGGCCGGCTGGGTTGCCAACCCCGTCGACCCTGACATGGCGGCTCAGGACGAGAACGTGGACACGCTGCGGCGGCGCCTGCAGGCACCTATGCTGGCGCGCCTGGCTTGGGCGCCACAGGCCAGCGCGGCAGAACTCGCGGCCAGCCTGTGCCTGCCGGGCTGAAGGTTTCAGGCGCGCACCGGTGCCCCTGAGCACGGCTCGTCTAAAGTGTTCACCTCGCCGGCGGGCGGGGCCGGGGTGAGCAGCGGCGTGAGCGAGTGGGTGCGCAGGACGTGCTCGCGCAGGGCCTCTATGGGCATCGGTTTGCCAAACAGGTAGCCCTGGAACTGCCGGCAGCCCATGGTTTGCAGGATCTGCAATTGCTCGCGGGTCTCCACCCCTTCGGCCATCACCGCCATGTTCAGCGTGGTGCCCAGGTCCACGATCGTCTTGGCGATCGCCAGGTCACGCGGTTGCGTGAGCAGGTCGCGCACAAAGGCCTGGTCGATCTTGAGCTGGTCCAGCGGCAGGCGCTTGAGGTAGGACAGCGACGAGTAACCCGTGCCGAAGTCGTCCAGCGAGAAGGACACACCGTACTGCTTGAGTGCCTTCATCTTGCCGATGAGGTCGTCCATGTCGCGGGCGAACACGCTCTCGGTCAGCTCCATTTTCAGGCGCTGCGGGGCCACTTTGTGCCGCTCGATGGCCGCCACGGCCTTGACCACGAAGTCCGGCTCGCGGACCTGGTGCACGCTGATGTTGACCGAGATCGTCAGTTGTGCGGTGGTGGGCTCGCTGGCCAGCTCGGCGAGGTGGCGGCAGGCCGTGTCCAGCACCCAGTCGCCCATGGGCAGGATCAGCCCCGTCTTTTCTGCCAACGGGATGAACTCCGCCGGCGAAATCATGCCGCGCCGCGGGTGAGGCCAACGCAGCAGGGCTTCGGTGCCCAGCATCTGGCCGTCCTGGTCGACCTGCGGTTGGTAGTGCAGCGCCAGCTGCCCCAGGCGGATGGCCTCGCGCAAGTCGGCCTCGTAGGCGTTGCGAGCCTCCACATCGGCTTGCATGATGTGCATCGCCAGGTACATGGCCAGGGCGGCCGCCAGGGTGTTGACCTTGCCGCCGATGGTGCGCAGCTCATCTGACAGGTTGTGGGCGGGTTGGCCGACCAGGGTGGTGCAGCCCAGCACCACAAAAGTCAGGAAGATGAACGCGACGATGCCATGGCGCCAGACCTTGGGTGCACCGCGCAGTCCCATGTACATGCCGGTGGCCAGTGGCACCAGGAACAGGTGGGCCGTGCGTGGCATCTGGGCGGTGGTCTGGTCCAGGAACACGCAGGTCAGGCAGACGACGACGTACAGCGCACCGCACTGGATGGCGCCGCCCAGGTAAGGGCGCCCCCGGCTGGCAAACCAGACGGCGAGCCCTCCGGCCAGCACGCCCGGGGCGGGGATCAGCGCGGCTTGCCAGCCAACCAGGTGCAGCAGAGCCAGCGCCCAGCCCAGCGTCATGACGGCCGTGAGCCACCCGCACACGGTCAGCAACAAGGCCACCCGGCGCATGTGCTTGGCGCCCAGGCCGCTTTTGCGGTGGGCTGACGTGGGAATCGATGGCTGCATGGGGGCCTGGGCCGTGGTCGCTCCGAGCGGTGGGCAAGGGATTCGACCCGAGGTTCATCGACGGGCCTTCCAGCTTTTCGACCGAATCGCCCGTCGCTTGAGCCATGCAGCGTGGCCGGGCCGAGCCTTGTCCCGGATCGACGCTGTGCCGGGGTGCGACCGTGCTCAGCGCTTGAGGTAGCCGGCTTCTCGCACCTTGCGCTCGGTCAGCTTCTGCGAGCGCGCGAGCACCTCGTCGATGCTCGGCGGACTGGGGGCCAGCACCCGCGCAACCTCCTGGGCCACGGCCGAGCCAATGGCCTGGAACTCCGGGATGCCCACCCACTGGATGCCGACGTAGGGCGACGCGGGCAGGGTGGGGCGCGCCTGGTCGGCCGACAAAATGGCCTGCAGTTCGACCTCGGCGTGCGGGTTGGCGCGCCGGAAGGGCGCCGCTGCGTACGTGGAGCGGCGGGTGCCGCCTGGCACAGCGTGCCAGCCCACCTCGCGCGCCACCAGTTCGGTGTACTCGCGGGAGGTTGCCCACTCGATGAACGACTGCGCCGCCGCCGGCTGACTCGAGCCTGCCGGGATGGCCAGCGACCAGGTCCACAACCAGTGGGCACCCCTGGGCGTGCTGGCCACAGGCGCCTGCAGGAAGTCAACGCGATCGACCACCTGGGACTCCGCAGGGCGGTTGACGAAGGCGCCGGCCACCGTGGCGTCGACCCAGATCGCGCATCGCCCCGCCGAGAACAGCGCCAGGTTTTCGTTGTAGCCGTTGGCGATGGCACCGGGCGGGCCTGCCTCGCGCAGCAGCGATGCATACAGTGTCAGCGCTTGCCGCCAGGCAGGGCTTTGCAACTGCGGTCGCCAGGCCATGTCGAACCACTGCCCACCGTGGGTGTTGACCATGGTGGTGAGCAGCGAGATGTTCTGGCCCCAGCCCGGTTTGCCGCGCAGGCAGATGCCGAATTGGCCTTTGCCGGGCTCGTGCAGCTTGCGCGCGGCATGGGCCACCTGCTCCCAGGTGGGTTGCGCAGGCAGTTGGATGCCGGCTTGCTTGAGCAGGTCGCGGCGCACCAGGGTCATGGTGCTTTCGCCGTAGAAAGGCAGGGCGTAGAGCTGGCCCTGGTGCGTGAGGGCGTCGCGGATGGGCGAGAGCAGGTCGTCGACCTGGTAGCGAGCGCTGGGTTGGAGTGCGCGCAGCCAGCCTCGGCCGCTCCAGACCTGGGCCTCGTAACCCCCCACGGTCAGGATGTCGAATCGGCCGGCCTTCGTGGCCACGTCCCGCGTCACCTGCTGGCGCAACTGATCTTCTTCCAGCACCACCCAGCGGATGCGCACCCCGGGGTGGGCCTGCTCGAAATGGGGCGTGAGCTTCTGCAAGGTCAGCATGTGCCCGTTGTTGACCGTGGCGACCACCAACTCCTGTGCAATCGCCTGCGCACACAGGGCCGGCAGCAGGGCCGCCAGCGTCAAAGCCGCCCTGACCTTCAGGGGGCACTCACATCGATGCAGGTTCATGAGCAGCTTCCGTCAGAATGGAGGCAGGCCGCTGTCTGGGCCACTGACCCGATCGATCACCGGGGGCATGCCCGGGTGACGAAGGACTCGTCCCTCAGGATACTTCAGATCTCCGGACACGCTTTGCGTGGGCGCTCACATCGGTCCCAACGTGCCTTCCACCTTCTCCGGCCTGCTGGCCACCTTGTCCCCCAGGCGCAGCCTGCGTGCCCGGTTCACCTTGCTGGCAGGCACCGGCGGGGTGGTGTTTGCCCTGATCCTGGCTTGGTGGGTGGCTCATGGCCAGCGTGCCCAGTTGCTCGATGCGGTGGACCGGTCCGTGCGCCGTGAGGCGCAGGTCGTGGGTGATGGCATGGCCGAGGCCCTGCGGCGGCATGTCGAGCGGGTGCAGCGCCTGGCCGCCAGGCCCGAAGTCGCCAGCGGCTTGCAGGACCTGGGCAGCACGCGGCTGCAGCTCGAGCAATTGCGTGAGCACGCGCCCGAATTCGAGTGGTTGGCCCTGACCGACGCAGGCGGGCTGATCATTTCGGCCACGGGGGCCAGGCTGGAGCAAACCGATGCCTCGGCAGAGAACTGGTTCCAGGAAGGTGGCAAGCAGGCCTGGGTCGGACGCCCCCAAGCCGCTGGCCGACTCGCGCGATTTTTGCCCGTCGACCCGGACGGGCAGGTGCCACAGCTCATCGACGTCGCCGCCCCCGTCATCGACCCGGAAGGCCAACTGATCGGGGTGATCGTCGGGCGCTTGAATTGGCGACGGGTGAGCGAGCGCCACCATCCCTTGACCGACGGCCTGGATGGACCGGGTCACACGGTGCTGCTGTCGCCAGACGACTCGGTCTCCATCGGCCCGCCTGCGCTCAGCGGTCGCCTCGCGCGGCCCGCCGGCTTCGAGCAGGTCCGAGCCGATGGCCGCTCGCGTGTGCTGGCCTGGCCTGACATGGGAGAGCAACTCACCTCCGTCGTGCCTTTGCGCTGGTCACCGGATGCCGCCCAGGGCCCTTGGACACTGGTGCTGCGCCAGGACCCCGAGCGCGTCTTTGGTCCCATTCAGGCACTGCAGCGGCGCCTGGTGATGGGCGGCATGGTGGGCGCGCTGGCCTTCATGCTGCTGATCTGGTGGTTGACCGGGCGCATCGTGCGTCCCATCGACCAACTGGCTCGCACCGCTCGCGACCTGCGTGCTGGCAAGCCAGCCCGCTTCGATGAGCCGGGTGACGTCGGCGACGAGGTGGCCTTGCTGTCGACCGCACTGGCCGAGCTGCAAGCTGGCGTGCAGGCGCGCGTGGGCGAGCTCGCGGCCTACCGCGATCACCTCGAGGAGATGATCGCCGAGCGCACGCAGGAGCTGCAGCAAGCCCGTGATCGGGCCGAGTCGGCCAACCGCGCCAAGAGCGCCTTCATCGCCAACATGAGCCACGAAATCCGCACGCCCATGAACGCCATCATGGGCATGACCTACCTGCTCAGGCAGGCCGTGCGCGACCCCGAGCAGCTCGACCGCCTGGGCACGGTGCAGCAGGCCGCAGATCACCTGCTCGACATCATCAACAACGTGCTCGACCTCTCGAAGATCGAGGCCGGCATGTTCACCCTCGTGGACGAGCCTTTCGACCTGCATGCGACGGTGCAGCAGGCGCTCGACCTGGTGGCCCTCAGAGCCGCCGACAAAGGCGTGCGGCTGCAGCTGGACACCACCGGCATGCCCAGCTGGGTGCGTGGCGACGCCATCCGCGTGTCGCAGGTCCTGCTCAACTTGCTGAGCAACGCGGTCAAGTTCACCGACCGCGGATCGGTGCGCTTGAGCGTGCACCCGCTCGATCAGGCCGGCATGTTGCGCATCGAGGTCACGGACTCGGGCATCGGCATTTCATCGGCCGACGCACAGCGCCTGTTCAATGCCTTTGTGCAGGCCGACGAATCGTCCACCCGTCGTCATGGCGGCACGGGCCTGGGCCTGGCCATCACGCGCAGCCTGGTCGAGCTCATGGGCGGGCGCATCGGGGTCGAGAGTCGCCTGGGCGAAGGCAGCACCTTCTGGTGCACGGTGCGCTTGCCGGCCATGCCGGTGCTGGCGACGAGTGCCCCACTTGCGCAACCGCTCGGGCCCTCGGGCGCAGAACCTGGCTTGGGTGCACAGGCCGGCTTGCCCATTCGCGCACCCCGGGTTGCAGACACAACCGCCGACGCCCTGGCCGAGTTGCGCCAGCGTTTCAGCGGCGCTCACATCCTGCTGGCCGACGACAACGCCATCAACCGCCTCCTGGTCACCGAGTTGCTCGACATGGTCGGCATCACGCCCGATGTGGCCGAGACCGGTGCCCAGGCCATCGAGCACCTGCAGACCCACCCTTGCGACCTGGTGCTCATGGACATCCACATGCCTGACATGGATGGCTTGACCGCCACGCGCCGCATCCGCGAGATGCCTGGGCTGGCCGAACTGCCCATCATCGCGATGACCGCCAGCGTGCTGCAAGACGAGCGCGAGGCCTGTTACGCTGCCGGCATGAACGCCCACTTGGGCAAGCCCCTCGACACGGGGTTGATGTACACCACTTTGTTGCACTGGCTGCGCAAGCGGGCCGACAGCCAACTGGCATCGGCCTCGGCAGCCTGAGCACTTTCACTTCGCTGTTGTCCCCATGCGCACCCGCCTGACCGAGCTGCTCGGCATCGCTCACCCCATCGTCCTGCCCGGCATGACCTACATCGCCGTGCCGTCTCTCGTGGCCGCCGTCTCGAACGCAGGCGGCTTGGGCGTCCTGGCGGCCGGTGCGCTCACGCCCGAAGGCTGCCGCGAGGCCATATGCGAGGTGCGCCGCCTGACCGACAAACCCTTCGGCGTGGGTTGCAGCCTGGGCCTGCCCGGCGCGGCCGAGTGCGCACGCGTGGCCATTGAAGAGCGGGTGCCCATGGTCAACGTGTCCATGGGCAAAGGCGAGTGGGTGATCGAAGGCGTGCGCGCTTATGGTGGCAAGGTGATCGCCACGATCTCCAGCGAGGCGCACGCACGCTCGGCCCTGGATGCCGGCGCCGACGGCCTGATCGTGACCGGGCACGAGGCCGCGGCCCACGGTGGCGCGGTGACGTCGATGGTGCTGATCCCCGCCGTGCGCGACATGACAGACAAGCCCCTGATCGCCGCCGGTGGCGTGGCCGATGGGCGTGGCCTCGTGGCGGCCCTGGCGCTGGGCGCCGACGCTGTGGCCATGGGCACGCGCTTTGCCAGCTCGGCCGAGAGCCCCGTGCACGCGGACACCAAGCGGCTCATCGTGTCCAAAGAGGCGGAGGAGACCATTTACTCGCCGAACTTCGACACCTGGCCCTGCCGCGTGATGAAGACCCCGGGTGGCAAGCGCTACACGGCCCATCGGCTGAGCCCGCCGGTGGCGATCACGCGTTCGCTCAAGGCCGCGCGCGAGCTCAACACGCCCTTGCACCACCTGGCCCGCGAAGCCATGCAGCAAGGCGTGGTGGGGGCGGTGAAGGTGGCCTACTTCGGCGCCGCGACGCTGGCGATGCGCAAGGCCATCCACGAGGGCAACCACGACGATGGCGTGCAGCTCATCGGGCAGTCCCAGGGGCTGGTGCACGATGTGCTGCCGGTGGCCGAGATCGTGGCGCGCGTGATGCGCGAAGCGGCCGAGGTGCGGGCGCGCTTGCAGGCGCTTTGAAGGGCGCTTCGTCCGAGGCCATCATGGGCCCTCAGAAAAGCAAGAAGCCCGGCCGGTGACCGGCTCGGGCTTCTTTTCGTCCGGCGTCAGGCGCCGGGCCGAATCACTCACTCGTCGCTGTTGCCACCCATGCCGAACAAGGCCAGCAATGCGCTGAACAGGTTGTAGACCGACAGGTACAGGCTGGTGGTGGCCAGGATGTAGTTGGTCTCGCCGCCGTTGACGATGCGGCTGGTCTCGAACAGGATCATGCCGCTCATCAGCAGGACGACCAGGCCCGACACCGCCAGACTCAGGGCGGGCATCTCGAAGAAGATGGCACCCAGGCCCAGCGCGAAGGCGACCAGGCAGCCGATCATCAGGAAGCTGCCCATGAAGCTGAAGTCACGCTTGGTGGTCAGGGCGATGGCCGACAGACCCAGGAACGCCACCGCCGTGGTGCCCAGCGCCTGCGTGACCACGGCCGGGCCGTGGGGCAGGTTCAGCACCGCGTTGAGCAGCGGGCCCATGGTGAAGCCCAGGAAGCCGGTGAAGGCGAAGACGGCCAGCAGGCCCTGAGCCTTGTGCGCGGTTTTCTGCACCCAGAAGCTCAGGCCGAAAAAGCCCACCAGGGTGACGATCAGGCCCAGCGAGGGCACGTTCAGGGCCATGGCCAGGCCTGCCATGCCCGCGCTGAAGGCCAGCGTCAGGCCCAGCAGGGCGTAGGTGTTGCGGAGCACGCGACGGCTGCTGTCCGACAGCGAGGTCGAAACAGCGGTGCCGGCCACCGGGCTCAGCGTGCGGGTCGGGTGCGAATGATCAGACATGGTGATTTCCTCGTGGGAAAAGAGACGAACACGCGTGGCATCTTGATGCGATTTTTGAATCATGTAAATTCGAAATATTGATCCGAATGATTCGGTAAAACCGATATGAACTACAAGCATTTGCTCTACTTCTGGACCGTGGCCCGCCTGGGGGGTGTCGTCAAGGCTGGCGAGCACTTGCACGTGACGCCGCAGACCATCAGCGGGCAGGTTCAGCTGCTGGAAGAGCATTTCGGGCGGCCCTTGTTCAAAAAGAAGGGCCGCCAGCTCGCGCTGACCGAAACCGGTGAGCTGGCCTTCAGCTACGCACAGGACATCTTCACCCTGGGTTCGGAGCTGGACCAGGTGGTGCGCCAGCCACGTGGTGCGCACCGCCCGCTGGAGCTTCGCGTGGGCGTGGCCGATGCCGTGCCCAAGATGGTGACCTGCCGCCTGCTGGAGCCGGCCCTGCAGCGCGAGCAGCCCTTCAAAGTGGTCTGCCGCGAGTGGAAGCTCGACAGCCTGCTGGCCGAGCTGGCCGTGCACCGGCTTGACCTGGTGCTGTCGGACACGCCTCTGCCACCCGCGCTCAGCGTCAACGCTTTCAACCATCGCCTGGGCGGCTCTTCGGTGGGCTTTTACGCCAAGCCTGAGCTGGCCGCGAGCTTGAAGGGCGGCTTTCCGAATTGCCTGGACGACGCACCCATGCTGATGCCGGGCAGCGACTCGGCCCTGGGGCAGCGCTTCGCGCAGTGGTTGGGCCGCCACAAGCTGCACCCCAGGCCCATTGCCGAGCTGGACGACGGCGCCCTGGCCAAGGCGCTGGGCAAGTTCGGCCATGGGGTCTTCATGGCGCCCATGGTGCTCGACGAGGAGGTGCGCCAGCAGTACGGCGCCGAGCTGGTGGGAGAGGCGCCCGATCTGATCGAAGAGTTCTACCTGATCACGGTGGAGCGCCGCATCACCCACCCCGGCGTGGCGGCCGTGGCCGAGGCGGCGCGCAAGGGCCTGTTCGCGGCCTGGAATCGCTGAGTGCAGACCGCGAACAGGCTTTCGGGCTTGCCGGAGCGCGCCTGTTAACCTCGCGGCATGACTGGATTGTTTGACCGGGAGCTGGGGCAGCTGCAGGCTGCGCACCTGGCTCGACACCGCCGCCAGGTGCAGCCCGCTGTGGCGCCCGCTGACCTGGCCCCGCATCAAGAAGCCCTGCGCGCCACCACTTACGTGATCGACGGGCAAACCCGCCTGTCATTTGGCAGCAACGACTACCTGGGGCTGTCTCAACACCCCGCATTGCTGAGCGCTGCGCACGAGGCCATCAACCGCTACGGCGTGGGCGCCACCGCCTCGCCGCTGGTGTGCGGCCACAGCCCGGAGCACGAAGCGCTGGAGCGCGAGCTCGCTGCGCGCGTGGGCCTGCCCCGCGCGCTGTATTTCTATGCGGGGTACGCCGCCAACGTGGGCGCCTTGCCTGCGCTGGTGGGCCGGGGTGATGCCGTGTTCTCTGACGCGCTCAACCATGCCTGCCTGATCGACGGCATCCGTTTGTCCAGGGCCGAGCTGCACGTGATGCCGCACGCCGACCTGGGCGCGCTGGAGCAGGCCCTCCAAGCCAGCATGGCCCGGCGCAAACTGGTGGTGACCGACGCCGTGTTCAGCATGGATGGCAACGTGGCCGATGTGCCGACCCTGCTCGAGCTCTGCGAGCGCCACGACGCCTGGCTCATGATCGACGACGCCCATGGCTTTGGCGTCTTGGGCTCACAGGGCGAGGGCACGCTCGCGCACCACGGCATCGCTGGCATCGGCGGTCCGAGCAAGGCTTGGCGAGGTCGCCTGGATCGACTGATCTACATGGCCACCTTGGGCAAGGCCGCGGGCGTGGCCGGTGCATTCGTGGCGGGTGAACCGTCGGTGGTCGAGTGGGTGATGCAAAAGGCCCGCACCTACATGTTCGCCACCGCTGCTCCGGCCATGGTGGCTGCGCCCCTGCGCGCGGCCTTGCAGGTGATGGCTGATGAACCTCACCGGCGTGCGCACTTGCGCGCGCTGCAGCAGCGCCTGCGCGAGGGCGTGCAGTCGGCGCGCCTGCCTTGGACGCTGATGCCGTCTGACACCGCCATCCAGCCCTTGGTGATCGGCAGCAACGCCGATGCGCTGGCCGTGATGGCTCGCCTCGACGAGCAGGGTGTGTGGGTGCCAGCGATCCGGCCCCCGACGGTGCCCGAAGGCACAGCGAGGTTGCGGATCTCGCTGTCGGCGGCGCACACGAGCGAGCACATCGATCGTTTGCTGGACGCGCTGGCTCGGGCGGCTTGAAAGGCCCTGGCTTCAGTGGGCGTAGCCGAAGAGCTTGCGCCGATTGAGCTGCACCAGCACGTTGCCTTGGGCGACGGCCGTGGTCACCTTGAATTCAGCGCGGCGCGTGTCGCGCGGCACCGGGTCTGGGAAGACCCAGCCATCGGCGCTGATGAGGCTGTGCACCTCGGGCGTGTTGGCGGTTTCGCCCGGGCGCACCACGATGCCGGTGTCGCCGTTGGCAAGCTTGACGAATGCGCCCGGCGGGAAGATGCCCATCTGCTTGATGATGGCCCCGACGTAGGGGTTGTCAGCGCCGCCGGCCTTCACATAAAGCTCTCGTGCTGCGACGTTGATGGGGATGGCGGCGCGGTTGGCCCTCGGGCTGATCTTGGCGAGGTAGACGTCGGCGTAGTGAACCATGCAGGCCAGCTGGCTCAGCGAGCTGCGGTCTTGCGGCAAGCCGCCACCGTTCTCGGTGACGTGGTGCTGTTCAACCGTGAGCAGCCAGTCGTTGCAGGGCACTTTGGCGCGCTCCAGCACCTGGCGGCCCTGGTGTGAGTGGGCGTCGATCGCAGCGCGTTGTTGCGCGGACAGCGGTGTGGCCTGCTTGGACAAGGTGTTCTGCAGGTCGAGCATGGCGATGTTCATGGTGAGCGCAGCCCGCACGAGCGTGGCACGTTCGGCCTCGCTCCAACCCAGCCGTTCGGCGGCCAACGAGGCCACGAAGGCCGTTTGCATGGAGTGGGTGACGGCATAGCCCAGGGGCTCACCCTGGATCATCTCGAAGGTGCCTGCCGCCACGTCTTCGCGCATGGCCGAGCCGATCTGGTCGGACAAGGCGGTCATGTCCTGGGCAAAGTGCGGGTTGGTGGCGTGGTTGCGCAGCAGGGTTCCGGCACGCCGCAGCAGTTGCGCCCACAACTCGAACGGTGTTCGACGAGCCTGAGCCGCCTGCTGCTCGCGAAGGTGGGCCTCGTACTCGTCGGCGTCGACGTAGACACCGCGCTCCAGCAGGCTCTCGATTTGCTCGGCGTCGGTCAGCAGGAAGCCTTTGCCCAGCAGCAGGTGACCAGGCTCATTGCGCACGTTCCAGGGCAGGGGCTCGTTCAGGCGTATCTGGTGGGCGCACAGTCGCAGGAGTTTCATGGGCTGGTTTCAACGGCAAAGGGCAGGGCCGTTGATTCTTCCCTTTGATCCGTTTGGCCTCGGCTGTTTGGCCGATGCGCGGCGGGGCAAAGTGCGACGCAATGCGCAGCCGCCTTCACGCCGGGCAGCCGGTCCTCTGCGGGTTAGCCATGAGCCATCGGGTCAACCCTGGGCCTGGTCGTACAGGCGCCGTCGGTTGAGCGTCAGCATCACCTGGCCGCGTGGCAAGGCGGCCACGACCTTGTGGTCAGGCTCGCTCGTGTCGGTCAGCTGGGTCATCAGGTAGGGCGTGCCGTCGGCGCGCAGCAACGTGCTGACCAGGGGCGTGTCGGGCGCTGTGCCTCGGCGCAGCACGATGGCGGTGTCGCCGTTGCGCAGCTTCACGAAGGTGCCCGGCGGGTAGTTGCCCATCTCCTGGACGATGGCTGTGGCGTAGGGGTTGGCGTTGCCACCTGCGCTGGCATGCAGTTCTCTGGCCGCGACGTTGATGGCCAGTGCGGCCCGCGTTGCGCGGGGGCTGAGCCTGGCCAGGTAGACATCGGCGTAGTGAACCAGGCAGGCCAGGGGGCTCAAGTTGCTGCGGTCGGCGGGCAGGGTTCGGCCACCATCGGTCACGTGGTGGTGCGCCACGGTGTGCAGCAGGACGGCGTCGCCAATGCCGGCCGCCTCGAGCATGGCCCGGCCGCGCTGAGCATGGGTGTCGATGTCCTGGCGTTGGCGGATCGAGGGCGGCGTGGGTTGCCTGACGAGGGCGTCCTGCAGGTCCAGCATGGCGATGTTCATGGTCAGCGAGGCCTTGACCAGGGTCTGTCGATCGAGGATGGACCAGCCCATCCGTTGTGCCACCCATGCCGTGGTGAAGGCCGTCTGCAGGGCGTGCGCGATCGCGTAGCCTGCGATCTCCTCGCCGTAAATCATCTCGAAGAGGCTGGCCTCGGGGGAGGCATCAACGGTCTGCAGGATCACCTCGGTGACCGCGTCGAGCTCTTGCGCGAAGCCGGGCGCCAGAGGCTGCCTCAGCAGGCGCGCGACGCGGTCATGCATGCCGTGCCAGACCGAGAAGGGGTCCGGCGCGGCCGGGTCATGCCACGAGGTGTTGCTCATGGCCGTCCATGTTGCCAGGGTGCGTGCAGGTGCGCCACGTTTGCGTGACGTTCGTTGCGCCCAGGCGTGTCGCCCTGCCTCAGGCGTGCTGGTCGAGCAACAGTTCGGCGCGCAGCGAGTGGGGATAGGCCTGCGTGATGTGGACGTCAATCAGCTGACCGACCAGCCTGTCGCGCAGGGCCTGCGTGGGGCCGGCGGCGAAGTTGACGATGCGGTTGCACTCGGTTCGACCCATCAATTCGGACGGGTCCTTGCGGCTGGGGCCTTCGACCAGGATCTTCTGCGTGGTGCCCACCAGCATCTGGCTGTAGCGCTGCACGTTGGACTCCAGGTAGGCCTGCAGGGTTTGCAGGCGCTTGAGCTTGACCTCGTGCGGGGTGTCGTCCTGCAAGGAGGCTGCCGGGGTGCCGGGGCGGGCGCTGAAGATGAAGCTGAAGGAGGCGTCGAACTCGATGTCGGTGGCCAGCTTCATGAGCTTGTCGAAGTCCTCGTCGGTCTCGCCCGGGAAGCCGACGATGAAGTCGGTGGACAGGCGGATGTCGGGGCGCACGGCGCGCAGCTTGCGGATGGTGCTCTTGTATTCGAGCACGGTGTAGCCGCGCTTCATGGCCATGAGGATGCGGTCCGAGCCGTGCTGCACGGGCAGGTGCACGTGGTTGACCAGCTTGTTGGTCTTGCCGTAGACGTCGATCAGGCGCTGGCTGAACTCGTTGGGGTGGCTGGTGGTGAAGCGGATGCGCTCGATGCCGGGGATCTCGGCGACGTACTCGAGCAGCATGGCGAAGTCGGCGACCTCGGTGGTGTCCCCCATGCGACCACGGAAGCCGTTGACATTCTGGCCCAGCAGGGTGACCTCTTTGACGCCCTGGTCGGCCAGGTCGGCGACTTCGGTCAGCACGTCGTCAAACGGGCGCGAGACCTCTTCGCCGCGCGTGTAGGGCACCACGCAGTAGCTGCAGTACTTCGAGCAGCCTTCCATGATCGACACGAAGGCCGAGGCGCCTTCCTTGCGCGGCGGCGGCAGGTGGTCGAACTTCTCGATCTCGGGGAAGCTGATGTCGACCTGCGGGCGTTGCTGCTGCTGCCGCTTTTCCAGCATGGCGGGCAGGCGGTGCAGGGTCTGCGGGCCGAAGACCACGTCCACGTAAGGCGCGCGCTCGATGATCGAGGCGCCTTCCTGGCTGGCCACGCAGCCGCCCACGCCGATCATCACGCCCTTTTCTTTCAGGTGCTTGACGCGGCCCAGGTCGGAGAAGACCTTCTCTTGCGCCTTCTCCCGGATGGAGCAGGTGTTGAAGAGGATGAGGTCGGCTTCTTCGGGGTCGTTGGTGGGCACGTAGCCCTTGGCCGCGTTCATGACGTCGGACATCTTGTCCGAGTCGTACTCGTTCATCTGGCAGCCGTAGGTCTTGATGTAGACCTTCTTTTGGGGCTGATCGGGCGCGGCTTGGGGCGTGGTGGAGGTGTCGATGGACATGGCGATTCAGGGGCCGTCTGGGCGACGGCGTCGTGCCTGCTTCAAAAAGGGAAATGGGGGACGCGGTGGCGGGCACCCTGAGGTGCCTGGTGCGCAGGAAAGCTCAGGCCGGTGGTCAGCCGCTCAGGGCTTGGACCAACTCTGCGAGATGGGGTCGAACACCCACTTGGCCGCTTCTTCGGGCGTCGTGGGCCAGGTGCGCGATGCTTCCTGCGCGGTCAGCAGCCAGACGTCCTGGATGAGGCCGGACTGGCCGTCGACGCTGTAGTTGACAACGTGGGTCTGGCCGCCCAGCGTGCCGGACATCACCAGGGTGTTGCTCTGGCCGCGGATGCGCGAGGCGGGCGACAGGCGCGTGGCCACCTTGCCGTTGAGCACGATCTCGGGCGGCAGACCGAAGGTGATCTCGCCACGCAGCGTGTTGGCAGGGATGGGCACGGGCCGGGCGGCCTGGGCGTGCGCCTCAGAGGGCGTCAGCGAGACGAGGCTGGCCAGCAGGGGCGCGGTCAGCAGCGCGCCGGCCGAGCCGAGCAGGGTGCCGAGGCAGGCGCGGCGGGTGGGGAGACAGCGGGGCATGGTGTAGATCCAGGGGCTGTGTGAGAGGCACGATTTTAGGGCATGCCCATGCCGATCGGCACCGCGGGCGACGATAAGATGGCGTGCTCAGAAGGTGGGGCTTTGCGCACCCGCCTCGTTGGCCAAACAAAGGATCAAAGGGAGAGACCATGGGTCTGGTTGATTTCATCAAGAAGCAGTTCATCGACGTCATCGAATGGAACGAGTCCGAAGATGGCGTGCTGGCGTGGCGGTTTCCGTTTGAAGACCGCGAAATCCAGAACGGTGCCACCCTGGTCGTGCGCGAGTCGCAACTCGCCCTGTTCGTCAACGAAGGGCAGGTGGCCGACCTGTTCGGGCCGGGCACCCACCGGCTCACCACCCAGACCTTGCCGGTGCTGACCAACCTCAAGAACTGGGACAAGCTGTTCGCCTCCCCGTTCAAGAGCGACGTCTATTTTTTCAGCACGCGGCAACAGCTGGACCTGCGCTGGGGCACCAGCCAGCCCATCACCCTGCGTGACAAGGACTTCGGCGCCGTTCGCCTGCGCGCCTTCGGCAACTATGCCGTGCGCCTGAAAGACCCTCGCCACTTCCATGTCAATGTCTCCGGCACCCGCGAGCGCTACAGCGTCGAGGACCTCGACGGGCAACTGCGCGGCGTGCTGCTGCAGCATCTGAGCGATGCCGTCGCGCAAAGCGGCATCCCCTTTCTCGATCTGGCGGCCAACCAGGTGGCCTTTGCCCAGGCCTTGCAGAAAGCGGTCACGCCGGCTTTCGAGCAACTCGGTCTGCAGCTCGACAGCCTGACCGTGCAGAACGTGTCCTTGCCCGAAGAGCTGCAGAAGGTGCTCGACCAGAAGATCGGCATGGGCATGGTGGGCCAGAACATGGGCCAGTTCGTGCAGTACCAGGCGGCCCAGGCCTTGCCGCAGGTGGCGGCGTCGGCCGGGCAGGGCTCGGGCGTGGCGGGCGATGCCGCGTCGCTCGGCGCCGGCTTGGCGCTGGGTCAGGTCATGGCCCAGTCCATCCAGCAGGGGCTGCAGGGCGTCGGCCAGGCGCCCGCCGCCGCCGCACCCGCAGGGATGTCACCCGACCAGGTCATGGCCACTCTCGAAAAGCTCGCCGAGCTGCATGCCAAGGGCATCCTGACTGCCGACGAGTTCAGCGCCAAGAAGGCCGAACTGCTCAAGAAGCTGGTCTGAGGAGTCGGTTTTGCGGTCTCTGTGTGAGCAGGGCGGGGTGACCCGCCATGGCTGAGCCTTCGTCTTCCAAAGACGCACCGCGCGGCTGGCAGGCGGCCTGCACGTTCTGCGGTGCGAAGGTGACGTTCCAGTCGCCGATCTCGCCGATGGCGGTGTGCAGCTTCTGTCGCAGCACCCTGGTGCGCGATGGCGAGACCTTGCGCCGAACCGGGCGCAGTGGCGTGCTGTTCGACGACCACAGTCCGCTGAAGCTCGGCACGCAGGGGCGCTGGCAGGGCGAGGGCTTCGCCCTGGTCGGTCGCATCCAGCTGAGCTACCCAGACGAAGGCGGCCAGATCGGTCGCTGGAGCGAGTGGCAGGTCGTGTTCGACAACGGTCGACCCGCCACCCTGAGCGAGGACAACGGTGGCCACGTCTTGTGCTTCCCGTTTGACCTCGATGCCCAGCAGCTTGCGGCCATCCCGGACACCCTGGTGGGCACAGACCGCTATATCGGCGGGCAGCGCTGGACGCTGTCGTCCCGGGTGGAGGCCAGTGTGCACGCGCTGGAGGGCGAGGTGTTCCACGCGCCGCAGGTGTCCGGGCCGTTCACGGTCTGGGAGTGGCGCAATGCCGATGGCGAGGTGCTGAGCGTCGAAGACGCCCCGGGTGGGCGGCGCGCAGACAAAGGGCGATCGGTGCAACTCGACGACCTCCAGCTCGGGGGCAGTTTCGATGCGGGGGCGCCGTCCGAAGCCCAGGTGAAGGCGCAGGCCCTGGAGTGCCCGCATTGCGGCGCATCGGTCACGCCCCGGCTGTCCCAGTCCAAGACGGTGGTCTGCGACAGCTGCCGCTCGGTCATCGACATCAGCAAGGGGCTGGGGGCCGACCTCGATCATTACCAGCAGAACAACGCCCTGGAGCCCCTGATCCCGCTCGGGCTGGTGGGACAGATTTCGGTGGGCGGGCGTACGAGCAAGTGGCAGGTGGTCGGCTACCAGGAGCGTTGTGAAGAAGCCGAGTCGCCCGATGACGAGCAGACCTTCTGGCGCGAGTACGTGCTGTACGAACGCACCCGCGGGTTCGCCTTCCTCGTCGATTCGGAAGAGGGCTGGAGCGTGGTCTCGCCGATCACCGGTGCGCCGAAGGTGTCAGGCCACGGGGTGAAGTGGCGCGGGCGGCAGTACTCGCTCCAGTACAGCTACGGCGCGGTCACCACCTATGTGCTGGGCGAGTTCTATTGGCCTGTTCGCAAGGGACAGCGCACGCGCAACACCGACTATGCCTGCCGAGAGGGGGGCAAGAACCACTTGCTCAACCGCGAGTCTTCGGGCTCGGAAGTGGTGTGGTCGGCCGGCGAGACCATCGACCATCAGATGGTGATGCGGGCCTTCGGCCTGAGCAAGCAGCCGGTGGCGGCGTTCAAGCGCGACACGCGTCCGACGGGCGATGGCGTGTTCTGGGGGCTGCCGACGTGGGCCTGGTTGCTCATCCTGTTCGTGCTGATCGTGATCCTGCTGGCGCAATGCTCCGACGATTGCGACGACGTCAAAGACAGGTATGGCGACCAGAGCGCGGAGTACCGGCAGTGCCGCCACAGCTCTGGCGGCTCCAGCGGCCGCAGCAGTTGGGGCAGCTCCCATGGCGGCTACAGCAGTGGCGGCTTCCACAAATGAAGAAAGGACTGGCACATCATGGAACTTGAGTGGTTCAAACTGAGCATCTTCGTGGCATCCATCAGCTACGCCCTGATCGGCGTGGCCCTGTTCTGGATCTGCTTCATCGTGGTCGACAAGCTCACCCCGTACGACCTCTGGGGTGAGATCGTCGAGAAGAAGAACGTCGCCCTAGCCATCGTGGTGGGGGCCATGTGCCTGGCGATCGGGCAGATCGTCGCCGCCGCCATCCATGGCTGATTCGGTCTCGGGCGAGGCCGACGAGGGGCTCGCCGAAGGTCGGCCGCGCATCGAGCCGGCGGAGCTGGCGCTGCTGGTGTCGGTCTTCGTCGTGGCGGCCTGCGGGCTGGTCTACGAGCTGGCGGCTGGCGCCCTGGCGAGTTACCTGCTGGGTGACTCGGTCCTGCAGTTCTCCACGGTCATCGGCACCTACCTGTTTGCCATGGGCGTGGGCTCGTGGCTGTCTCGTCACATCGAGCGCCAGCTGGTGGCGAACTTCCTGCGCATCGAGCTGCTGGTCGGGGTCATCGGCGGGCTGATGCCTGCGGGCTTGTTTGCGGCCCACAGCGTGCTGCCCGTGGGGGCGGTGACCGAGTTCCGGGCGCTGCTCTACGGCATGGTGCTGCTCATCGGCACCCTGGTCGGCCTGGAGATCCCGCTGGTCATGCGGATCCTGCAGCGGCGTTTTCGCGAGCGCTACGCCCTCAAGGACCTGGTCTCGCAGGTGCTGACCTTCGACTACCTGGGGGCCCTGGTCGTGTCCCTGGCCTTCCCGCTGATCATGGTGCCGCAGTTGGGCGTGGTCCGCACCGGCATCTTCTTCGGCTTGCTCAACGTGCTGGTGGCGGTGTGGGTGTGTTGGCAGTTCCGCGCCGAGTTGCGCGCCTGGCGCCAGCATGCGGCGGCCTGCCTCCTGTCTCTCGTGGTGCTGTCGCTGGCGATGCTGGGGGGGCAGCCGCTGACGACCTGGGCCGAAGACCGTTTCTACGGTGACCACATCGTCATCCGCCAGGACACGCGCTACCAGCGCATCGTGCTGACGCATGGTGGGGGGCACACGCGGTTGTTCCTCAACGGCAACCTGCAGTTCTCTTCCCGCGACGAGTACCGCTATCACGAGGCCCTGGTGCACCCGGCGCTGTCGGCGCAGGGCGCGCCCCGTCGTGTGCTGGTTCTGGGCGGCGGTGACGGCATGGCGGTGCGCGAGGTGCTGCGCCATCCCAGCGTCGAGCAGGTCACCCTGGTGGAGCTGGACCCGGCCATGACGCAGCTGTTCAGCCAGCAAGCCCGGCTGGTCGCGCTCAACAGGGGCGCTCTGCAGCAGCCCCGGGTGCGCGTGATCAACGCCGATGCCTTCGTGTGGCTGAGCGCGAACGACGAGGTCTTCGACGCCATCGTGGTGGACTTCCCCGATCCGACCAACCACGCCATCGGCAAGCTGTACTCGACCACGTTCTATGCCCTGCTCGACCAGCATCTGGCCGCGGGGGGCTTTGCAGTGATCCAGACCACGTCACCGCTGATCGCGCGCAAGAGTTTCTGGACGGTGGTCCGCACCATCGAAGCGGTGGGCCTGCAGGCCACGCCGTACCACGCCCACGTGCCGAGTTTCGGCGAGTGGGGGTTCGTGCTCGCGCACCGCCGGCCCTGGCGCATGCCGGAGCGACTGCCCGAGGGGCTTCGCTTCCTGACGCCGAAGGGCCTGCCGGCCCTGTTCGATTTCCCGCCGGACATGGCTCGGGTGCCGGCCGAGCCGAATCGGCTGAGCAACCAGTCGCTGGTGCACACCTTCGAGGAAGAGTGGGGGCGGATCCACCAATGAACCGGGGGCGTCGCGATCTGATGCGACAGGGCGCGGCCTGGTGCCTGGGCGCCTCCGCGCTGACGGGTTGCCGCGACAGCGGGGTCACGTCCCTGCGCGCGGACCTGGCGGGTGGCTGGGTCGGGCCCCAGGTCGAACGGGGCCATGCCTGGCGCGACGGGCGCTTGCCGGCGTCTGCCGTGAGCGAGCCGGTGCGGCGCGTGCACACCCTCATCGTCGGGGCGGGCGTGGCCGGTTTGTCGGCGGCGCGAGGGCTGATGCAGGCGGGCATCGACGATTTCGCCGTGATCGACCTCGAGGACGAGCCGGGCGGCAATGCGCGCGGCCACCGCATCCAGGGCCTGCCCTGCCCCTTGGGGGCGCACTACCTGCCGGTGCCCGACGATGGGGCCGAAGAGGTCGCGGCGTGGTTGGCCGAGCTGGGCTTGATCCGGCGGCAAGCGGGGCGCTGGGTGGGCGATGAACGCCACCTGGTGCACAGCCCGCACGAGCGGCTGTTTGTGCCCGAGGGCGATGAGGCTTCTTCCGGCGATCGGGGCTTCTGGTCGGGGCACTGGCAGGAGGGGCTGTTGCCTCGCGCCGATGACCCGTCGGTGCAGGCCGATCTGCGGCGTTTGCGCTCGGCGATCCAGTCCAGCCTGGGCGGGGTTCGGCTGGGCCTGCCCACCTGGCGCACGCCCTGGAGCCCAGGGCTGAGCGCCCTCGATGGCCTCACCTTTGCCGACTGGCTGGCCCGCCATGGGGTGCGCACGCGCGAAGTGCTGTGGTGGCTGGACTATGGCTGCCGGGACGACTATGGCGCCGGCTTGTCGCGCGTGTCCGCCTGGGCGGGCTTGCAGTACCTGGGCAGCCGCCACGGACTCGGAGGGGGCGAGGGCCCTGTGCCCCATGAGGACGCGGCCCATGGCGGGGGCGTGCTGACCTGGCCGGAGGGCAACGCCTGGTTGGTGAGGCAGCTGGCCCAACCGTTGAGCGCGCGCTGGCAGGGCGGTCTGATCGCCACGCGCGTGGAGCCAGGGCGCCACGACGTGGCAGTGAGCGCCGTGTCGGCTCGCGAGGGGCGGAGTTGGCGATGGCAGGCCCGCCACGTGATCCTGGCGCTGCCCTTGACGATGTCGCGGCGCCTGTTGTCACCGTCGTTGCCGGCGCTCGAGGCCCTCAAGCCGCTGCTGATGCCTGCCCCCTGGTTGGTCAGCAACATCGTGCTCGGCTCGAACTTGCCTGACCGGGGTGGCGTGCCCCTGGCCTGGGACAACGTGCCCTTCAGCCACGATGGCGGGGCGGGCGTGCCCATGCCTTCGCTGGGATACGTCAGCGCCCGCCACCAGGAGCTGTCTCAGCCCCATGGCTCGCAGGTCCTGACCCATTACTGGGCCCTGGGTGGCCAGTCCGCCGAGCAGACCTTGGCCATGCGACGCGCGCTGCTGGCCGATGACTGGCGCGTGTGGGCGACTCGGGTGGCGGCCGATCTGGCGCGGGTGCACCCCGAGTGGCCGGCCCTCATCGAGCGCATGGACCTCATGCGTTGGGGGCACGCGATGGCGACGCCCGTGCCGGGCTTGCGCAGCCACCCCGCGCTGGCGGCCTTGTGGCGCCCGCAGGGGCGCGTGCACTTTGCGCACAGCGACCTGTCCGCCTACTCCGTGTTCGAAGAGGCGTTCAGCCACGGCTTGCGCGCCGCTCAGGCGGTGGCGCTCGCGTCGGGGATTTCGCGGCGAACCGCCTGACGGTGGACGCCTCGGGGGCGAAAGCCCTCGATCAGGCCGTCGATCAGGGCTTGTGCGCGCGCACGGTTGTCGCCCACCAGGTTGCACACGAAGACGTCCAGGGTCACGACGCCTTGCTCGGGCCAGGTGTGCACGGCCAGGTGCGATTCGGCCAGCAGCACCACGCCGGTCACGCCTGCGGGCTCGCCGACCTGGCGAGGCGGGAAGCGGTGGAAGCGGTCGGCGACTGCGGTGAGGCCCACGGCGGCCACGTGCCGGAGGCAGGCGTCGCGCAGGGCGTCGCTGTCCTGCATCCAGGCCTGGGTGGGCTCGCAGCCTGAGAGGTCTGCTGTGAGGTGATGTCCGGCCAGCGCGGGCAAGGGCGAGGCGTCCATCATGATCGCCCGTTCAGGGCGGCCAGTCGCTCCGGCGTACCCACGTCCGTCCATTCGCCGGTGTGAACCCGCCCGCTCAGCCGGTCGCTGTCGATGGCGCGGTCGAAGCAGGGCCGCAGCGCGGCCTTCTCGCCCACCGTCACGCCATCGACCATGCCTGGGCGGTACAGCCCGATGGTCGAGTAGGTGAAGGTGGGCGTGCCTTCCGGCGCGCTGCCCTTGTGGTGGATGCGGCCGGCGGCGTCCAGCGCGAAGTCGCCCTGGGGCACGTGGGCCGGATTGGGCACCAGCCAGAGGTGGGCCAGGTCGGGTTGGCCGGTGGGCGCTGCCACCGCCTCGTCGGCGAAGGCCTGCGCCACCTGCGGGTCGAATTGGAAGCCGGGCACGAAGACGTCGCCGGCCAGCACCCAGAACGCGCGATCGCCGCCGGGCGCTTCGGCCAGCAGCGGCAGGGCCTTGGCGATGCCGCCCGCGGTCTCCAGCGCACCCCCGTGGTCGGCGCGCTCGTGCGAGTAGCGGATGCGCAGGCCCCAGCGGCTGCCGTCGCCCAGCGCGGGCTCGAACTGTTCTTCGAGGTAGGCGGTGTTGATGACGACGTCGCGCACGCCGTCGCGGGCCAGGGCTTCGAGGTGCCACACGATGAGCGGCTTGCCGCGCACGGCCAACAACGGCTTGGGGCAGGTGTCGGTCAGGGGCCTCATGCGCTCGCCACGACCGGCGGCGAGGATGAGGGCGGGCAGGTTGCGGGCGTTGCGCGGGGTGCTCATTCAGGCGTGTCTTCGAAAGCCACCACGTGGCTCATGTCCAGCCGGATGCCGATGGCTTCGCCGATGGCGTGGTCGTGGTGAGAGGGCACCATCGACAGCACCTCGGTGCCATCGGCCAGGGCCAGGGTGTAGAGGAATTCGGCGCCCTTGAAGGCCTTGTGCACCACGCGCGCCTGGATGGGGCTGGCGTCGTCGTGGACCACGTCGTCGGGGCGCAGCAGCACGCTCACCCGGGTGCCGGTGGCAAAGGGCATGCGCTCGTCGGTGAAGAAGGTGGCTTGGTCACCCTGCACCTCACCGACCAGCAGCTGGAGCCGACGTTCGTCGAGAACGCTGGCCGGCACGAAGGCCCCCTGGCCCACGAAGTCGGCCACGCGCCGGTTGGCGGGCCGGTGGTAGAGCGCGTAGGCGGTGTCCCACTGCTGCAGGCGACCGTCGGCCAGCACGCCCACCACGTCGGCCATGGCGAAGGCCTCGTGCTGGTCGTGCGTGACCAGCACGGCGGTGGTCTGCGTGGCTTTGAGGATGTCCCGCACCTCGCCGGCCAGGCGTTCGCGCAGCGCCACGTCGAGGTTGGAGAAGGGCTCGTCGAGCAGCAGCACGGCCGGCTGGGGCGCCAGGGCACGGGCCAGGGCCACGCGTTGTTGCTGGCCGCCCGACAGCTCGTGTGGGTAGCGCTGTGCCGCGTGGGCCAGACCAACGGTCTGCAGCATCTCGTTGATGCGGGCGGGGGCATCGCTGCGGCCCCGCAGGCCGAAGCCGACGTTCTGCGCCACGGTCAGGTGCGGGAACAGGGCGTAGTCCTGGAAGACCATGCCGACCCGACGCTGTTCGGGCGGCACGATGCGACCCGGCTGGCTGAGGCTGCGGCCATCCAGTGAGATGCGCCCGGCGGTGACCGGCTCGAAGCCGGCGAGGGCCCGCAGCACCGAAGTCTTGCCGCAGCCCGAGGGCCCCAGCAGGCAGGCGATGGCGCCCCGCGGCAGCGAAAACGACAGCTGCTCGACGATGGCGCGGTTGCCGTAGCGCAGGGCCAGGTCCTCGACGACCAGCCAGGGGGGGCCTTCGGGCGGGGCGGGCGTGTGACGCGGTTCGGGCGAGTGGGACATGGAGGGCTGGGTGGGGGCGGGCCGGTCTGCCGCGCGCGGGTGTCAACAAAGTGTCGGCACGGAGCAGGCCGCGGTGCAGGCAGCGATGATAATTCTCACTCACACCATGACCCTGGCCGCTTCCATCTCATCGTCTGTTCGCCGCCGCGGGGCCTCCCGCTGGCTGGTGGGCCTGGCCCTGCTGGTGGGCGCCCTGGTCGCGCTGCCTGTCCTGGCGGTGCTGGCCCAGGTGCTGTCGCCCAGCGACACGGGCGACACCTGGTCGCACCTGGCCTCCACCGTGCTGCCCGATTACCTCTGGTCCACCCTGTGGCTGTGCCTGGGTGTGGGGCTGGGCACCGCAAGCATGGGCGTGGGGGCGGCCTGGCTGGTCACCCGTTACGACTTCCCCTTGCGTGGGGCGCTCGAGTGGGCGCTGGTGCTGCCGCTGGCTGTGCCCGGCTACGTGATGGCCTACACCTACACCGACCTGTTCCAGTTCGTGGGGCCGGTGCAGACCGCCCTGCGCGAGGCTTTCGGCTGGACCCGCGCCGACTACTGGTTCCCCGATGTGCGCTCGCTGGGCGGCGCGGTGGTGCTGTTCTCGCTGGTGCTCTACCCGTATGTGTACATGCTGGCTCGCACTGCCTTCCTGGAGCGCGCCGGGGGCATGCTCGAGGTCGGGCGCGTGCTGGGACTGGGCCCCTGGGGCAGCTTCTTTCGGGTGTCGCTGCCGCTGGCCCGGCCGGCCATTGCTGCCGGGGTGTCGCTGGCCCTGATGGAGACCCTGGCCGATTTCGGCGCCGTGTCCTACTTCGGCGTGCAGACCTTCACCACCGGCATCTACCGGGCCTGGTTCTCGCTGGGTGACCGGGTGGCGGCAGCCCAGCTGGCGTCGGCCCTGCTGGGCTTCGTCATCCTGGTGCTGGCGTTCGAGCGCATGTCTCGGGGGCGGGCCCGTTTTCACGACACCACCCTGCGCCGCTCGCGCCTGAGCGGCATCCGCGTCGGGGGCTGGAGGGCGGCCCTGGCGGTGCTGGCCTGCGTGCTGCCGGTGTTCGCGGGCTTCCTGCTGCCGGCGGGCATCCTGCTGCACATGTCGCTCAGCCAGGGCGACGCCCAGTTCGGCCCGCGCTTCATCGAACTGGCGCGCAACAGCGTCACCGTGTCGGGCTTGACGGCGCTCATCGCGGTGATGCTGGCGGTGTTGCTGGCTTATGCCGCGCGCCTGCAGCCGCACTGGCTGGTGCAGCTCACCCACCGCCTGGGCGGGCTGGGTTATGCCTTGCCGGGCACCGTCATCGCGGTGGGGGTGCTGATCCCTGTCACCCGGGTGGACAACGTGCTCACCACCTGGCTGGAGCAGAGCGTGGGCTGGGAAGGCGGCCTGGTGCTCACGGGCGGCATCGCGGGCTTGGTGTACGCCTGCGTGGTGCGTTTCCTGACGCCGGCGGTGCAGTCGATCGATGCCGGTTTGCTCAAGGTCACGCCCAACATGGACCACGCGGCGCGCAGCCTTGGCCTGTCGCCTGCGGCGGCCTTGCGCCGGGTTCACTTCCCGCTGCTGCGGGGAAGCCTGCTGACGGCGCTGCTGCTCGTGTTCATCGACGTCATGAAGGAGCTGCCCGCCACGCTGGTGATGCGGCCCTTCAACTTCGACACGCTGGCCACGCAGGCCTACACGCTGGCGTCCGACGAGCGCCTGGCCGAAGCCTCAACCGCAGCGCTGACCATCGTGGTGGTCGGGCTGCTGCCGCTGATCGTGCTCTCCCGAGAGATCGCGCGCAGCCGCTTGCCCGGGGGCGGGCGCTGAGCCTGGTTCATGCAGCAGGTCAGCGCGTGAACCGATGGCCTGAGCCAGGCTGGCCCAGGCCTGCCCAGCGCTTCAACGCCAGCCGGCGCGGTCGTACAGCTTCTGGGCCTTGGCCGCGTTCTTGGCCAGCTCACCCACGTTGATGTCGTCGGGCTTGAAGCTGCCCAGCGCGGTCAGCGCCGGGTTGCTCAGCTTGACCGAAGCCACCGCCGGCCACTCGTTGTTGCCGTCCGCAAAGTAGGCCTGGGCCTGGTCGCTGCTGAGGTACTCCAGGAACTTGACGGCTGCGGCCTTGTTCGGCGCCGTCTTGATGATGCCGGCGCCCGAGACGTTGATGTGCGTGCCCCAGGTCTGCTGGTTGGGCCAGACCACGCCCAGGGCCTCGACCACCTTGCGGTCTTCGGGCTTGGACGAGCGCATTAGGCGTGCCAGGTAGTAGCTGTTGGAGATCGTCACACCGCATTCGCCGGCGGCCACGGCCTTGAGTTGGTCGGTGTCGCCGCCCTTGGGAGCGCGCGCGAAGTTCTGCACCAGGCCACGGGCCCAGGCTTCGGCTTGTTGCTCACCCTGGTGGGCGATGAAGGCGCCGCCCAGCGAGAGGTTGTAGGGGTGCGAGCCCGAGCGCACGCACACCTGGCCCTTCAGGCGCGGGTGGGCGAGGTCGCCGTAGCTCTGCACCCACTCGGCCTTGACGGCCTGCTTGTTGTAGGCGATGAGGCGAGCGCGCGTCGAAAACGCGATCCAGTTCGGGGTGCGCAGCTTGGCGGGGATGCGCTGATCCAGCACCTTCGACTGGATGGGCGCGAACAGGCCGGCCTGGTCGGCGACTTCCAGGCGCGCGGCATCGACCGTGATCAGGATGTCAGCGGGCGACTTGGCGCCTTCGTTCTTGATGCGCTCGAGCAGCTCGTCTTCCTTGCCGTCCAGGCGATTGACCTTGATGCCGGTCTGCTTGGTGAAGTTGGCGTACAGGGCCTCGTCGGTCTGGTAGTGGCGGGCCGAGTAAATGTTGAGGACCTTGTCGTCGGCCTGGGCCATGGAAGTCGAGAAGGCCAAGGCAGCGAGGGCGAGCAAACTGAGGCGAGGCAGCAAGGTAACCATGGAGCGCATTCCTGATTCGTGGATGTGAAAAAGCCCGCGGGCCGGGGCCGGCAACAAGGCCGACGGCTCGCGAGCTTACACGATAGCGAGAATGATTCGCATTGATATCCGGCAAGTCGGCGGGTCTTGTTCGCCCATGTTGGGCCCGCCAGTCAAGCTGACCTCGGCTTGAACCCGATCTGCCGTCAAGCAGCCTTCAGGCTGAACCGGTTGGCCCGGCGGAAGGTGCCGAAGTCGTTGAAGCGCACGCCCATCTCGCGCATCACCTGGTGGGCGATGCCGGCGTTCCATTGGCGGATGTAGAAGGGCTCTTTCACCGCGAAGTGGTGGATGGCGTGGGTGCTGCCGAAGTTGAAGCAGAACAGCTGCATCGGCACCAGCCACCAGGGGTTGAGCACCTGGCACTGCTGCATGGGGTTGCGGCCCTCGACGTCACCGTAGTAGTGCATGTTCGAGCTGATGAAGTGCAAGCAGAAGGTGCGCAACAGGCAGGGCAGGGCGTAGACCACACCGAAGATGTCCAGGCCGGCCATCAGCTGCGGCATCCATTGCGGCCAGGCGATGTCGACACCCAGCAGTGGCGCGGCGAACTGCAAAGCGTGCAGCACCACCCAGGCGTGAAAGCTGATGTAGTAGACGTGGCCGACGGGCATGTAGGCCATGGCTTGCTCCAGCGCCAGGCGGCGTGCTTCACCGGCGTTGGCGGGCTTTTGCGCCTTGATGAACTTCGCGGTGGCGCGGCGCATTTCGAAGGGTCGCAGGGCCACGGCCAGCATGTTGTCGCCGGTCATCAAGAGGCGGCGCAGGCCCCAGGGCGTGCCGTTGGTGATGCCACGCTCTTCCAGGTCGGACTCGGTGCCCGAGAACTTGTGGTGGTGCAGGTGCAGCTTGCGGCGCACGAAGGGGCTCACGGTCGAGGCCCGCGCCAGCCACCCCACCAGCAGCATCAGGCTGTTCGCCCAGGGCTTGCTGCGAAAGTACATCTGGTGGATGAGGTCGTGTTCGAGCTCGTGGATGAAGGACGCGAAGATGGCCACGGCCGGCACGCAGACCCACCAGGGGATCAGGCCGTCGATGTAGGCCCAGCCGCTGGCGACCATGCCCAGCAGGGAGCCGACCATGATGGCCGCGCCAATGGCGTCCTGGTGGCGCAGCCAGGGGTGGCGCGCGCGCAGGTCTTCACCGGCTTTGAGCACCACCGTGCGGATGTGCTCGGACTTTTGAGCGTCGCTCATGCGGCGCGGCTCCAGCGACTTGGGGGACAACTTCTTGCTCATGTGCTCCTCGTGGGCGCCTTTTTGGCGCTTGCTTGGGCCTCGTCACGAACGTGTCGTGGGCGCGGCGCAGCGTTTCCTTGACGAGGCTCAAGCGTAAGGAGCCGGCGTTGTCAGCGTGAGGGGCGCGCAGGCCTGAAATCTGTCATTTCGGGCCACCCCCAGCCGCCAACTTGTCTCGCCAGGCCTTGGGCGACAGGCCCGTCCACTTGCCGAAGGCGCGTGCAAAGTTGGCCGGATCGGCGTAACCCACGGCATCGGCCACCTGCTTGATGGCGAGTTGCGGGTCGGCCAGCAAGCGCTCGGCGTCGCGTTGGCGCACCTCATCCAGCAGCCCCTGGAAGGAGCAGCCTTCGGCCTGCAAGCGGCGCTTGAGGGTGCGCTCGGACATGTGCAGTCGCTCGGCGACCTCGGCCAGCTCGGGGTAGCGGCCGCCCTCGCAACGCAGGCGTTCGATCACCTGGCCGCGCGTGCCATGGGCCGCTGCCTGGCGAGACATTTCCTGCTCGCAGCGTTCGATGGCCAGTTGCACACTGACCGGGTCGGCCGTGGCGATCGGCTCGTCGAGCATGCGCGCGGGGAAGTGGATTTCGATGGCGCGCTGGTTGAAGCTGAAGGGCGGCAGCCGGTCACGGTAGCGCGCGTAGGCCTCGGGCTCGGCATGCGGCACGTGGATGCGGCTGGTCCAGCCGAAGGTGGCCGGGTCCTGCCCCCGCACCTTGGCAAACAGGCTGCACAACTCGACCACGGCCAGGTCCATCACGAAGGCGCGATAAGGCCCCAGGGGCTGGGTTTCGCGCAGCTCGATGACGACCTCGTCGCCGCGCACCGTCATCTCGTTGCTGAAAATGGGCACGCGGGCGCGGAAGTAGCGCTCGCTGAACTCGATGGCTTCGCGCAAGGTGGCGCAACTGATCAGCCCGAAGCCCACGAAGCCGTGTTTGGTGACCTGGCTGCGCAGGCCCAGCTCATAGGCCAGGCCATGGTCGGGGTCGGCGCGCATGGCGTTGACCAGCAGCACGGCGTACTGCCATGCGTCGATCTGCGCGTGCTGACCACGCAGCTCGTCCTCGGTCAGGCGTGTGCCGGACAACATGGCCTCCTGCGCATGGCCGCGCTCGAGCATCAGCGTCAACAGGGACAGCGCATAGGCCGCAGGGATGCGGGCGGTGAGCGAAGACGGTGAGGGCAGGGTGGGCGATGGCATCGGGCCGGATTCTATGCACCTCGGCTCAACCGCCCGGCGAAGACAACCACGTCAGCAAAGCGTCTTCTTCCATCGGGTGCGCGAACAGCCAGCCTTGGCCTTCGTCGCACCCCATGGCCTGCAGCATGGCTTGTTGGGCCTGTGTTTCCACGCCTTCGGCGATCACCTGCATGCCCAGCAGCTGCCCCAGCTGCACCACCATGCGCGCGATGCGGCTGTCGTGTTCGATCTCGGCGATGAAGCTGCGGTCGATCTTCAGGCGCTGGGCCTGGAGGTGGCGCAGCACGCTCAGCGAAGAAAAACCCGTGCCGAAGTCGTCGATGGCCACGCTCAGGCCCAGGGCCCGGATGTCCTGCAGGCGTTGCTGGATCAGGGTGAGGTCGTCGGCGGCCATCGACTCCGTGATCTCGAGCTCGATGGCGCCAGTCGCCACGCCGGTTTCCTGAAGCGTGTGCGCCAGCAAGGGCACGAAGTCGGGCTCTCGAAGCTGCGCGTGCGACACGTTGATGGCCATGGTCAGTGTGGTGTGCCCGGCCTCATGCAGGCGGCGCAAGGTGGCGCAGGCGGTGTGTGTCACGAAGCTGCCCAGCACCATCATCAGGCCAGCCTGCTCGGCCAGCGGGATGAAGCGGTCTGGCGGCACCATTTCCCCATCGGGACGACGCCAACGCAGCAGGGCCTCGAGCCCCAGCACGCGCGAGGTCTTGAGGCACACCTTGGGTTGGTAGACCGCAAAGAGCTGGCTGGAGCCAGTGGCGGTGCGCAGGCTGTCGAGCAGCTGCATGCGGGCGCGGGCTTCCTGGCCCATCTCGGCTGAGAAGTAGCAGGCCGTGCCGCGCCTTTGGCCCTTGGCGCGCTTGAGCGCGAGGTGCGCGTCCTTGAGCAGGTCGGCGCCGCGATCGGCGTGTTCGTCTAGCCGCACCAGGCCCATCGTGGCCGACAGGCGCACCGACTGCTGCTGGATCATGAAGGGCACGGCGAAGAGGTTTTGCAAACGCTCGGCCGTCACCTCGTCGGCCGGACCCAGCACGCCGAACACGTCGGCGCCCAGTCGGGCCAGGCTGCAGGCGGCGCTCGTCTGTTCCCGCAAGCGGTTCGACACCGCGCGCAGCACCGTGTCGCCGAAGCCATGGCCGAGCATGTCGTTGATGTCGGCGAAGCCATCGACGTCCAGCACGGCCAGCGTCGCGGGGGTGTGTCGCGCGGGTGTGCTGCTCAACGTCTGCAGCATCTGGTTGAGGTTGGGGATGTGCAGCAGCGGGTCCACATAGGCCTGGTCCACCAGCTGACCGTAGAGCAGCACGTTCTCGAAGCCAGCGGACATGCTCGAGCAGAACACCTCGACGAGGTGGCGATCGAGCGCCAGCAGGGGCGCGGGGTGGTCCACGTAAGCAGCCAGGCCCCGGCCGTCCGATGTGGCGAAATACAGGGCCAGGCCGTCGTCGAAGTGGCTGTGGCGCTCATCCAGGCAGCGCTGCAAGGCGGCTTGCACACGAGGCAGGCCCAGCTCGCTCACGGGGCGCTGGATGAGGTCGCCATAACGCCCGGCTGCCGCGATCACGCGCGCGGGCTCGCCTTGCCCCTGCAAGCCTGCTTGCGCGCAGATCAGTCCTTCTGGCTCGATGCCCAGCAGCGCGCACAACTGGCTGACCACGCCTTGTGCGAACAGGTGCATGCCGTGCAACTTGCTCAGGTCGGTGCTGGCGCGCACCACCATCTCCAGGCCCCGACGCGTCTGCTCGTGCGCACGCATCTGGCGGTAGACGCGAACGGCCACCGTCAGGCTGGTGAAAAGCCGCACCCGCGTCAGCTCCGACTTGGTGCGGTAGTCGTTGATGTCGTAATGGCGGATGGTGTCGAGCTCGGGCGCGTAGCCTGGCTGACCGGTGCGCAGGATGATGCGCAGCGATTCGCGCTTGAGCGTGTTGCGCACGTCGTGCACGAGTTTGAGCCCGGCGTCGTCCGACTCCATCACCACATCCAGCAGGATGACGGCCAGGTCCTCGTGTTGCGCCACCACGGTCATGGCTTCCTGCCGCGAGTAGGCGTGCAGCAGCTGCATGGGCCGGCCCTCGATGCTCAGGTCGCGCAGCGCCATCTCGGTGGCGCGGTGCACGTCGGCATCGTCGTCGACGATGAGCACCTGCCAGGGCGGCATCGCGGATGTGGCCGCTGCGTCGTCGCCATCGTCCTCGACAAAAGGAACGAAGTCGTCGTCGCGGTGGGTGCTCGAAGTAGAAGGGGGCTGGTCACGCATGGGCAGCGCTTTCGGGTGCTTCGGTTGACGGGGCTTGCAGCGGGATGCGCAGCGTCACGGTGGTGCCAAGCCCCACGGTGCTGTCGATGTGGACCGAGCCGCCAAGCAGCTCCGTCACCAGTGAGTAGACGATGTGCATGCCCAGCCCCGAGCCACCCTTGCCGAGCCGGGTGGTGAAGAAGGGGTCGAACACCCGAGGCAGGTGATCGGGGGGGATGCCGCAGCCGTTGTCTGTCAGGGCCAGCGTGAGCACACCGCCGCTGACCTGCCCCGATGCCGCGATGCTCGGTTGAGCTTGCTGCCCGAACGCATGCACCACGGCGTTGTTGACCACGTTCATGATCACCTGCCCCAGCGGGCCGGGGTAGCTGTCCAGCGTCACATCCGGGAGCACATCGTGTGTGAACGCGACGCCAGCGCGGCGCAGGGTCGGGCTGAGGGCCAGCGTGAGCTCGTGCACGATCTCCTTGAGGTCGAAGCGCCGCCTTTGATGGCTGGACTGATCGACCGCCACCTGCTTGAACCCGCTGATGAGCTCGGCGGCGCGGCGCAAGTTGCGCTCCATCACGTCGACCCCTTCTTGCACCTCGCTGACGAAGCGCGTCAGCGAGGCCCGCCGCAGGCCCGTCTCGACCTCGTCGGCGAAGCGGCGCTGCTGGTCGGCCAGCGTGCTGGCGACGATGACGGCGTTGCCGATCGGGGTGTTGAGCTCGTGCGCCACGCCCGCGACGAGCGAGCCCAGCCCGGCGAGTTTTTCCGAGCGCACAAGTTCGTCCTGGGTGCGATGCAGGTGATCGATGGCGGATTCGAGTTCCCGGGTGCGTTCGCTGACGCGCTGTTCCAGCTCTGCGTTGAGGGTCTGCAGCGCCTGCTGGGCTTGGCGCAATTCGGTCACATCGATGTAGCTGGTCAGGATGGCGTCGCCCACCAGGGCGCCACCCACGCGCATCGTGCGCACCTCGCCACTTTTGCAGGTCAGTTGCACCTGCGTTTGCTGCAACTCGCGGCCCTCGTGAACGACGCGGCCGATGGCCTTGTTCCAGATGTCCTGCACGGCCTGGCGGTAGTTGGGATCCGGGTAGGCCTTTTGCCACCATTGCGACATGGTCGGCACGTCGTTGCGGTCGTAGCCCAGCACCTGGATCCATTGCCGGTTGAAGTCGATCAACTGCCCCTGCTGGGTGGTCAGGGCCAGGGGCACCGGCGCCAGCTCAAACAGGCGGCGGAACTGCTGCTCGCTGACCTGCAGCGCCTCGGCCGCACGCCGAGCCTGGGTGACGTCGCGCAACACCGCCACGAAGCGCGGCACCTGGACTTCTCCGCGCTGGAACGCTGGCGCCAACGCCACCTCTGCCGTGAACGCCTCGCCTGAGCAGCGCAGGTGCTCCCACAAAAAGCGCTGCGGCTCGCCGCCCAAGGCGCGCTCGATGTTGGCGTTGGCCAGGTCCTGCGATCGCCCGCCACCGGGCTGCAACTGCGGCGAGAGCGACGCAGGGTGGGCACCGATCAAGGCCGTGTGCGGCATGCCGAACATCCGCTCTGCCGCCGGGTTGCATTCGACGATGCGGCCGGCCTCCATCAACAGCACGGCGTCGTTGGTGTTCTCGACCATGGCGCGGTACTCGCGCATTTGCTGGTTGACGCTTTGCGCCTGCCTTCGCTGCTGCCGCGCGCGATGCAGGTGCCACAGCGACGCGAGCCCTGCGCCCAGGCACGCCGAGGCGACGAAGGGCACCCAGCTCATCGACACCTTCCCGGCGGCGCAGGGAGGCTGCTCCGTGAAACAGGCAGAACAGGCGGTTTCATGCTTGGGTGGACGATTGGTCAACCCAATATAGCTGCGACAGGCAGGCCTGTGCGCTGGGGGTTGCCAGTGGCCAGTGGGGCGCAGGGCCAAGGGTGCAACCGCTGCGCCAACGAAAAAGGCCCAGCACTGCTGCTGGGCCTTTGGTGTTTTTTTGGTGGCGCTTCAGGGATTCGAACCCCGGACCTGCGGATTATGATTCCGTCGCTCTAACCGGCTGAGCTAAAGCGCCATCAAGCCTTGAACTATACACCGAAATTCAAGCCGTTTGCAAGCCCCCGGCGCAATCCGGTCCGCGAGCGTGTGGCGAACGCATCATGCCGCCTTGGCCCCCTTGAAAGTCACTGGGCTGTCCCCATCTGCGCGCCGCTGGCGCAATGGCGGTATTCAAACGCGCGCCCCGTCCAACCAACCTGCCCGTCGCCCCTGCAGGCGGGCTCTCACACTTGACATCCCATGAGCAAGCAAACCCTTTCCTTCCAGGCCGAAGTCAAGCAACTGCTGCACCTCGTCACCCACGCGCTGTACTCCAACAAGGAGATCTTCCTGCGCGAGCTGATCTCCAACGCGTCGGACGCCTGTGACAAGCTTCGCTTCGAAGCCCTCGACAACTCGGCGCTCTACGAAGACGCGCCCAACCTCGACGTGCGCCTGATCGTCGACAAAGAGGCGCGCACGCTCACCATCCGCGACAACGGCATTGGCATGAGCGCGCAAGAGGCCATCGATCACCTCGGCACCATCGCCAAGTCCGGCACCAAGGACTTCATGGGGCGCCTCTCGGGCGACCAGCAAAAGGACGCTCAGCTCATCGGCCAGTTCGGCGTGGGCTTCTACAGCGGCTACATCGTGGCCGACCGCATCATCGTCGAGTCCCGCCGCGCGGGCCTGAGCGCCGACGAAGGCGTGCGCTGGAGCAGCGAAGGCACCGGCGACTTCGAGGTCGATGCCATCACCAAGCCCACTCGCGGCACCGACATCATCCTGCACCTGCGCGAGGGCGAAGACGAGTACCTCACCGCCTGGAAGCTGCGCAGCATCGTCGGCAAGTACTCCGACCACATCTCCCTGCCCATCCTCATGCAAAAGGAAGAGTGGGATGCCGACAAGGGCGAGTACGTGCGCCGGGACGAATGGGAAACCATCAACCAGGCCGCCGCCCTGTGGACGCGCAGCAAGTCCGACATCACCCCCGAGCAATACGCCGAGTTCTACAAACAACTCAGTCACGACAGCGAAGACCCGCTGGCCCACACGCACAACCGCGTCGAAGGCCGCAGCGAATACACCCAGCTGCTCTACATCCCGGCCAAGGCCCCGTATGACCTGTGGAACCGCGACAAGAAGGGTGGCCTCAAGCTCTACGTCAAGCGCGTCTTCATCATGGACGACGCCGAGGCCCTGTTGCCCAGCTACCTGCGTTTCGTCAAGGGTGTGGTTGACTCGGCCGACCTGCCACTCAACGTCAGCCGCGAGATCCTGCAGGAGAGCCGCGACGTCAAGGTCATCCGCGAGGGCTGCACCAAGCGCGTGCTGTCCATGCTCGAAGACCTGGCGGGCAACGAAGACCAGGCCAAGCGCGACCAGTACGCCGCCTTCTGGGGCGAGTTCGGCCAGGTGCTCAAGGAAGGCATCGGTGAGGACTTCGCCAACCGCGACCGCATCGCCAAGCTGATGCGTTTCGCCTCCACCACGGTTGATGACGGCACCACCCAGTCGGTGAGCCTGGCCGACTACATCGGGCGCATGAAGGAAGGCCAGGAGGGCATCTACGTCATCACCGCCGACACCCTGGCAGCCGCCAAGAACAGCCCGCAGCTCGAGCTCTTCAAGAAGAAGGGCATCGAGGTGCTGCTGCTGACCGACCGCGTCGACGAGTGGCTGCTCTCGCACCTGCACGAGTTCGAAGGCAAGCCCTTGCACAACGTCACCAAGGGCGCCGTGGACCTGGGCTCCCTGCAAGATGAGGCCGAAAAGAAGCAGGCCGAAGAAGCCGCGGAAGCCTTCAAGCCCGTGCTCGAGCGCCTGAAGACCGCGCTGTCTGATCGCGCCAAGGACGTTCGCATCACCACCCGCCTGGTCGACTCGCCCGCCTGCCTGGTGACGGAAGACGGCGAGATCAGCGGCCACCTGGCGCGCCTGCTCAAACAAGCGGGCCAGGCCGCGCCCGAGGTCAAGCCCGTGCTCGAACTCAACCCGGAGCACGCGCTGGTCAAGAAGCTCGAAGCCAGCGAGCACTTCGACGAGTTGGCACACATCCTGTTCGATCAGGCCCTGCTGGCCGAAGGCGGTCAGCTCGACGACCCCGCTGCCTACGTTCGGCGCATCAACGCCCTGCTCGTGACGGCCGCCGTCTGACCAGGCAAGGCCCGCCGGGCGGCCTCAAGCCCGGAAACAAACCGGCCCCGACGCGTCACCGCGTGCGGGGCCTTTTTTCTGGCGCCTGAGGCGCTCCGATCAGATCGGGTTCACCAGCATCTTCAGCCAGTCGCTGGCGTGCATCGCGTTGTAGCGGATGCGGTAGAGCGCCTCGGCCGCGATCGACTGCAGCGAGCTGTCGATGTGCGTGCCCACGGTGTCGGGCGGCAGCTTGAGCCAGGCTTCGGCATCGGGGCCGTCGCGCTCGATCACGGCGCCGGCCTTGGCTGCGATCCGCAGCATCGGGCCGTTCTCGCTGAGCGCGTGGATCATCATGTGGCTGGCGTGCTGGTTGCGCGCGTGCATGATCGCGTGCACAAACAGGCGCAGGCCCAGGCCCTTGCCACGCCCAGCCTCCAGCACCGACACACCGAACTCCATCGCGCGGCCGCGCGACGAGCCATCGCCTGCCGGGCCCTTGCCGGGCATGGCGGCAAGGTGCGCCATCGCCACCAGGTGCAGCTTGCTGTTGAAGATGCCGAACACCTCGTCGCGTTTGAAGTCGATCGAGGCCACGTACTGCTGAATCTGCTCGGTGGTCGCCTTGTAGCCGAAGCGCAGGTAGCGGTCTTTCTCATCCAGCTCCATCAGGTGGGCCAGGATGCGGCGGCGGTGGCGGGCGTGCAGGTCGCGGATGGGCACCCAGCCCTCAACGGGGCGGGCGGACGACGAACCGGGGTTCGCCGGGGCCTGAGTTGGCGTGCGCATGCCGAAACGGTCGATGGGCGGACGAGAGCGGATTTTGGTCATGGCTGACCCCTTTTGCGTGACCGGTTGGGAGGCTGTGGCCTCCTCTTTGGACTGTCGTCACCGGATTGCTTGGCAATGTAGGTGAAAACCCTTGGTGTCGCAAGGCGTCCCCTGCGTCCACCTTGCGACGTGTCAACTACTTCACGTCATCCGGGGTCCGATGATGGCTGCCGCGCCCGCCAGCGCCAGGGTGTTGCCGCACCTTGTGCAAGGGCCGGAACCTGGGCTAGAATGTCGGATTCCCGATGCGGTTGCCGGGAATGGTGCGCGTGCCTAAGCTGTTTGGGCGGTGCGCCAGGGTTGTTGCCCCGCCAGGTTTTCGAGTTTGCTTCCTCTGTGAAGCGGCACCTGGGGCGACACGACAGTCGGTTGCGAGGCCACCCCGTTCCTAAGAAGTGGTGCCAAAGCTGACAGACAACTGTTTTACTTCCTAATCTAAGGAAACACCCATGAAGACCTTCAGCGCCAAGCCGGCCGAAGTGACGCACGAGTGGTTTGTGATCGACGCCACCGACAAGGTGCTCGGACGAGTGGCCAGCGAAGTCGCTCTCCGTCTGCGCGGCAAGCACAAGGCCATTTACACGCCTCACGTGGACACCGGCGACTTCATCGTCATCGTCAACGCCGACAAGATCCGCGTCACTGGCACCAAGGCCACCGACAAGGTTTACTACCGTCACTCGGGCTTCCCCGGCGGCATCTACGCCACGAAGTTCAAGGACATGCAAGCCAAGCACCCTGGCCGCGCCATCGAAAAGGCCGTCAAGGGCATGCTGCCCAAGGGTCCCCTGGGCTACGCCATGATCAAGAAGCTGAAGGTCTACGCAGGCAGCGAGCATCCGCACGCAGCCCAGCAGCCCAAGGCCCTGGAAATCTGAGGAGCGGCCACATGATTGGTAACTGGAACTACGGCACCGGCCGTCGCAAGTCTTCCGTCGCCCGCGTCTTCATCAAGAAGGGCACCGGCCAGATCATCATCAACGGCAAGCCCGTTGAGCAGTACTTCGGCCGTCAGACCTCCATCATGGTGGTCAAGCAGCCCCTGGTGCTGACCAACAACGCTGAAGCGTTCGACATCAAGGTCAACGTCCACGGTGGTGGCGAATCCGGTCAAGCCGGTGCCGTCCGTCACGGTGTGACCCGCGCCCTGATCGATTTCGACGCAGCCCTGAAGCCCGAACTGAGCCGCGCTGGTTTCGTCACCCGCGACGCCCGCGAAGTCGAGCGTAAGAAGGTCGGCCTCCACGGCGCTCGCCGCAGGAAGCAGTTCAGCAAGCGCTGATCGACCCTCCTGGCTGGCCGGCCCTTGTGGGCCAAGCCAGTCCAGCCAACCCGCCCCTGGCCTCGGCCCCGGGCGGGTTTGTCATTCATGGACTGCATCCTGTTGGCCATTGTTCCTACAATGGCGCCTCTTTCTTGAAAGGATCGAAGATGATCAAGGTCGGCATCGTCGGTGGCACCGGCTACACCGGGGTCGAGCTGCTGCGCCTGCTGTCCCAGCACCCGCAAGTCGAGATCAAGGCCATCACCTCTCGCAAGGAGGCTGGCATGCCCGTGTCCGACATGTACCCGAGCTTGCGCGGTCACGTCGACCTGGCCTTCGTCACGCCCGATGAAGCCAAGCTCACCGAGTGCGACGTCGTCTTCTTTGCCACCCCTCATGGCGTGGCCATGGCCCAGGCCCGCGAGCTCCTGGAAGCGGGCGTCAAGGTCATCGACCTGGCCGCAGACTTCCGCCTCAAGGACACCGCCGAGTTCGAGAAGTGGTACGGCATGGCCCACACCTGCCCGGACATCCTCGATGAAGCCGTCTACGGTCTGCCCGAGATCAACCGCACAGCCATCCAGCGCGCGCGAGTCATCGGCAACCCGGGTTGCTACCCCACGTCGGTCCAGCTGGGCTTCGCGCCCTTGCTGCGCAACAAGCTGATCGAAACCACTGGCTTGATCGCCAACTGTGCATCGGGCATCTCGGGTGCCGGCCGCAAGGCCGAGGTGCACACCCTGCACGCCGAAGCCTCCGACAACTTCAAGGCCTATGGAGTCAAGGGTCACCGCCATGGCCCCGAAATCAACCAGCAGCTGCGCGCCATCGCCGGTGACGCGAGCGTGAACTGCCTGTTCGTGCCGCACCTGCTGCCCATCATCCGCGGCATCCACTCGACGCTGTACGCACGGCTGAACAGCGCAGGCCAGGCCGCCGATCTGCAGCAGGTGTTCGAGGACACCTACCGCAGCGAGCGTTTCGTCGATGTGCTGCCCGCTGGCAGCGCGCCCGAGACCCGCAGCGTGCGCGCCTCCAACAACGTGCGCATCGCGGTGCACCGCCCGCTGCCCGACACCGTCATGGTGCTGGTGGTGGAAGACAACCTGACCAAGGGCGCTTCGGGCCAGGCCGTGCAGTGCATGAACCTGATGTGCGGCCTCGATGAGCACCTGGGCCTGACCGGCGTGCCGGTGCTGCCCTGATGCGCTGGCGCCTGCTGCGCCGGCGGCTGTCGATCAGCTCACCGCGCATGGCCGTTCGCAGCCACTTGCCATGGCCCTTGCGTTGGGCCGTGGTGGCCATCGCGCTGGGCTTTTCCGGGGCGCTGGCGCTGTGGGCCTTCGAGTTCGGACGCGGGCTGGCGGGGCTGGGGCAGGGCAGCCGTTCTGCCCAGGCTCAGGTCACCGAGTTGCGTGCTCAGCTGGAGGGTTTGCGCACCGACCGCGATCAGGCCCGCTCCATCGCCAATTCGGCGGACAGCCTGCTCAAGGCCGAGCGCGTGACCCAGCAAAAGCTCGCCGACCAGGTTCGCGCGCTGGAGACCGAAAACCAGGCCCTCAAGGCCGACCTGGGCTTCTTCGAGCGCCTGTTGCCCACGTCGGGCGAGCCCATTGCCATCCGAGGCCTGCAGGTCGAGGCCTCGGCCACCGGGCCGGTTCGCTACCAGTTGCTGGTGATGCAGCAGGGTGTCCGGGGGCAGGCCGATTTCCGCGGCACGATCGAGGTCTTTGCAACCGGCACACGCGATGCCGCACCCTGGTCGACCAGCGGTCCCATGGTGCGTCAGGCGGTTCAGTTCAAGCAGTACCGCCGCCTGGAAGGGTTGTTGCAACCGCCTGCAGGGGTGGTCGTGCGCCAGATCCAGATCCGTGTGCTGGACGAAACGGGGTCCGTCAAGGCCACGCAGGTGCACCGCCTGTGACACACCCGACGCCAGCCCCTGGTCGGGGCCTTGATCTCGATGGCCTTCGGTGTACCCTCGGGGGTTTGGGCGCTTCTCGGCCCTTGTCTTTTGTCATTGCCCTTGACCTGTGAGGAAGCCTGCGATGTTCGGTTGGAAAAAAACGCCCCCCATCCGCACCCTGATCGGTGAAGGCACCGTCATCACGGGCGAGATCCGCTTCGCCGACGGGTTGCGCATCGACGGCGAGCTCCGTGGCGACGTCCAGGCCATCGGCGATGGCCGCACCCTGCTGGTCATCAGCGACAAAGCCCGTGTGCATGGCAAGGTCAGGGCTGGTCATGTCATCATCAATGGCAGCGTTGAAGGCCCCGTCATTGCCGACGACCTGCTTGAGTTGCAGCCCAAAGCCCGCATCGTCGGCGACGTCAAGTACGAAACGCTTGAAATGCACCAAGGTGCCACCATCGATGGTGAATTGCGTGCCCTGAAGTCCGAAGCCAAGCCGGGTTTGAAGCTTGCCGCCAGCGCAACCGGTGCCGGCGGCGGTGAACGCGCCGCATCCTGATTTTCTGTTCCTGGAGTCTCCCAACCATGACCGCCGTCGCCCAAGACATCGTTGACACCCAAGCCGCTGATGCGCCTCCTGCGCCCATCGTCTTCACCGACGCCGCCGCCTCCAAGGTGGCCGAGCTCGTGGCAGAAGAAGGCAACCCCGACCTCAAGCTGCGCGTGTTCGTGCAGGGTGGTGGCTGCTCCGGCTTCCAGTACGGTTTCACCTTCGACGAGATCACCAACGAAGACGACACCCAGATGAACAAGAACGGTGTCACCCTTCTGATCGACGCGATGAGCCTGCAGTACCTGGTGGGTGCCGAGATCGACTACAAGGACGATCTGGAAGGCAGCCAGTTCGTCATCCGCAACCCGAACGCCACGACCACCTGCGGCTGCGGCTCGAGCTTTTCGGTCTGAGCCTGTCTGGCCTGTCAGGCCAGACACAACCGTTCAAACGGCCCCTCGGGGCCGTTTTTCGTGTCAGGCCGGGTAGAGCGCACCCAGCACGCGTGGCCCACGTGCCCCGGTCACCGCAGGCAGGTTGCCCGGCAGGCGGTTCACGTGCGCCCAGGCCAGCCACGCAAACGCGGCAGCCTCCACCTGCATCACGTCCAGGCCGCGCTCGTCTGAGCGGCACACGCGCACACCTGGCAGTTGCCGCATCAGGCGCTGCATCAGGTCCCCATTGAGGGCGCCACCCCCACACACGATGACTTCGGTCGCATCGGTGGCGTGGTCTCGCACGGCTTGGGCTGCAGAGCGGGCGGTCAATTCGCAAAGCGTGGCTTGCACGTCTTGGGGTGCGGTCTTGGCGGCGGAGGGTGGCTGCGCATGGGCGGTCAGGCCGTGCGGAGCCAGCCAGCGCTCAAGCCATTCGGCGTTGAACAGGTCTCGCCCCGTGCTCTTGGGTGGGGGCAAGGCAAAGAAGGGGTCACCCAGGGCTGCGGCCAGCCAGTCTTCGCGGACCTGGCCACCAGCACCCCAATCGCCATTGGCGTCGAACGCCTGACCGGTTTGCCTGCTGCACCACATGTCCAGCAGGGCGTTGCCTGGGCCGCAGTCGAAGCCAAGCGGCCCTTGCCCTGGTCTCAAGATGCTCAGGTTGGCCATGCCGCCGATGTTGAGGACGACCACGGTGTGGTCGGGCTGAGCAAAAACGGCCTCGTGAAAAGCCGGCACCAGGGGCGCACCCTGACCGCCTGCGGCCACATCGCGCGAGCGCAGATCCGCCACCACGTCGATGCCGGTGAGTTCGGCCAGCAAGGCGGGCTGGTTGAGTTGCAGCGTGTAGCCCAGCTCAGGCCGGTGGCGCACCGTCTGGCCATGGGCGCCGATGGCACGCACCTCGGCGGGCAGCACCTGGGCCTGCTCGCACACGGCTTGCACGACGTCGGCGTACACCACAGCCAGCGCCTGCGAGGCGATCGCCGCGTGATGCAGCTCATCGGGGCCCGGCGTGTTCAACGCCAGCATGGTTTGACGCAGGGCGGTCGGAAAAGGCAGGTGCGCATGTGCCACCGTGTGCCACCGGCCGCCCTCTGCCTTGCTGAGCACGCCGTCGACCCCATCCAGCGAGGTGCCGGACATCAGCCCGATGTAGAGCTCCGCGCCCTGGGGGGGCAAAGGTGCCCGAGGGGCGATGGTCTGGCCGTCGCTGGCGGCCTTGTTCATTCGAAGCGGGGGCCGGACTGCGCGCCTGCTGCCTGCCATTCGCCAGCCATCTTGAGGCGTTCGGCGATGTCCACGGCCTTGCTGCGGAACTGCGCCAGCGATTGCGCCGACAGCTGAAGGCTTTCGGAGGCCCGGGCGATGGTCATTGGGTCGACCTGCTGGCCGCCCACCTTGAACTCGAAGTGCAGGTGCGGGCCCGTGGCCCAACCGGTTGCCCCCACAGCGCCGATGCGTGCGCCTTGTTCGACGCGCTCACCGCGCCGCACGTCAACGCGGCTGAGGTGGGCGTAGACGGTGCTGCGGTTGCCGCTGTGCTGAACCTGCACCACGTTGCCGTAGCCGTTCTGCCAGCCCGAGAACGTGACCACGCCTTCGCCCACGGTGCGCACGGGGGTGCCTGTGGGGGCGCCGAAGTCGACGCCCAGGTGTGCACGCCAGGTCTTGTGGATGGGGTGAAAGCGCATCGCGAACCCGGAGGTCACGCGCGAGAAAGCCAGCGGCGAGGACAGGAAGGCGCGCACCTTGCTGCGCCCCGTCATGTCGAAGTAGGCGCCTTTGCGGCCTGGCTCCTGGTGCCAGACGGCGTCGTGCACCTCGCCCTTGTTGATGAAGCGCGCGGCCAGCACGCGACCGGCCGGGTTGCCCCAGGTCACGGGCTCGCCTTCGGCCAGGTGGGCCTCGTAGAGCACGCTGAAGGCATCGCCCTTGCGCAGCTCGCGACGGAAGTCGATGTCGTTGCCGAAGATTTCGGCGATCTGGTTGGTGACGGCGTCCGGGATGCGGGCGTCGTCGGCCGCCGCAAACAGCGAGGACTGGATCGTGGCCGAAGCCATTTGCGGCGTGCGCTCCAGAGGCAGCACGGCGCGCTGAACCGAGAAGCCGCCCTGGGGCTGGCGGTTGATCAGCACCTTGGTGAAATGGATGTCGATGTCGGCGCTGGTGTCGGCCGGACCGCGCACCACGAGCTCGATCAGCTTGCCATCTTCGACGATCGCCTTGACCGACTTGCCCAGCCGGCCTTGCAGGATCGTGGCGGCCACCGGGTCGTTGCGCACGAATTGGGCCGCTTCCATGTCGTCAACACCCAGGCGCTTGAGCAGGCTGTCGGCGGTGTCGGCCGAGCGCGTGACCTCGCTGCGGTACAGCCGCAGGGCCTGCAGGTCCAGGCGCTGCAACTGCACGGACAGGTCCGCAGGCTCGATGGACTCGGTGAGTTGGGTGATGACCGGGGTGGGGCCTTCGGGCAGGCTGCTCAGCGGGGCCACGCCAAAGGCGGTGACGGCGGAGCCGGCCAGCAGGGTCAACACAGCGGCGCTGACGCGACGGGGGTGGCGATGGGCTGCGTTCTGAAAGGCCTGGGCAGCGGCGGCGATGGGTGCCAGTCGCAGGGACTGCAGCACGTCGATCACGCGATCGAACAATCGGGAAGATGCCAAAACGGGATTCCTGTCAGCGTGCAAAGGGGTGTTCATGCCACCCCCCTTAAAATGAGCTCCCTGGCTACGCAAGCTGTGTGCCTGCGCGCGCGTTGCGCGGAGTATAGCGGGCACAAGCTGCCTTCCCGCCTGCTGATTTTCACCTGTTGGTTCACCATGTCTCACCCCGAAAAAGCGCCCGAAGCCCAACCAGAACATCCCATCACCGACCGGGTGAGGGAGGCCCTGGCCATCACGCGCCGTGGCGTGGACGAACTGCTGCCCGAGGCCGAATGGCTGCGAAAGCTGGCCCGATCGGAAGCCACCGGGGTGCCCCTGCGCATCAAGCTCGGTCTGGATCCGACCGCGCCCGACATCCACCTGGGCCACACCGTGGTCTTGAACAAACTGCGCCAGCTCCAGGATATCGGCCATCAGGTGATCTTCTTGATTGGCGATTTCACATCGCTGATTGGTGACCCGTCCGGCCGCAACACCACGCGCCCGCCTTTGACCCCCGAGCAGGTCAAGGCCAACGCCGAGACCTATTACAAGCAGGCCAGCCTGGTGCTCGACCCTGCCCGCACCGAAATTCGCTACAACAGCGAGTGGTGCGACGCCCTGGGCGCGCGCGGCATGATCCAGCTCGCCAGCCGCTACACCGTGGCGCGCATGATGGAGCGCAACGACTTCCACGATCGATTCCACGCCGGCACCTCGATCAGCGTGCACGAGTTCCTCTACCCGCTGATGCAGGGCTACGACTCGGTGGCGCTGAAGTCCGACCTGGAACTCGGTGGCACCGACCAGAAGTTCAACCTGCTGATGGGTCGCCACCTGCAGGCCGAATACGGCCAGGAGGCCCAGTGCATCCTGACCATGCCCCTGCTCGTCGGCCTGGACGGCGTCGAGAAGATGTCCAAGTCCAAGAACAACTACATCGGCATCAGCGAAGCACCGAACGACATGTTCGGCAAACTCATGAGCGTCAGCGACGACCTGATGTGGGCGTATTTCACGCTGTTGAGCTTTCGTTCGCTGGCTGAAATCGAGCAACTGAAGGCCGAGTGCGCCGCGGGCCGCAACCCGCGCGACGCCAAGGTCATGCTGGGCCAGGAAATCGTCACGCGCTTCCATGGTGCTGCGGCCGCTGAATCGGCGCTGCAGGACTTTGTCAACCGCTCCAAGGGTGGCGTGCCCGACGACATCCCCGAGGTGTCGCTGACCGCCCCAGCAGACGGCCTGGGCATCGGAGCCTTGCTCAAGCAGGCGGGCCTGGTGCCATCCACCAGCGAGGCCAGCCGCATGGTCGAGCAGGGCGGCGTGAAGGTCGATGGGCAGTCGGTGTCCGACAAGGGCCTGAAGCTGCCCGCCGGGGTGTACGTCGTGCAGGTGGGCAAGCGCAAGTTCGCTCGCGTGAGCCTGGCGCAAACGTGATTTGTGGCGCCTATTGATCCCATCGGGGCGTCAAAAAGCGTGAATTTCCACGAATGCGCGTTTCCCCTACCCTTGGCTGAGGGGGCGGGTGCCTTGCAGGGGAGCGCGGGTTGACGGATTGTTGCAATCTTCGGGAAAGCTAACTTGAACCGCCATGGTGCGTGGGTCAAGATGTCAACGAAGCAGGCGAGCAAAGCCTGCCGGCAGCCGGGGAGCTTGCGGACGCCCCGGCCAAGCCAGAAGTTCTCTCAACAAGCACGTCCGCATTAGAGAGTGGAGATCACAATGAAATTCAATCTGAAGAGCCTGGTCGTGGCCGCAGCCTTCGTGGCCGCTGGTGGCGCCAACGCTGCCTCCTTCACCGTCAACGAAGGCGGCGACCTGACGGTCGGCGGCTACCTGATCAGCGGCCTGACCGGTTCCGGCTCCCTGACCTTCTCGCAAGACCTGCTCGACACCCTGAACCTGGGCGTCGTTGAAGTGACCAACTTCGGTCGCGCCAACTCGACCATCGACGGCGTTCCTGGCGGCTACACCGCTGTCAGCGCTGCTGCCCCGGTGACCTCGCTGACCGGCACGCCCACCAGCGCCAGCACCGTGGCCATCACGGAAGTCGGCACCTCCGGCGGCGCCACCCAAACCCTGACCGAAGCTGGCGTTGACGCCGGCGTGGCCAATGGCACGGGTTTCATCACCATCACCGACCTGCGCGTTGACCTGGTGAACAAGGACGTCTACGGCACCCTGATCGGTGGCAATGGCGTTGGCACCGTCACCAACCAGAAGATCTGGTCGTTCGCCGAGATCTCCGGCCCGACCACGTTCGACCTGGACGCGATCATCGCCGCTGGCGGCACCGTCACCGTGAGCAACACGCTGACCAACCTGCAGATCTATGACGACGCTCTGGCCCTGCTGGTGCAAGCCACCAACCTGAATGCTGACCTGGGCGCCCCCGCCCTGGCTGGCGTGAACAACGGTGCCACCGGCTTCGGCTCGATCACCTCCAACATCACCATCTCGGTGTCGGCTGTGCCTGAACCCTCTGCCTACGCCCTGATGGGTGTTGGCCTGGTGGGCCTGGGCCTGTTCGCTCGCCGCCGCGCTGCACGCTGAGCCCTGGGCAAGGGATGCCCCGCCCCCTCATGCGAGGGGAAAGTCGGCAAGCATCCCCCCTGTCCGTGGTGCTTTGCACAGTTCGACAGGGAGTTCCCCGATGCTTCAAGGTGGGCTCCCTCTTAAAGTGAACACATGTCAGCAAGACCTTGGAAAACAAACCAAGCTTGCTTCAATCGACACCCTTCTGTGGAGAAATCGATGAAATTCAACAAAAGCCTGATCGCCGCTACCGCCATCACGATGTTCGCTGGCGCAGCCCAAGCTGCCCTCGAAACCGGCACCCTCGAAGTGGGCGGTTCGTACGCCAGCAACGGCTACACCTTCAGCGACCTGTCCGGCAGTGGCACCCTGAGCTTCTCCAAGCTGCTCATCACCGCCCTGAACCTGGCTTCGGTCGGCATGCAAGCCGTGCCTGCCGCCACGCTGCAAATCTCGACTTCCACGAACGCCTCCGGCGCCGTGAAGTACGTGAGCGCCGCCGCTGCCGCCCCCGTCACCGGCCTGACCAGCACCTTTGACGGCGCCACCGTCACCGTGACCGCTGTGCAAACCCAAGGCGGCTCGCTGCAGACCACGGTCAAGAACAGCGCCACCAACGGTGCTGGCTCGCTGAGCATCAGCGACCTGAAGGTTGACCTGACCACCAAGACCATCTACGCCGACATCGTTGGCGCCAATGGCGTGGGCACCCTGAACGACTACGCCCTGTGGACGTACGACACCATCAGCGGCCCCACCACGTTCGACCTGACCCCTGGCGCTCCCGCCAGCGCTGGCGCTTCGACCCTGTCGTCGACCAACGTCCTGTCGGGCCTGTTCCTGGTCAAGGCCACTGACATCGACGCCATCTTCGTCAAGTCGCTGAACCTGAACAACACCGGTCGCTCGGGCATCAACGCCGTGAACAACCGCACCGCCACCAACACCGCTGGTTTCGGTTCGATCACCTCGAACATCTCCGTGATCGCCACCCCGATCCCTGAGCCCAGCACCTACGCCCTGATGGCTGCCGGCCTGGTTGGCCTGGGTCTGTTCGGCCGCCGCCGCGCTGCTCGCTGAGCACATTGAGGTCACACGGGGCTTCGGCCCTGTGTGCGACCAGCCGCTCGCTGTCGTGAGCGGCTTTTTTATTGCACCGAGAAATCATCCCTGAGGCGGCCCCCTGAGCTGCCAGGAGACAGACAGCATGCCTTCCATCCGATTCGGTTTCCCGCAGCTCGCGGTGATCGCCCTGGCCGCCTGTGCGGCCATGCCCGTTTCTGCGCAACAGCAGACGAACTCGATTTTCCCGACCGGCTGGGACAGCAGCGTCCGCAGCCGCTTGTTCATGCGCATCGGCTACACGTCGGCCTTCACGCGGACGAAGTCTGAGGATGCGAAGGATGTCACGGGTTTCGCAACTTCGCGTGCAGACATCAATGCCGCCCTGGACCTTGGCAAAACCATCACTGACGAATGCGACGCGGGCTCTCGGACCGGAGCTGACTGTGCGCGCTATGCCGATGGTAGTAACGGTTTTACTTGGGATACCCTGGCTCGCGCAGTCTTGGAGGACGCTTTTGTTGCTGATGGAGTTGATGGCATTGGCACCCCTGCAGGCATCAAGGCCCGAGCGCAGAAGAACCTTGGAACACCGACGGTGTCGGTCGGTTACTGGCTGGATGACGATCGCAAGTGGTTGTTGGAAGGTTTTGTGCTGGCCATGCCCATGAGCGTCAAGATTCACGGGGAAGGTACCCGCTGGGATGGTTCGCCCAACAGCGTCAACGGCAAGCACATTGCAACCACCAAGCTGCTGCCGCCTTTGGTCATTGGCAGCTACAGCTTTGGTGACGCGAAGACTTGGCCGGTTCGACCGTATGTTGGCGTTGGTGTGATGTATGCCATCTTTTTTGGTGCCAAGACCACGCCGTTCTTCGATTCTTACGTTGGCGGCAAGACCACCATCTCTACCAAGAACGTCTTTGGCGCCGGTCCTTTCGTTGGATTGCAGGCCCCGCTGAACGATTCGTTGCATTTCAACATTTCGGTTGGACAAGTTGGGTTGCGCGCCAACTCCCGCTTGGTGACTTCTAACACCACGATCACCTCTGGCGCTGCTGTGCTGACGGACCTTTCCAGGAATCTGTCTGAAGCGGTTGCGAATGGCGACTCCCTGCTTCAGGGCGACACGGGGGATAACACTGTTGGTGGCACCACCCTGATCACCGAATTGGTTGCCCGCAACAAAGGCCAGGCCAACCTCGGCACCTTCGTGCGCGAGCAAAAGATGAAGATCACCAACACGATCGTCACGGTCAGCGTGGGCTACAACTTTTGAGTGAATCGGGCTAACCCGTACTTCATTTGAAGTTCGGGTGCTTCAATTTGTGCGGTATCGCACGTGTCCAGAGGCTCGCTCACTCAAATCGGGGGGGCACTGTTTTGAGCCCTGCCCCGATGATTTGAGCCATGGTCACCCGGATGGGTTGGGTGACCGCCACTCAGGAGCCACCATGCAACAATTCTCCCTCCGTCTGAGCGCCGTCGCCGCCATCGTCAGCCTGTCCGCCATGTCGGCCCAGGCCCTGACCCTGCCCACCAACTTCCTGGTGGCCGACTCGGTTCAGGAGTTCACGTCCGACAACCTGGACGCCCTTGACCTCGTCGGCATGACGATCGCCGCTCGCGGCACGGCTTCGGCTGTCAAGGCAGGCCCCTACGGCACGCCAGCTGCCTTCAGCTTCCCGATCACCAAGATCGTCATCGGCTCTGGCCTGAAGATCGCCTCCGGTACCGCCTCGGGCTCCGCCCTGTACTTCGATCGCATGAACGAAGACACCGGCGCCATCCTGGGCCTGACCCTGGCCAACTTCACCATTGACTACGTCAAGCATCAGGTGCTGGCCGACACCACTCCCAAGGGTGGCAGCACCCTGAAGATGATGCCGCTGTACAACTTCACGGTGAACACCCCCCTGGGCCTGAAGTACAGCTTCCCGCTGAAGATCACGCTGCACGAGCAACTGGGTGACCTGCGCCTGACGGATCAGGCTCGGAACGTGATCCTGACGACCATGGAACTCAACGCCGACATCGTTGACGAGTCCCTGCGTGCCTCGTTCGGCACCCTGACCCAGGACGTGACCACGAAGCTGCGCTCCAAGGCCGTCAGCACCACGCCTTACACGGCCAAGTGATGGCCTGCTTCATCCGGGTGATTTGATCGCCCGGTGGCAGACAGCAAAAGCGACCTTCGGGTCGCTTTTTTCATTGGAAGGCGGCCGATGAAGGGTGGTTGGGTCAAATTGGTTCAATTTGCGCCGAATGGTGATTACCCTGCATCGTGGCGTCATTTAACGCTGAGGGATAGCCCTTGAAATGGGCTGATTTGTGCGGGGATTCCCCTGGCCCTCTCCCGCATTCACGGGGCCACGGCAAAGCGGCTTGTTGCCATCATGAACTCACCGATCAACGCAATTGATCGCAGCCCCTGAACCCAAGATCACCTTCTGGAGAACACATGAAACTCGCCGCTGTTTCCCTCCGCGCCACCGCTGCCGCCGTCGCCCTGTTCGCTGTCTCGGCCGCTCACGCCGACCTGACCATCCCCTTCGCCTGGACCGAATCGAACTCGGTGCAAACCTTCACCCAGGACAACCTGGACAGCTTTGACCTGGTTCACCTGTCGGTGGTTGCCAAGGGCAACGCCTCGGCCAAGGGCGAACCCGTTAACGGTGGTTCCGGCTCGGTGAACTACCAGTCCTACAGCTTCCCGATCACCAAGATCGTCATCGGCAGCAACCTGTCGATCAAGTCCGGTCAAGCCGCTGGCTCGGCCCTGTACTTCGACCGCACCGACGACGACACCGGTCTGGTGTACGGCCTGACCCTGGCCAACTTCACCATCGACTACGCCGCCCAGAAGGTGCTGGCCGACATCACCCCCAAGGGCGGCACCACGGCTACCCAGCAGCACCTGTACACCTTCGAAGTCGACACCAAGCTGGCCCTGAAGTACAAGTTCCCCCTGACCGTCACCGGCCACGAAGTGCTGAAAAACCTGCGCCTGTCCCAAGGTGCTCAGGATGCCCTGAACAGCGCCCTGCTGCTGCCCGAAATCGCTCAGGACGCCCTGAAGTTCGACTACGGCACCCTGACCCAAGACGTGAGCACCAACCTGCGCAAGAAGTCGATCTCTTCGGCTCTGTACGTCGCCAAGTGATTGGGAGGGGCGGCTGCGGCTGCCCCGAGCCAACTCAAAGCCAAAGGGCCCTCATCCGAGGGCCCTTTTTGCTTCCTGCAGCGACCGGGCTTGAGGCCCGCTTCATCCGCGCAGTGGGTCTTGTGCAGCCGTGGGTTGCTTGAACAGCAACACCTGGGTGAACAGGAGGTCCCACGTCTGCATCAGCACCGTCGGGTCGTCCAGCTCCAGTGCATGGGCCGGGTATCGGTTCATCAGGCGGAGCAGTTCCCGGTCGGAGTTCAAGCGGATGAGCTCGGAGAACAACTCTTGCCCAAAACCCATCGGCATGCCGACCCGACCTCCATGGCAGGGGTAGACGAGCAGGTGCTGTCTCAATGCCTGCCGCAGTCGGGTCAGCGTTTGCGGTCTGGGTGGGGTCAGGCTGCTGGGCAACAAGACCCAGCCCGACGCCTGTGCGCTGAGCTGAACGCCTGCCCTGATGGCCGATGACAGCCGATGGGCCGGGTGCGGCTCGTGCAGGGGCGTCAGTTGAATCGGAGTCTGCACCTGCCAGCGCGAGGCCTCTTTCAGAACGGGGGGGGAGCCAAGCAGGACAACGTCCATGCCGCACATCTGGCAGCTCTGCACCAGGTGCTGCGTGCCGTCCAGGAACGAGGGCAAGCCTGTGACAGCGCCACCACCGTCTGGTCGATCAGACGGGGCAGGTGTGATGATGGCGGTGACGGCGGTTTCCATTTGTTCTTCCCTTTCCCAAGTGTGAAACTGGTGCGCCGCAGCAACCAGGGAAGCTTCACTTAGGGGCATACCCGTGTGCTGAATTGATTTGAGTCATTTCAGGCATCAATCCAAAGCACCGATACTCGAACCATGGACAAAACACCTCATGATTTGGCGCAGATGCGCAAGAGCTATGAACAGGCAGAGCTGGACGAAGGCCAGGTTTTGGCTGACCCGGTTGCGCAGTTCCACCATTGGTTCGATGAGGCGGTGAAGGCCAAGGCCCTGGAGCCCAATGCCATGACCCTGGCAACGGTGGGCCAGGACGGGCGTCCGTCAACCCGTGTCATCTTGCTCAAGGGCGCCGATGCGCAAGGGTTGGTCTGGTTCACCAACTACCAGAGCCGCAAGGGCCTGGAACTGGCACGGCACCCTGTGGCTGCCGTGCAGTTCTTCTGGCCTGAACTGGAGCGGGTGGTTCGGGTGGAAGGCCGGGTGGAGCTGGTCAGCGAGCAGGAGTCGGACGCTTACTTCATGGCGCGCCCCCTGGGCTCCCGGATCGGTGCCTGGGCGTCGCCGCAGAGCAGCGTGTTGCCTTCCAGGGCGGCGCTGCAGCAGGCCTGGGCGGAGCAACAGGCCCGCTGGGGCGAGCACCCACCGCGCCCGGCTCATTGGGGGGGGCATCGCTTGCTGCCCGATCGCTGGGAGTTCTGGCAAGGGCGTCCGTCACGCCTGCACGACCGCATCGAGTACCTGCTTCAGGCCGACGGGTCTTGGCTGCGCCAACGGCTGGCGCCTTGAAACAGAGGGGGCCTCAGGGGCTTGGCTTGGCTGCTTCGCTGCAGCGTTGTCGCCACATCCCTCGCAGGGCTTCCTGAAAATGTTGGGCGAACCTGGGGGCATCGAACAGCGGTGACTGGGCGGCTTGCTCGCGCAGCGCAGCGCGCAGCCGGCTCAGGGCTGGCAGGTCGTTCGCGTAGGCGATGGCTTTGGCTTGGTATGCCTGCGCGTCATTGGCAACCCAGTCGGCGAGCCCGACGTTCATCATCATGCTGACACCCTGTCGGGCCACCAAGCAGTCGCCTTGCAGGGTCAGCACGGGCACGCCCATCCACAAGCTTTCAGCGGTGGTGGTGCCGCCGGTGAAGGGGAAGGGGTCGAGCCCGATGTCAACGCGGTGGTAGGCGCGCAGGTACTCGTCGCGCGGGGAGTTGCCTTCCAGGATCAGCCGGTCGCGACCGATGCCCATTGCTTGCAACCTCCGCACCGTGAGGTCGTGCACCTGCGGGTCGTCGAGTTGGGGGGCCTTGAGGAACAGGCGGCTGCCCGCCACACCCTGGACGATGGCTGCCCAAAGTTTCAGCACTTCGTCGTTCAGCTTGGTGAGGTTGTTGAAACAACCGAACGTGATGTGTCCCTGTTGCGTCGCAGGCAGGTCGGACACCGGCGGGGCCGACTCCGGCGGGCTGAAGCACAGGCGTGTTTCGGGCAGCAGCCACAGCCGCTCGGTGAAGTCTCGCTGCAGATCGATCGGTGTGCTCCAGGGGTCGGACAGGAAGTGGTCCATTTCCTGAAGGCCTGTGGTGGCGAAATAGCCGAGCCAGCTGACTTGAACAGGTGCCGGTCGCCAGGCGAAGACAGACAGCCGCGTGTGAGCGGTGTGGCCCGACAGGTCGATCAGGATGTCGATGTCGTCGTCACAGATGCGCCGTGCGGCAGTGGCGTCGTCCAGCCCGACCAAGGGGTGCCAGGCGGTGCAGCAGGCCTTGAGACGATGGGTCAAGGCGTCGCTCAGGGCTTGCGTGGGGTATCCGATCAGCGCAAGGCCGTTACCAGATTGCTCCCGGATGGCTTGCAGCACGGTGTCCAGGAAGTAGCCCACTGGGTGGCGCCGGAGGTCGCCGGACACCAGGCCGACCCTGAGCGGTTTTTCCGGGTCCCAGCGATGCGGTCGAACGGGCGCGTCGGTGACCTTGGCACGCATGCGCTCGCCGTATTGGCGGGCACGCTCGATGCGTCGTTGACGGGGCACGCTGCTGGCGTAGTTGCTGAGCATCAGCCAGTTGCTCAGCACGTCGAGGCGATCTGGCGCGAACTGGTCCGCGTGTTCGAAGCAGGCCAGGGCCTCTTCAAGGTCTCCGACCTCCTTGTGCACATTGCCCAGGTCGATCCAGGCATCGACGTGCTTGGGATCGAGCTCGATGGCGCGCTTCAAGGCAACGATCGCTGCCTGGTACTGGCGCAGCTTGCCCAGCACTTGGCCCATTCCCTGTTGTGCATCGACATGGCTGGGTTGCAGCCGAATGGCCTCTCCAAACGCTTGCAGTGCCTGCGGCATGCGCAGGGCGTCCTTGTGGACGTTGCCCAGGTTGTGGTGGGCGTCGGCCATATCGGGGGCGAGCCTGATCGCCTGTTTGAGCGCGGCATGTGCGTCGTCCAGTCTGCCCCGTCGGGCGTGCAGGGCCCCCAGGTTGCACCACGCCTGAGCGTGGCCGGGCTGGGTCTGGACCGCGGCCTTGAAGCTGGCCTCGGCGGCGTCAAGTTCCTGCAACTTTTGCTGCAAGATGCCCAGGTTGAAATGCGCATCGGCGAAAGCGGGGTTCGCAGCGATGGCTTGGCGGTAGGCTTTTGCTGCTTCGGGCAGCTTGTGCTGGTCGGTGAGCACGATCGCCAGGTTGTAGGCGTGGCTGGCTTGAGTGGGGGCCAGTGCGATGGCATGCCGGTGGCTCTCTTCTGCCTGGCTCAGCAGGCCTTGGGCACGCTGAGCGTTGCCCAGGTTGCTCCAAGTCTCGGCGTCCTGCGGCATCAAGTTTGCGGCCTTGCTCAGGGCCGCCACACCGTCTTTATTTTGGGCCAGCAGCGCGACCCCCAGGACCTTCCAGATGAACCCCACCTCAGGGTGCAAGCGGGTGAGCTCACGGGTGCGTGACTCGAGTTCCGCGTGACGCCCCGAACTGAACAGGGAAATGAGCTGATTGGCCTCCTGGGCAGAGAAGGGCGGCGGGCTGTGTGTCATGGGCCCACATTGTGGGGCAGCGGCCGAGGGGCTCAGGCCTCTGGTTTGAGCAGTTCGCTGAAGGTCCGCCGGAACTTCTCCAGCTTGGGGGCCACCACGACCGCGCAGTAGCCCTGGTAGGGGTTCCGCGCCGCGTAGCCTTGGTGATAGGCCTCTGCAGGGTGGTAGTTCACCACCGGTGTCACCTCGGTCACGATGGGCGAGGGGTGCACACCGCTGACCGTCAGCTGTTCGATCAATGCACGAGCTTGCGCGGCCTGCTCGGCCGAGTGCGTGTAGATGCCCGATCGGTACTGGGTGCCGACGTCGTTGCCCTGGCGGTTCAGCGTGGTCGGGTCGTGCAGAAAGAAGAACACCTCCAGCAACTGCTGGTAGGACACGCGCGCCGGGTCGAAGCGCACGCGCACGACTTCGGCATGACCGGTTCGGCCGCTGCACACAGACTCGTAGTCAGGTTGGGGGTGTTCGCCATTGCTGTAGCCCGATTCGGCATGCAGCACGCCTTGCAAGCGGTTGAAGGCCGCTTCCAGGCACCAGAAACAGCCGCCTGCGAAGGTGGCCTCTTGAGCCGAAGCTTGGGTGTCGGTGGCTGCGTCGCTCATGGGGACTTATCCAGTTCAAGCCCACCAGGGCGATGGCTGAGAGTCTCGCAGAAACGAAAACCCCCGGCATGAGCCGGGGGCGACGCGACTCAGGGGCCGCGCAGGAAAGCGTCAGAGATCAAGGTCTGGCACTTCCCGAGACGCAGGGACTGCGTCTGCTTGAGGTACCTGCTCTCGGCAGGCAACTGCAGGTTAAACCAGGAGCGGTCGGGCGGCAAGTGGCCGATCGCGCCGAGTTGTGAGCAGGGTCAAACAAAGTCTCACAACGCCCGACAAAGCCTCGAATGGAGCGCCCGGGGTTCAGGTGCCCAGGACGCGCGCCACCAGGCCCTCGATGCGGTCGGTCACGTCCTTGGGCATGGTGATGACGCGCCCCCATTCGCGGTCGGTTTCGCCCGGCCACTTGTTGGTCGCGTCCAGTCCCATCTTGCCGCCCAGGCCACTGACCGGCGAGGCGAAGTCCAGGTAGTCGATCGGTGTGTGGTCGACCAGGGTGGTGTCGCGCACCGGGTCCATGCGCGTGGTGATGGCCCAGATCACTTCCTGCCAGTTGCGGATGTCCACGTCGTCGTCGACGATGACGATGAACTTGGTGTACATGAACTGGCGCAGGAAGCTCCAGAGGCCAAACATCAGGCGCTTGCTGTGCCCCGCGTAGGCCTTCTTCATGCTGATGATGGCCATGCGATAGCTGCAGCCCTCGGGTGGCAGGTAGAAGTCGACGATCTCGGGGAACTGCTTTTGCAGGATCGGCACGAAGACCTCGTTGAGCGCCACACCCAACACCGCAGGCTCGTCGGGCGGCTTGCCGGTGTAGGTGGAGTGGTAGACCGGGTCTTCGCGGTGGGTCAGGCGGCTGACCTCGAAGACGGGGAACCAGTCCTGCTCGTTGTAATAGCCGGTGTGGTCGCCGTAGGGGCCTTCGAGCGCGTGCAGGTAGCCGTTCTTCTCTTTGAGAGGCACGCCGTGTTCGCTCACGCCCTGGTAGCCAGCGGGCGCCGTGGGGATGTGTCCCTCCAGCACGAACTCGGCCGAGGCCGGCACCTGCAGGCGGTGCTCGCCTTCGCCCACCGAGGTGTCGGTGACCTCGGTGCGGCTGCCGCGCAGCAGGCCGGCGAACTGGTACTCGCCCAGGGTGTCGGGCACCGGGGTGACGGCGCCCAGGATGGTGGCCGGGTCGGCCCCGCAGGCCACGGCGATGGGGAAGGGTTGGCCCGGGTTGGCGAGCGCGAACTCGCGGAAATCGAGCGCGCCGCCTCGGTGGGCCAACCATCGCATGATCAATTGGCGCTTGCCGATGAGCTGCTGGCGGTAGATGCCCAGGTTCTGACGGCGGCGCGGGTTGGGCACGCCCTGCGGGCCGCGGGTGACCACCAGCCCCCAGGTCAGCAGCGGGGCGGCGTCGTCGGGCCAGCAGTGCTGGATGGGCAGCTCGGTCAGGTCGATGTCGCTGCCTTCGCGCACCACCGCCTGGCAGTCGGCCCGGCGAACGGAGGCTGGCTTCATGTCCCACAGGGCCTTGGCCATGTGCAGCAGCTTGCCGGCGTCCTTCAACCCTTTGGGTGGCTCGGGTTCTTTCAGGCTGGCGAGCAGCCGGCCGATGTCGCGCAGCTCGCTGACGTCAGATGCCCCCATGCCCAAGGCCACTCGTTTTGGGGTGCCAAAGAGGTTGGCGAGCACCGGGGTGGCGTGCGTGCGCCCCGGGCGTCCGTTTGGATCGAGCTTGCCGACGGGCTTTTCAAACCACAGCGCAGGGCCGCCGGCCCTCAGGACGCGGTCGCAAAGGGCGGTCATGTCCAGGTGGACGGACACCGGGTCGTTGATGCGCTTGAGTTCCCCCTCTCGGGTGAGGCCTGCCACAAAGTCCCGCAAATCTCGGTATTTCATGCTCTGAGAGTAATAAAGAGTTAATTCTTTATGCTTGACTGGTTATTTCAAGGCTGCCTAGAATCCGCCCCGTCGATCCCGGAACCGATTTTTTCCGGGTTAACCCTGGGTGCCTCTGGGCATCCTCGTCAGCTCCGGTCCTTGAGATTGCCGGGTGTGGCCCAAGTGGCCAGGCACCCTTTTCGAGGTCAGGCCCATGGTCGCCGAGCGACCGCCTGCAGCCTCAAAGCCGGGGCGATTATCACCGCCGACCTGGTTGCGCGGGCTGCTTCAAGGCAGCCTGCCCATGCGGCCAACGGGGTGAGGAAAGGATAGTCATGTCTACGTTTGAACGTGCTGCCGAGGCGCCCCTGGTTGCCCCGACCGCGTCGAACCCCGCCAGCCGCATCGGTGAAGTCCTGGGTGTTGTCGCCTCGGACGTCCTGGGCGGTCTGCGCCATGCGAGTCACCATGTCCTGGCTGCTGTTGGCCTGGTCGCTGTCGTGGTGGTTGGTTTCCTGGCTGGTCGCCCTGATCTGCGCCATGGACTGGAAGACCAGGCCCTCTCGTGGTTGTCTGCCCGCGCCATCCAGCGTGCTGAAGGGGGCGCAGACACGGCGCCCGACATCCTGCTGGCCATGGCCGAGCCCGAGGCCATTCAGCGCGCCACCGCCACCAATCCTGCCGACCTCAGCCGACAGCAGGCCGCCGTGGCCCACTGGATCGCTCGCCGCTACAGCGTGGCCCCTGAGCCCGTCAGCCGCCTGGTGCAGGAAGCTTGGGTTCTGGGTCAACGCGCCGGCCTGGACCCGACGCTTTTGCTGGCCGTGATGGCCGTTGAGTCCAGCTTCAACCCCTTTGCGCAAAGCCATGTGGGTGCGCAGGGCCTGATGCAGGTCATGACGCGTGTGCACCATGACAAATACGCCATCTTTGGTGGCCAGAACGCGGCTTTTGACCCGGTGACGAACCTGCGCGTGGGCGTGCAGGTGTTGCAAGACTGCATCCGCCGCGCTGGCAGCGTTGCTGGCGGTTTGAAGCATTACGTGGGAGCTGCCAACCTGGCCGATGACGGTGGCTACGGCGCCAAGGTGCTGGCAGAAGCCGCCTACCTGCGCCAAGTGGCTTCGGGCCAGAAGGTGGCTTTCAACGCCAGCTTGCCTCAGGCCGGTGTGCCGAGCACTGTTCAGGTTGCGGCGCCTCAGGCTGCATCGGGTGCGGCCGCAGGTGGTCACACCCTGGAAGCTGCCGAGCCTGCCCAGACCGTGCCTTCGGCTGGCGAGGCCGCCCCTCACCATGCCCCTGTTCGCTCGACCGAACAGGTGGCGCTGCTCACCCAGCCTCTGCCTGGCCGTTGACCCATCGACGGCTGGGGCCGATCGGCGCAGCAGCTGTCATGCAGGCCTTTGCGGCCTCCGCTACAATTCGAAGCCTGCGCGACTGGCGATAGATGGCTGCATTCAGCGGCCTGAGGTGGTGAACCACCGGGAAGCGCAGCCGATTTCGTCCAGGCCGAAGGTTGGGACGAGGTCGTTTCAGCCGTTCGCCTGGGCAGCCTTTTTCACCCACCGTCCCTGGTGGGTGGCAGGTCATCAACCGTCTTGAAGAGACTGCCCATGTTCGTTCGCGCTCAATCCACCATCGCCAACGTCGACCCCGAGCTGTTCGCCGCCATCCAGGCCGAGAACCAGCGCCAGGAAGACCACATCGAGCTGATCGCCTCCGAGAACTACACCTCGCCGGCCGTCATGGAAGCCCAAGGCTCCCAGCTGACCAACAAGTACGCCGAAGGCTACCCCGGCAAGCGCTACTACGGTGGTTGCGAGAACGTCGACGTCGTCGAGCAACTGGCCATCGACCGCCTCAAGCAGCTGTTCGGTGCCAACTTCGCCAACGTGCAGGCCAACTCGGGCTCGCAAGCCAACCAGTCGGTGTTCTTCGCGCTGCTGCAGCCTGGCGACACCATCATGGGCATGAGCCTGGCCGAGGGAGGCCACCTGACCCACGGCATGCAGCTCAACATGTCCGGCAAGTGGTTCAAGGTCGTGTCCTACGGCCTGGACGCCCAGGAAAACATCGACTACGACAAGATGGAAGCCCTGGCGCGTGAGCACAAGCCCAAGCTGATCATCGCTGGCGCCTCGGCCTTTGCCTTGCGCATCGACTTCGAGCGTTTCGCCAAGATCGCCAAGGAAGTCGGCGCCTTCTTCATGGTCGACATGGCCCACTACGCTGGCCTGATCGCCGCGGGTGTGTACCCCAACCCCGTGCCGTTCGCTGACGTGGTCACCTCGACCACCCACAAGAGCCTGCGCGGCCCGCGTGGCGGCATCGTGCTGAGCAACAACGAAGAGATCGCCAAGAAGATCAACTCGGCCATCTTCCCCGGCATCCAGGGCGGCCCGCTGATGCACGTCATCGCCGGCAAGGCCGTGGCCTTCAAGGAAGCCCTGTCGCCCGAGTTCAAGGCCTACCAGCAGCAAGTCGTCAAGAACGCGGCGGCCCTGGCCGACACGCTCACCAAGCGCGGCCTGCGCATCGTCAGCGGTCGCACCGAGAGCCACGTGATGCTGGTCGACCTGCGCCCCAAGAACCTGACGGGCAAGGAAGCCGAAGCCATCCTGGGTGCCGCGCACATCACCTGCAACAAGAACGGCATCCCCAACGACCCGCAAAAGCCGATGGTGACCTCGGGCATTCGCCTGGGCTCGCCCGCCATGACCACGCGTGGCTTCAAGGAAGAGCAGGCCGTCATCGTCGGCAACCTGATCGCCGACGTGCTGGACAACCCGCACGACGAAGCCAACCTGGCCCGTGTGCGCGAGCAGGTCTCGGCCCTGACCCGCCAGTTCCCGGTCTACCGCTGAGCCGTCGATGCGCTGTCCCTTCTGCGGGCACCTCGAAACCCAGGTCGTCGAGACCCGGGACTCCGACGAAGGCGACAGCATCCGTCGCCGGCGCAAGTGCGGCAGTTGCGACAAGCGATTCACAACCTACGAGCGCGCTGAAATCGAGCTGCCGGCCATCGTCAAACGCGATGGCCGGCGCACCGACTACGAGCGCGCCAAGCTCAAGGGCTCGATGATGCTCGCGCTGCGCAAGCGGCCGGTCAGCGCCGAGGCGCTGGAGACGGCGCTTGAAGCCATCGAGGCGCGCTTGCGTCAGTCTGGTGAGAAGGAGGTGGACTCGACTTGGCTGGGCGAGGCCGTGATGCGCGAGCTGCGCAAGCTCGACAAGGTGGCCTACGTGCGCTTCGCGTCGGTGTACCGCAGTTTTGACGACGTCAACGAGTTCGTGGCGGCGATCAAGGAAACGGGCAAGGCCCGCAAGGGATCGGCCGACGAGGGCTGATCTGCCACTCTCCTGTCGTTTTCCATGATCCCTCGCTTGCGGGGGCGATGCCCCTGAAACGGCGTCGATTCAAGGGGGAACCCGCAGGGCTGGGGACGAGCGGTCGGCATGCGCCGCTCAGCGGTGTTGCGCTGCCGGGTGGGCGCGCTACATTCGCCGCATGCAAAAAGCGGGAATCCTCCACATTCAGCGTGGCTTCACTCTGGTCGAGATGATGGTCACGATCGCTGTGCTTGTCATTTTGGCCAGCATTGCGGTGCCGGGCTTGCAGTCGTTCACGACTCGCTCAGGCATGAACGCCATCCGGGACGACTTTTCGATTGCGCTGCAGCGTGCGCGGTTGGATGCGATCAGCAGGAACACGTGCGTGTCGATTTGTCAGTTGGCCGAGGGCAAGACGGACACCTGCGTCGCTGCCGGGAGGGAAGGCTGGCAAGCCGGCTGGATGGTGTTCGTGAACGACGCTTGCAGTGGTGCATTGCCTGCTGGGGCCCTTCCCGGCGGGAACATCATTTCGGTCAGGCAGGCCAGCGATCCTCGCTATCAGTTGATCCAGGAGAACCCGTCGGGTTTGGTCACGTTCGATGCCCGTGGCACCCAGATTGGTCAATTGTTCTCCGGGTACACGAAGGACAGCCAGTACACGCAGGTCATCGACAACCCGTTGGCTCGGAAGATCGTTGTGAACTTCCAGGGGAGGGTCTCTGTGGCCAAGTACGAATCTGACAAGCCCACTGGAGGCGCGCAATGAGGCGGCAATCCGGCGTGACCCTGATCGAGGTCCTGGTGTCCATGGTCATCATGGCCTTGGGGTTGGTCAGCTTGGCGGCCCTGCAGAATTTCACCTTGCGCTATCAGCTCGGCTCGGTGCATCGCGCGCAGTTGTCTGGTCTCCTCGCCGACTACGCCGAGCGCGTGCGCTCGAACCTGGCGCAAGCGCCTGGGCAACTGGCGGGCGAACCCAAAAACTCGCCGTATTTCTTCAATCAGGACTGGGCGGCGCAAAAGGCAAAACCTGCTGCGGCAGCCTCCGATTGCACGGGCAGCGCCCTGTGCACCCCTGGGCAATTGGCCGCAGCCGACATGGCTGCCTGGCGGCAAAGGGTTCGTCAGGAGTTGCCTCGTGGTTCTGTTGTCGTGGAAGGCGATGCCGTTCAGGGCATGACGGTCTCGTTCCTGTGGTCTGACAAGGAAAACGTCAGCAGCCCCACGGGTGACAGGGTGCAGGCCAAAACCTGTTCGCAAGCGGACACCGGTCTGGAGGAGCAAACCTGCTGTCCTGCCAGTGCCAAGGCGCCAGAGGGCGTTCGGTGTGCAACGTTCTCTTTCGTTCCTTGAGGCCGACATGACCGTGCATCGCCTTTCCTGGTCGGCGCAAGGCCGACAACGCGGCGTCACCCTCGTGGAGTTGATGGTCACGATCGCCATCAACCTGGTGCTGGTGCTGGCGGCGACCTTGCTGTACCTCAACACACGTTCAACGCAGAAGGAAGTCAACGATCGCAGTGCGGTGTACGAAACCGGGCAGTTCGCCATGGGTCTGCTCGCGCGGGATGTCACTTCCGCGGGCTTTTACCCTGCTGCAGCCATCGAAAAGCCGTCTGAGTTCGGTGTACCTGTCAGCAACATCCGCTTCACCTACGACTCTGCTGCTCAGAACATGGGGCTCTCTGAGGCTTTCGCGCACGGTGTTTACGGTTGCTCGGGCAAGGGGTTCAATCCCGGCGCTGCCGGCTGCGACACGCCCGCAGATTTGCCTGCGGGCTCCGATGCCCTGGTGCTCTCATACTTCACCGAGGACGCGTTTTCATTGAGCTCTGGGCAGCGCGCCGATTGCACGCGGGCGGACGTCATCAACGACGGCGCGATCGCGCGCAACAACGAGCGCGCTACTTACCTCACGGGCTTGAGCGGTGGCGCTGAGGACAAAGAGGACAAGAAAGCCGATGAAGTCAAGCCTGACTCAGGCCCGCTGCCAGATGCCCCTTTGCTCGTGATCAACGCCTATCAACTGCGCAAGAGCAAGTTCACCTTGGAAGATGGGCGTCAGGTGGATTCGGCCGCGTTGACATGCTGGGGCAATGGTCGTGGGGAGCGACATGAGCTCGTCAATGGCGTCGAGCAGTTCATCGTTCGCTATGGACTGATGAACGACGACACGCGTCGCCCTGTGCGTTACGTCACGGCCGATGCCGTGGCGGGTAGCGCGGCCATCATCAACGGCGAACCGATGTCTGGTTGGCAGTTGGTGACCACGGTGAGGGTGTGCATGCTGGTTCGCTCGCCTCAGGCAACCCTGTTGAGTGACGCCCCCGATGTCACAGACTGCCTTGGCGAAACCAAATCCACTGGTGGCACGCAAGTGCGCCGTTTCGAGCAGGTCTTCAGCGTCAAAAATCGCCAGGGCAACACCGTCAGCTTGAAGCTGGCTGATGGCTCGGGAGGAGCGAAGTGAAACGCCACGAATTTAATGCACAACAGGGTGTGGCCATGCTGGTGGTGTTGGTGTTCACCTTGGCGTTGACGGGCATCGCCATCGTCAGTGCCCGGCTGGCCTTGCTGGGTGAAAGCGTTGCCCGCAACCAGCTGGACCTCCAGGTGGCGCGCCAGGCCGCCGAAGCTGCGCTGCGTGATGCCGAGAAAGATTTGATGATCGCCGACGAGTCGGCGAACTTCCCGGGAGCCGTTTGCAAGCGGCAAGGCGAGCGCCCGGTGATGGCGCAAGTCGTTCAGTTCTCCGAAGAATGTCTGCATGGTCAGTGTTTGCCGGATCTGGAGCAGCGCCGCCAAGTTGACTACACCAAGGGCGCGGAGAACATCAAGCTTGCGGAGGCTTGGTGGCCTGAGGATCGGGGCGGACGGTGGGGTGAGCCGGCCAAGGGCAAGCCCTCGCCCGATGACAAGACCACGTGCACAACCTTCACGGGTGCTGTGCCGCTTGGCGTGTACACCGGTGCCAAGCCCATCCAGGGCGTGGCCTTCCAGCCTGAGTATTTGATCGAAACCATCCTGCGGGGTGAAGACACGTATTTCCGGGTCACCGCTCGCGGGTTCGGCTACCGAGCAGGCACCGAGGTGGTGCTCCAGTCTTACTTCCTGGTTCCTCCACTCCAATGAGGCCCGCCACATGAATTTTTCCTTGCCTCGTCTGGCGCTGGCTGCGGTTTCGCTGGTGTCTTTCTCTCTGACCGTCTGGGCCCAGTCGGGCATTGACCAACGTTTTGCTTCGAGCAGCCTGGCGGCCTACCCGCCGAACATCGCCGGTGCAGCAGGTGGCCCGATGATGATGCTGACGGCGTCGCGTGATCACACGCTGTTTGCGCCGATCTATACCGACTACGAAGACATCGATGGCGATGGCTCGGTTGACTACACGTTCAAGACCACCTTCAAGTACTACGGCTACTTCGACAACAAGAAGTGCTACGTTTACAACGGGGCCCATTCGACGGGAGGTCGGTTCGAGCCTGCCGTGGCATCCATCACGGTGGGTGGGCGGGAGACCTGCCCGTCTTCCCAGTCGCTGTGGAGTGGCAACTTCCTGAACTGGGCGACCATGACCCGCCTGGACGTGGTCCGCAAGACGCTCTATGGTGGTCGCCGCGTGCAGGACACCCAGGCTGACACCACCCTCGAGATGGCGGCTTTGGCGCATGATGCCCACGCCTTCGTCAAGTATTACGGCGGTGCTGACATCCGGGACTACACCCCGTTCACCCATGCCGAGTTGGGGCGGGCCGGCTTGACGATGTGCAGCCGTGGCACCGACGCCAACGGGCAGGGTACGCCTCAGTTGCGCGTGGCCAAAGGCAACTACAGCTTGTGGGCCACGACCCCCGGGACCGTTTGCAATTGGTCGGAAGCGCAGGCTGATTTCGCTTTCGGGCAGAAGGCTCAGGCGTTTTTCAAGAAGTATGGTCCACCCGAGAGCGAGAACCCCGATGCCGTCCAGCAGGCACACCGTGCGAACCTTCCCAGCCGGGCCACCGATGGGGCCCGCTATGGTGGGGTAGGGCCAGAGTTGGCCATTCGCGTCCAGGCATGCGTGGCACCCGATGTTCTGCCGTTTGGCAATGAGCGCTGCCGTACCTATCGGCGCACGGTGGGGGGCGTTGCACAAATCAGCCACAAGCCCATTGGTTTGCTGCAGGAGTTTGGCTCCAGCGAGCAGACGCAACAGCCGGTTCGTGCTGAATTTGGCCTCATCACCGGCAGCTACGACGACAACCTGCGCGGTGGCCAGTTGCGCAAGAACATCGGCTCTGTCAACGACGAAGTTGACCTGGGTACAGGGCGCTTCTGTCATCTTCTGGCGGCGGCTGACAGCGCCAGCAATTGCAAGGTGACGGCTGCGACGTTTGCCACGGCAACGGGGGCAACGGTGCCCGGGATCATCCGGTCTTTCGATCGGGTGAGGCTTTACCAAGCGGGTGATTACAACTCGGGTGCTCCACGCAGCGCAGGGGGGGGAGCGGTCGAGTTCCCTCTGCCCTCCGAGGTGCCAAACGGCAGCTTCCCGTCCTGGGGCAACCCGATGTCGGAGATGATCACCCAGGCTCTGGCCTACTTTGCCAACCTGCCGCTAGGGGGCGCGGTGTCTGGCACGACTGGGCGGGACGCTGCGGTGGGGCTGCCCGTGGCGGTGACGGTGGCGGATCCGCTCAATGACGCGGTGAATGACTCGGTCGCCGGCATTCCGCGGCGAGACCTCTATGGTCGGGCAATCTGCCGCCCCATGCACATGCTGGCCATTTCCAGCGGTGCGGTCACCCATGACACCGATGAAACGGGGTCATCCGAGGACGTCTACGACACCGCATCGGCGTTCATTCGCAAGAATGTGGCGGCCAAGGACCTGCCCTCGGCGACGATCCAGGCGGCCACCGATCGAATCGGCGATCCTGATCTTGAAAACATCAATGGCTCTTCTCGATCGGTGGGCTCGGCCAACGCAGATTTTGGGGTGGATTGCACCTCCAAGCAGATCGGGACGGTGGTGAGTTCGGGTTTGGCGCAGGTTGCAGGGGTGTGCCCTGAGGCACCTGCGGTCAAGGGCACCTACCTTGGTGCGGGCGCTGCCTTCATGGCCAATACCCGTGCGGTGCGAGACCCTGCGGACCTCACCAATGACAATGGTCGATCCGTGGCGGCCAGCCGTTTGCCGCCTGGCGCCTTGCGGGTTCGATCCTACGCTGCCACGTTGTCAGGTGGAGTTGCCCGCATCGAGGTGCCCATCCCCGGCAAGGCTGGCTTCGTCTACATCACACCCGAAAGCTCCTGGGATTTCGAAGGCTTCAATGGCAAAGTCACGAACGGTGTCTTGATGCCGGGGGCCATGCTGACCTTCCGCTCCATCTACGGCGACGCAACTTCGGCGTCCTATGTCGTGACCTGGAACGACGCTCAGTTCGGCGGTGACTACGACATGGACATCGTGGGTTTCCTGCGTTGGGAGATCAAGCCGAGCGCGTCCAAGGCTGGCGCCTACGAGCTCACGGTGATGACCGACATCCTGAATCACAACGCGGGTGCGCGAGGCTCGCACGGGTTCAGCATCATCGGGACAGACCGCGATCGCCGTTACTTGACGCACGGCGGTGAGGAGTTCAACGTCGGTGGACCAGATTCTGATTGCAATGTGCTGCAAGCTGGCAGCCAGGGCTTCAACCTGCAGTGCGCGTTCACCGACCGCGGCATGAGGACCAGCGGCGGCGGCGGATCCGACGACTTTGCCTGGCCGACGCAGTACAACGGATCACGGGTGGACTTCTTCGGCACCGGCGGCGCTTTGACCACGACCGTGGCCAAAACGTTCACCGTCACGGATGGGGCCACCGATGTGTCATTGCGAGACCCGCTCTGGTACGTGGCGAAATATGGCAGTTTCAACACGGGCGAGACTGAGTTTGCCTTGAGCACATCCGCCCTGCCGGAGGCGCGTGTTGGCAATGGCACCACCAATTGGGACAACTCGAACAACAGTGGTGTGGCTTGTGGCGCCACGGGATGCCCTGATGGCGAGCCGGACGGATATTTCCTCGCACGACGCCCTGAATTGCTGGAAGAGCGGCTGCGTTCGCTGTTGCTCAAGATCACCCAAGGCAGCAACTCGGCGCCCGCGGTCTCGACGGTGCTGTTGCTTTCGGACAGCCTGAAGTACTCTGCCGAGTTCTACCAGGACGGCTTTGGCGGGACCGTCAAAGCCTACGCCCGTGATCCGAAGACCCTGGAATTCACGTCCTTGGCTTGGAACGCTTCGGAGCTCATGACCGCTCTGGGCAACGGCCGCACAGTGATCACCGACGACGGGCAGTCTGGCGTTCTGTTCACTTGGGACAGCCTCAACGTACCGGCGCAGATTCAGTACCGGGCAGCCATGCTCGGCTTGCCCCTGGACGAGACCCCGACACCAGCTCAACTCGCTGCGCTCGACTCCCAGGCGTCTCGCGCAGAAAAGCTCATTGCTTACATGCGTGGCAGCTCTGAAAACACCGATCAGGGCACGCTGTTCCGAGTCCGCAGCCAAGGTGTGATGGGGCCGATCGTGAATTCCACGCCCTGGTTGCAGAACGGCAAGGTGGCCGCTCGGTACACCGACACCCAGTTCCGGTACTTGCCGTCTTATCGCGATTTCGTCAACGGCACGAAGGCCTCGGCTTTGTCGGTCTTGTGGTTGGGTGCCAACGATGGGCAGCTTCATGGGCTGAATGCCCTGTCGGGGCAGCCGTTGCTGTCTTACGTCCCCAGCCCTTTGGTGGGCCGCCTTGAATCCGCACTGTCTTCGGCCAACGCGGGTCCGGTTGCACTGATGGACGGTAGCCCGTTCACTGGGGATGTGCTGGTCTCGCCAGGCACAGGCTTCAAAACCGAAGCCACATCGGCGCAGCCCAGCTGGCGCACCTACCTGTTCAGTTCCTTGGGGCGTGGCGGGCGCGCTGTGTTTGCGCTGGATGTCACCAACCCGGCAACGCTCAGCACCTCAACATCGGCACCGTCTGCTTTCAAGTGGGTGTTCTCATCGAGCGACGACGCCGACATGGGCTATCAGCTCCTGGATCCCGTTCGGCATCCTGGCTCAGGTGAGCCCTCTGCCATCGTGCATCTCAACAGCGGTGACTTCGGGTTGCTGGTGCCCAACGGCTACGGCTCCGCGGGCGGCAAGGTGGCCCTGTTCATCCTGTCGGTCAATGGCCCCAGTTCGGGGCAGTGGCAACCCTCGTCGTCGACTGCGACCGGCTCTTACCGAAAGATTGTGGTTTCGGACTCGTCTGACTCGCAAAACGGCTTGATGGGCGCCACCTGGGTCGACCTGGACAACAACGGCACAGCCGATGTGGTTTATGCGACCGACCTTCGGGGGCAGCTCTGGAAGTTCGACCTGCGTTCGTCGGACCCTCGCGAGTGGCAGTCTGCGCTGGTGTCTGCTTCGGTGGGCACAGGCGGCGCCATCTCCACCACCGATGCAGCCGCTCCACTGTTCAAAGCTGAAAGTGGGGGGCAGCAGCTGTCGATCACGACTGCGCCAGTGACGTTCTTCCCGAATTTCGGCGGCGCGATGATTTCATTCGGAACGGGGCGCGCGATCGAGTCCGTTGATTTCCCGGATGCCTCGGTGACGCAGCGATTCTTCACCGTCTGGGACAAGGGGCGCTACCCCGGTGATCGCATCAACCCGCCGCTCACCAATCAGGCGGGTGAGGTCACGGTCGTGAATGCACTGCCCAGGGTCGATGGGACTCGGGATGTCGTCGAGGGCACCTCGACACGCCCCGTCAAAACCTTTGTGGCCCGGGTGCTGCGCCGCGACGCCGACGGTAACGTCTACCAAGTGCAGACGAATGACCAGGGTGAAGTGGTGACCAAGGGAGGCCAGGAGGTGCGGTTGGCCGACGGGGTGTCCACCCAGGAGTTCAAGCCGTCTGTGCACGATGGTTGGTATTTCGAGTTCCCCAGCGCAGGAGAGGCGGTGCTGAGTTCGCCGGTGAGGCGCCTGAACTTCATTCTTTTCACCACCGTGCGACCCAAGTCCGGGACCGAGCGTGAACTGTCGTGTTCGCTGGATCCTCAAGGCACTTTGTACGCTTTCAGCCCTGTCACAGGTCTGCCGATCCGAAACCTGCTTTCGACCACCTCTTTGCTCATCGGCACGGACATCGGAGACCAGAAGGTGATCGTCGTGGGCGATGGGTCCGGGGGCTCGACCGTCAACACAGGGGGCTCCAACCCTTCTTTTGGCTTGGGCAACAACACCAAAAAACAGATCAACACCAGTTCGTCCAACCTGCGGATTCAATGGCGCGAAATCATGGGTCTGCGCACCCACAGCGCGACCAAGGTGACCGAGGAAGAGGACCCGGCTGCGGAAGGTGAGAAGAAATGAAACCATTGATGCGCGATCGCGCGGCCTCGACGAAGACCGCCTCCGATTTGGGCGGCTTCACCCTGATCGAGGTCATGATCACCGTGGCGATCGTGGCCATCTTGGCCTCCGTGGCTTACCCGTCCTACATTGAGTACGTGGCTCGGGGGCATCGAACGCAGCTCAAAACGCAGATGCAAGCCGCCCAGCACTGGATGGAGCGCCGCTACAGCGAGCGATATTTTTACGGCCAAGAGTCCGGCAAAAACGACGCTCCCACGGCCTTTGGTGCTCAGAGCTTTGCTGTCAGTCCGCCGGCCGGGGAGGGCCCTGCCAGATACAATTTGAGCGTGGACATTGATGATTCCGGCGACAGCTATGTCATCACGGCAGAGCGAGCTGGGTCGATGGAAAATGATCGATGCGGCAACCCCACTGTCAACAACTTTGGGGTCAAGAGCGTGGTGGACACCAGCTTGAGTGGCGGTGCCTACGATGGCGATGCGGCCAAGGCCGTGTCCGAGTGCTGGCGTTGAGCGGTTTCTGGGTGGGCGAATGTTGCGCATGACCGCTCGATCACCGTCGTCAAGAGGCTTGTTCGTGGCTGCTGCGGCTTCCGTTGCCTGCCATGTTCTGGGAACCTGGTTGTTGACTGGTGAGGGGTGGTCTAGTCGAGGTGACGCTTCGCGCACCAATGTGGGAGCCGGCCCTGTGTCCTCGGTCGCTAACGCACTGGAGTTGCGATTTCGGTTGGCCACGCCCACTGAGCCACCCCGCCAGTCGAGCTCCGTTGAGGCCAGCGATCCGCGCGTTCAATCCGCTTCGGCGGTGACTTTCGAGCCATCGGGCTTGGAGGCAGATCCTCCCGCAGCAGGGGGGGGGGCAATGTTTGCCTCAACTTACCTGCCGGCTGAGGAGCTTGATCGGGGGCCTGCGCCTGAGCCTGGTTGGATCCTGGATGAGAACGTGCTCGAGGATGTGGGTCGGGCACACATGCGCCTTCGCCTTTGGGTCTCCGACAAAGGGCGAATCGACCGGGTGGTGGTGTTGCATGCCGAACCGCCAGGGGATTGGGTTGATCACGCGATCCAACCTTTGGCCAGCACGCACATGCGCCCAGCTGAGCGCGATGGGCGCTCGGTTGCATCGACGACCGTGGTAGAACTCACTGCCAACCTCGAGACGATGCGCTGAGTCCGCATCGCGTTCGTGGTGCCGTGAGCCGCTGCCGATGTTCGATATCAACCGCACAGATCCCACCTGGCTCCAGGCCGCCCTCACCCAGGCTCGCCTTGCCCTGCCCATCTCCAGCCCCAACCCCCCGGTCGGCTGCGTGATCGTGCGCGACGACCGCCTCATTGGCCAGGGCCACACCCAGCAGGCGGGCGGTCCGCACGCCGAGGTCATGGCCATGCGTGACGCGCAAGCGCGAGGCGAAAGCCTGCAAGGCGCCACCGCTTACGTCACCCTCGAGCCGTGCTCCCACCACGGCCGCACGCCCCCTTGTGCCGACGCCCTGATCAGGGAAGGCCTGGCCCGGGTGGTCGTGGCCCTGCACGACCCCAATCCGCTGGTGGCGGGGCAGGGCGTTGCCAGGCTGCGCGCTGCGGGCATCGCCGTTGACGAGCTTCCGCCGGACCACCCCGCCGCGATCGAGGCGCGCGAGATCAAAATCGGCTTCCTGTCTCGCATGGTGCGTCAGCGTCCTTGGGTGCGCCTGAAGGTGGCTGCGTCGCTGGATGGCCGAACGGCGCTGGACAACGGCGTCAGCAAATGGATCACCTCGTCGGGCGCGCGCGAAGACGGGCAGCACTGGCGCGCCCGTGCGTCGGCCGTGCTCACGGGCATCGGCACCGTGCTGGACGACAACCCGCGACTCGACGTGCGTGCGTTCGAGGTGCCTCGCCAGCCCCTGCGCGTGGTGCTCGACAGCCGCTGGCGCATGCCGCCCGATTCGGCCATGCTGGGCACGCAGGGTGGTTTGCTCGTGGTGGGCTTGGCGCCCATCGATGAGGACGCGAAGAACCGCCAATCTGCGTTGCTGGCGGCTGGTGCCGAGGTGCTGGAGGCGCCGCCAAGCGTGGTGGGCCGACCTTCCGAGGCCGGGGACTCTCTGGGTGCCTTGGTGCTCCCAGGTGTTTCAGTGCAAGCCAAGGCGCAAGCAAATGGCGGACAGGCCAGTGCCACGGCCGTGTCCGCCCAGGCGACCCAACGCACACCCCAGGTCGACCTGGCCTGGCTGCTTTCCGAGCTCGCCCGCCGTGGTGTCAACGAGCTGCACGTCGAGGCTGGCGCCCGCCTGAATGGTCATTTGATCGAGCAGGGGTGGGTCGACGAGATCCTGGTGTATCTTGCGCCCAAGCTGCTGGGCCCCGGACGGGCGCTGGCCGCGCTGTCGCCGCTCACGGGGCTGGATGGGTGCTGGCAAGGCGAGGTTCGCGACCTCTGCCTGGTCGGCCCGGATGCCCGCCTGATCGTGCGCCCGCCCGGTCGCGAACGTTTCTGAGGTCGGCTGGGGCGATCGCCCTGGCCCGTGGCATCGGTTTCGCGGGCGCCTGCGCGCGCCCGTGATCGGTACCAAGCTCTCTCTGTGCCTTCTTCCCTCCCAATCCACGTCGTCGAGAAGTCCATGTTCACCGGCATCATCACTGGCGTTGGCCATGTCACCGACAACCAACCCCTGGGCGAGCTGCCCACCCACGGTCGCCGCCTGACCATCCAGGCCCCGGCCGGTTACCTCGCAGGCGTCGGCCTGGGCGACAGCATCGCCATCAACGGCGCCTGCATGACGGTCACCACCTTCGACGTGGCCGCCAGCCGCTTCACCATCGATGTCTCGGCCGAAAGCCTGGCGCGCACGGTCGGCCTGGCTGGCAGCGGTCACCGCGTCAACCTGGAGCAGGCCCTGCGCTCGCACGACCGCCTGGGCGGCCACATCGTCACTGGCCACGTCGACGGCGTGGGCGATGTGTCCGTGTTCGAGCCGGTGGGCGAGTCGTGGCTGCTGCGCATCCGTGCGCCCAAGGCCCTGGCGCGTTTCCTGGCCTACAAGGGCTCGATCACCGTCAACGGTGTGAGCCTGACCGTCAATCGCGTGCAGGACGCCGCCGACGGCAGCACCGAGTTCGACATCAACCTCATCCCGCACACCATTGACAACACGGCGCTGGGCGAGATCAAGGCGGGCACCCAGGTCAACCTCGAGGTCGACCTGATCGCCCGCTACGTGGAGCGCATGCTCTCGGCCGAGGGGCGCCTGCCGGGCTGAGCGCCTCTTGCGTGGTGAAATCCCGGCGCATTTCCGCTCTCCAAGGGGGCTCAAGCTGGGGTTTGCCCCCGTTGGGGTGCGCCGCCCGCCTACAATCGCGGGATGCCGATTTCACCCATCCCCGAGCTGATCGCCGAGCTGGCCGCAGGCCGCATGGTCATCCTGGTTGACGAAGAAGACCGCGAAAACGAGGGCGACCTCGTCCTGGCTTCCGATCACGTCACGCCCGAAGCCATCAATTTCATGGCCAAGTACGGCCGTGGCCTGATCTGCCTGACGCTCAACCGCGAGCACTGCGAGCGCCTGCAACTGCCGCCCATGGCCACGCGCAACGGCACCAAGCATGGCACCGCCTTCACGGTGTCCATCGAGGCCGTCGAAGGGGTGACCACCGGCATCTCGGCCGCCGACCGCGCGCGCACCGTGCAGGCCGCCGTCGCCGCCGACGCCAAGCCCACCGACCTGGTGCAGCCCGGCCACATCTTCCCGCTGCAGGCCAAGGACGGCGGCGTGCTCATGCGCGCCGGCCACACCGAAGCCGGTTGCGACCTCGCCGGCATGGCAGGCCTCACGCCATCGTCCGTGATCTGCGAGATCATGAACGACGACGGCACCATGGCCCGCCTGCCCGACCTGGAGGTCTTCGCCAAAGAACATGGCTTGAAGATCGGCACCATCGCCGACCTGATCCAGTACCGCAGCCGCAACGAGAGCCTGATCGAGCCCGTTGGCCGTCGCACCATGCAGACGCCCGAAGGCCCTTTCGAGACCCGCGTTTTCAAGGACCGCACGGGCGCCGTTCACATGGCCCTGAGCCTGGGCCTCGAAGGCGCCAAGCCCGGTCGCGAAGACGAGGTGTTGGTGCGCGTGCACGAGCCCTTCTCGGTGCTCGACTGGCTGGATGCCGGCAGCCGCAGCCACTCCTGGCCCCTGCCCAAAGCCCTGTCCGCTGTGCGCGAAGCCGGTCGTGGCGTGGTGGTGCTGCTCAACGTGGGCGATGACCCCGATCGACTGCTCGACCGCGTGCTGCCCGCCGACCCACAAGCCGTTCCCAAGACCCCGGCTGACCTGCGCACCTACGGTGTGGGCGCCCAGATCCTCAAAACCCTGGGCGTGCAGCGCATGCGTTTGATGGGCAACCAGCAACGCCTGCCCAGCATGGTGGGCTATGGCTTGGAAGTCAGCGGTTTCCTGACCGCCGATGGGCAGAGCCTGCCGGTGCCTCACGCCTGACGGGTTGCCCGCCGATTGTTCTTTGATTCGTTCTTTTCACTTCGCTCTTTAGATTGGATGTCCCATGCAAGGCGCTGACAAAGGTACCGCCAACCGCCTCGACGGCAACGACCTGCGGGTCGGGCTCGTTCAGGCCCGTTTCAACGACGACCTCACCGGTCGCCTCGCCGCCGTCTGCATCGACGAGCTGCTGGCCCTGGGCGTGCAACGCAAGCACATCACCCACGTGACCGTGCCCGGTGCGCTCGAGGTGCCCGTGGCCCTGCAGGCCATGGCCGACAGCGAACGCTACGACGCCCTGGTGGCCCTGGGTTGCATCATCCGCGGCGAGACCTACCACTTCGAGTTGGTGGCCAACGAGAGCGGCGCCGGCGTGACCCGCGTCAGCCTGGACCACCACGTGCCGATCGCCAACTGCATCCTCACGGTTGAAAACCAGGAGCAGGCCGAGGCCCGCGTTCAAGAGAAGGGCCGTGACGCGGCCCGCGTTGCCGTCGAAATGGCCAACCTGCTGGACGACCTGCTGTGAGCGACGCCACCTCGACCCCTCCTGGCGGCCCCTCCGAGGGCGCCCACAGCGAACGCAGTGCCGCTGCATCGCAGCCTCCGCGCGACCGCGCCAAATCCTCTCGTCGTCGCGCTCGCGAGTACGCCTTGCAGGGCCTCTACGAGTGGCAACTCAACCCGCGTGACCCGGGTGCCATCGACGCTGATCTGCGCGATGCACCCGAGTTTGCCAAGTGTGATCGTGGTCATTACGACGCCTTGCTGCACGGCTGCATCGAGCAGGCCGCCCAGCTCGATGCCGCACTGCTGAAGTTCCTGGACCGCTCGGTCGAAGAGCTCTCGCCGGTCGAACATGCCGTGCTCTGGATCGGGGCCTACGAACTCAGCCACTGTCTCGATGTGCCCTACAAGGTTGCGATCAACGAGGCCGTCGAGCTGGCCAAGTCCTTTGGTGGCACCGATGGCCACAAGTTCGTCAACGGCGTGCTGGACCACTTGGCTCCTGGCCTGCGTCCCGACGAAGTCAAGGCATATCGTTCGAAACAGCGTTGAGCCTTCTCTCTGCTGTGTCCACGCCCCCTACGCAACCCGCCGTCACCCAGCCTCACGAGGTGGAGGCGGATCGGCTCGTGGTCGATGACATCGACACGATCTCCGAGACCAGGCCACTGCCCGAACCAGACCCGGCCGAATTGCGCCGCGTGCGGCCGGAATCGTTGCCGACCATCGGGCACATCGGCCGCTATGCGCTGAAGTACGTGATCGGCGAAGGTGGGCTGGGCACCGTCTATGCGGCGCACGACACCTTGCTGTCGCGGCTGATCGCCATCAAGACGCTGAACGTGAACCTGCCCGCGTCCGAGCGCGATCAGTTCGACAAGCTGGTGCTGCACGAGGCGCGCGCTTCAGCAGGCCTGAACCACTCCTACATCGTCACCGTGCACGATGCCGGCACGAGCGAGCAGGGCAGCTACATCGCCATGGAGCTGCTCAAGGGGCGTGACCTGCGCCACCTGCTGTCCATGGGCTGGAAGCCCACGCCCGAGCAGGCTGCGCTGATCGTGCGGCGTGTGGCCGACGCGCTGTCATATGCCCACCACAAGGGCGTGACCCATCGCGACATCAAGCCGGCCAACATCTTCATGGTCGGGCGCACGCAGCCGCGTGTGCTGGATTTCGGCATCGCGCGCATCCGCCAGGTCGAAGCTTTGGCGCAGCGTGACGACGAGACCAGCCGCTTCCAGGAGCTCATTGGCGGCTCGCCCTTCTACATGGCGCCCGAGCTGGTGCGCCGAGAGCCTGGTGACCAGCGCGTGGACGTGTACGCCCTGGGCGTGGTGCTCTACGAGTTGCTGGCTGGGCGGCGCGCTTTCACGGGTGGCTCGCTCGACGAAATCGCCGATGCGGTGTTGCACCAGCCGGTCAAGCCGGTGCACGAGGTCAACCCCGAGATCCCGCGTGAGCTGTCGGACATCGTGGCCCATGCGATGCACCGCGACATCGATCAGCGTTTTCGTTCTGCGCGCCGCCTGTCGCACGCGCTGCGCGACTGGTTGGATGGCGTCGATGGCAGCAGGCCTGTGGCCTCCGACGCCGTCGCTCCGCGCCATGCGCAGCGGCCTGCGCTGTGGCGCCAGCCCCTGGTGTGGCTGTTGGCGGTCAGCTTCATCGGTCTGGTCGTGGCGCTGGCCGGCGTGTTCTTGACGGGTCTGCGCGGGCACTGAGGGGGCGCTGCGGCGAGGGCTCGTGCGAGCAAGCGCCTCGGTCCGCATGCCTGGCTGTGGCCCAGCGTCGGCGTCGGCCTCAGCCCTTGCCCAGGGTCACTTCCAGCGCCCGGTCGCCCTGACCGGCCCAGCGCCTGATCTCGTCGTCGAGCAGGTGCAAGGTGCGCGGGTGTTGCAGGGCCCAGCTGCGTGCCAACACCAGCTTGACCTTGCCGGAGCGGGCCGGTTGCAGCGATGCCACCTGCTCGGGCAGCTCCATGCGCGCGTGATGCAGGATGATGGCCAGGCGCAGGCACAGCACCTGCGACATCAGCACCGTGTCGTGCTTGTGCTCTGCGAGCTTGATCAGCTCACCGCGCTGTCCCAGGGCCAGGGTGGCCAGGCGACGCAACTGCGACTGCGAGTAGCCTGACGCGTCGACGTGACCGAGCAGGTACGCGCTGTGGCGGTGGTGGTCGTGGTGAGAGACCATCATGCCGATCTCGTGCAGGGCGGCGGCCCAAGCCAGCTCGCGCGTGTGCTCGCCGTCGGCGCTGGCTTGCGGCTCGGCCAGGCCTTGCCAGAGGGACAGCGCTCGCTGGCTCACGCGCGCCGCCTGGGCCGCATCGACCTGAAAGCGCCTCTGCAGCTCGCGCACCGAGGTGTCGCGCGGGTCGGGCTGGCGGTGGTCTCGCGTGGCCTCGATGCGGTCGTCCAGATCGAAGATGACGCCCTGGCGCAAGGCGCCACGTGCAGGGCGCATGACCTCGATGTCGAAGTGCTGCGAGAGCGTGTAGAGGATGCTCAGGCCGCCACCGAGCACTGCTTTGCGCTCGGGCTTGAGGCCGGGCAGGGTGAGGTTCTCGGCGTTGCCCGCTTCCAGGCAGCGCTCGATGCACCAGCGCAGGCCTTCGGGTGTGATGCTGCCGTCGGTGATGCCGTTGGCTGCCAGGATCTGCGCCACGGCGCCCACCGTGCCGGACGAACCCAGGGCCTCGGTCCAGGCCTCGCGCGGGAACAGGGTGAGCGCTTCTTCGAGTTCGGCACCAGCAACGATCTGGGCCGCACGGAAATTCTCGGCCGTGTAGCTGCCTTGTGGGAAGTGCTGCATCGACAGGCTGACGCTGCCCACCGCGAAGGACTCGACCTGGCGTGCGCTGCGGCCAGTGCCCAGGATCATCTCGGTCGAGCGCCCGCCGATGTCGATGACCAGGCGCGGCAGCTCGCTGGGTTGCAGGCGCGAGACGCCCTGGTAGATCAAGCGGGCTTCTTCGCGGCCGGAGATGACCTCGATCGGGCTGCCCAGCACGCGGTTGCCACGCTGCAGGAAGGCGTCGCGGTTGCGGGCTTCGCGCAGCGTTTGCGTGGCCACGGCGCGCACTTGCCAGGGCTCGAAGCCTTTGAGGCGCTGGGCGAAAGTGGCCAGGCAGGCCAGGCCGCGCTGGGTGGCTTCTTCGGTCAGCATGCCCCGGCTGTCCAGGCCGGCGCCCAGGCGCACCGTCTCCTTGAGGTAGTCGATGCGCTTGTACTTGCCTTTGCTGACCTGGGCGATCTCCAGGCGGAAGCTGTTCGAGCCCATGTCGATGGCCGCGAGCAGGTCGGTGGGGCGGCTGGTCGGGCTGGTCCCGGTGGTGGCTTTGGCCTGGCTCTTGCTGGCCACGTTGCGCGGTGCGAGGTTCATGGGGCCCTATTGTGGCCGCTTATCTCGCATCGCCCGATGACAGCCCGGGTGGGTTTGACACGGTTGCTAAGATGATCACATGACCCTGACTTACATCATGGCCGCCACGTTGTTCGGCGGCCTGGTTTCCGTTTTGCTGGCTGCGGCCTTGTCGGCCCCGTTGCTGGGCCTGATCGTTCGCCACCTCGTGAGCCTGTCCACCGGCGTGCTGCTGGGCACGGCCTTGCTGCACGTGCTGCCCGAGGCATTCGAGTCGCACGTCGAGCCGCATGCGCTGTTCCTGACCTTGCTGGGCGGCCTGATGTTCTTCTTCCTGCTGGAAAAAGCCGAGCTGTACCGCCACGGGCACCATCACGAGCACGATGACCACCACCACCACCACGGTTTCGATGCCGAGCAGGCGGGTCGCGGGGGCTGGAGCGTGCTGGTGGGCGACAGCATCCACAACTTCTGCGATGGCGTGCTGATCGCGGCGGCTTTCCTGGTTGACACGCACGTCGGTGCGGTCACCGCCATGGCGGTCATCGCGCACGAGATCCCGCAGGAGGTGGGCGACTACATCGTGCTGATCAATGCGGGCTTCTCGCGCACCCGCGCGCTGGTCTACAACCTGCTGTCGGGTCTGGCGGCCGTGGTGGGGGGCGTGTTGGGCTACTTCCTCATCGAGCCGTGGCAGCACTTGCTGCCTTACCTGATGGTGATCGCCGCGAGCAGCTTTGTGTACGTGGCGGTGGCCGATCTGATCCCGCAATTGCAAAAGCGCTTGACCGCGCGCGACACCGTGCTGCAGCTGGTCTGGTTGGCCGTGGGCCTGATCATGATCGCCTTGCTGGTAAACGGACTCCATCAAGCACACTGACTTTGCCCCCCCGGCATGCAGGGGTTTTGGGCGACGCGCCCCTTGAACCTGGGGTCAAGGGGTGTTTCCATTTGTGAACCGATGCCTGCCATGCGGCAACTTGGTTGACTCATGGGCTGGTCGCGGCGATTTGCGCGGGCCCGCAAATCGCAAATGAAAACAGCATGGCATTTGGGCTCGGTGGCGTTGGTCGCGTTGCTCGCTGGGTGTGGTGGTGGCGGCAACAGCGACGCCCCGGCTGCTCAATCGGGCGGGCAGTTGCAGGCGGTGCCCAAAGAGCGGGCGTCCATCCTGGCGGTCTCGCCCGTGTCGGTGGCGCGTTGGGATGCGGTGCAGACCTTGCCCATCGTTCCGGTGTCGGCGGCCAACCTGCCTGACGGCAAGGTGCTGCTGTGGTCTGCTGAAGACCGCTTTGGCTTTTCCAGCGGCTCGCAGACCTACACGGCCTTGCTGGACCCGGTGACGGGACAGGCCACCGAGCGCCTGGTCACCGAAACGCAGCACGACATGTTCTGCCCTGGCACCACCAACCTGGCCGACGGGCGCCTGCTGATCAACGGTGGCATCAGCACCCAGGCCACCAGCATCTACGACAGCCGCACCAACAGCTGGACGCGTGGCCCGGCCATGGTCATTCCGCGCGGCTACAACGCCAACACGCTGCTGGCCGATGGCTCGGTGTTCACCTTGGGCGGCTCCTGGAGCGGTGGCACGGGCGGCAAGCATGGTGAGGTCTGGAAGGACGGGCAGGGCTGGCGCCGCCTGACGGGTGTGCCGATCGACCCCTTTCTGTCGACCGATGCGTCGCGGGCTTTCGGCGGTGACAGCCATTTCTGGCTGCTGCCGGCCGGCAACGGCAAGGTCTTCCATGCCGGCACGGGCGTGGACATGCACTGGATCGACACCCAGGGCAATGGCAGCGTGACGTTTGCCGCGCGCCGGGGCGACGACGAGTTCAGCGTCAGCGGCAACGCGGTGATGTTCGACACGGGCCGCATCCTCAAAGTGGGCGGCGGGCCGGGTTACGACGCGGTCAACGCCAACGCCAACAGCTACGTCATCGACATCAACGCGGGTGTGTCGGTGCGCAAGCTCGCGCCCATGGCCTATCGACGGGCCTTTCACAACTCGGTGGTGCTGCCCAATGGGCAGGTGGTGATCATCGGTGGGCAGACCTACGCGGTGGGCTTCTCCGACAACAACTCGGTGCTGGTGCCAGAGCTGTTCGACCCGGTCACGGAAACCTTCACGCCGTTGCCGGCGATGAGCGTGCCCCGCAACTACCACAGCGTGGCCTTGCTGCTGCCCGACGCGCGCGTGCTGTCGGCCGGTGGTGGCTTGTGTGGCCAGGGCTGCGCGGCCAACCACGCCGACTACCAGATCCTCAGCCCCAACTACCTGTTCACCCGCGACGGCCAGCCCGCCGTGCGCCCGGTCATCCGCAGTGCGCCCGACGAGGTGGTGTACGGCACGCGCATCCAGGTTCAGCTCGACAGCGACGTGAGTTCGTTCGCCCTGGTGCGCATGAGCTCGACCACGCACACGGTCAACAACGACCAGCGACGCCTGTCGCTGAACTTCCGGCCCATGGGTGGGCAGCTCTACGAAGTGGACGTGCCCTCCAACCCTGGCTGGGCGCTGCCCGGCTACTGGATGCTGTTCGCGCTCAACGACGACGGTGTGCCCTCGGTGGCCAAGGTCGTTCGTGTTCATGGCACGGGTGCGCCGGTGATCACCCCGATCGCAGACCAGACCACCCTGCTGGGTGCGGCGGTGAGCCTGCAGCCCGCTGTCACGGTGGATGGCGGCGGCACCGTCACCTATCGCGCCACTGGTTTGCCGGAAGGCGTGAGCATCGATGCGGCCACGGGTCGCATCAGCGGCACGGTCACGGCGGTCGGGCGCTCGCACGTCAAGCTCTTTGCCAGCAAGGGTGCGGCGAGCGTCAGCACCGAGTTCCTGTGGAGCGTGGGCAGCATCCAGGCTGCGCGCTACCTCAAGTTCGAGGCCCTGTCTGAGCGCAATGGCAACGCATGGACGTCGATGGCCGAACTCAACTTGCTCAACGAGTCGGGGCAGGTCATGCCGCGAACGGGCTGGACGGTGTCGGCAGACAGCCAGGAGCTGGCCGGGGAAAACGGGGCCGTGGGCAACGCCATCGATGGCAACGCGGGCACCATCTGGCACACGCAATGGCAGGCCGCCAACCCGGTGCACCCGCACTGGATCGTGGTCGACATGGGATCGGCTCAGCGGGTCACGGGCTTGCGCTACACACCTCGCTCGGGCGGGGGCAATGGCACGGTCGCCCGCTACCGCGTGTACCTCAGTCAGGACGGCGTGAACTGGGGCTCGCCCGTGTCCGAGGGCAACCTGGGGGACCTCGGTGACTGGGCCGTGACCAAGGAGCTGAAGTTCAATGCCCTTTCCACGGTCAACCGCGCGCCCACGTTGGTCGCGCCCGTGGCACCGCCCGTGCGCGAAGGCGACGCCGCGATGCTGACCGTGCAGGGCTCCGACCCCGATGGCGACGCCATCACCTTCAGCGCCAGCGGCCTGCCGCCCGGCATGTCCATCAACGCCAACTCAGGCGTGATCAGTGGTGTGGCCAGCCGCCTGGGCAACTACGAGGTGACGGTCACGGCGCAGGACAACCGTGGTGCCAGCAGCCAGGTCGTCTTCGGCTGGTCGGTGCTGGGGGCGCCGCCCGTGATCACCTCGGTGCCTGTTGCGCCTGTGGTGTCTGGCACTTCGGCGGACTTCACCGCGTCCGTGACCGGGCAGGGTCCTTTCCAATACAAGTGGTCGTTTGGCGATGGCTCGGGTGAGACCGCCTACAGCGATCAGTCCAGTGTCAGCCACCGTTATGCCGAGGCAGGTGTCTACGAGGTCACGCTGACGGTACTCGGCGGAGATGGTGTGTCCGCCGCCGCGAAGAAGTTCTGGCAGGTGGTGGGGGGCGACCCTTCTGCGCCACAAGCCAGGGGCTCGGGTGCGCTGGCCTGGGCGCCGCGCGACGGCCGCCTGTGGGCCGTCAACCCCGACAACGACAGCGTGTCGGTGTTCGATGGCACGACCTGGTCGCGACAGGCCGAGGTGGCCGTGGGCGCACAGCCGCGCGCGCTGGCCATCGCGCCATCGGGACAGGTCTGGGTCGTCAACCGTGGCAGCGCCAGCATCACCGTGCTCGATGGCAGCAGCCGTGCGTTGGTTCGCACCATCGCCTTGCCCACGGCTTCGTCGCCTTATGGCATCGTGTTCGATGACGACGGGCAGGCCTACGTGGCCCTGGAGGCGGTGGGGCAGGTGATCAAGCTCTCGCCGACGGGCGCCACCCTGGCCACCGCCAACGTGGGCGGATCGCCTCGTCACCTGGCCTTGTCGGCCGATCGCTCGCAGTTGCTGGTCACGCGCTTCATCACCCGGGCCCAGCCTGGCGAAGGCACCGCCGTGATCCAGACCGTGGTCAGCGGCGCGCGGCAGGGCGCCGAGGTGCACGTGCTCTCGCCCGCATCGATGGGCGTGCTGCGCACCATCGTGCTGCAGCACAGCGACAAGCCCGACACCACCGTGTCGGCCCGAGGCGTGCCCAACTACCTGGCCGCTCCGGCGATGTCGCCCGATGGCCGCTCGGCCTGGGTGCCCTCCAAGCAGGACAACATCCTGCGCGGCAGCCTGCGCGATGGCCAGAACCTGAACTTCGAGAACACGGTGCGCGCCATCTCTTCGCGCATCGACCTGACGGCGCAGACCGAAGACGCCGCCGCGCGGGTGGACCACGACAACGCGTCGGTGGCCAGTGCGGCGCTCTACCACCCGACGGGTGCCCTGGTGTTCGTGTCCCTGGAGACGAGTCGCCAGGTGGCCGTGCTGGACCCTGTGGGCCGACGCGAGCTGTTCCGCTTCGACACAGGCCGCGCACCGCAGGCGCTGGTGCTCTCGCCCGATGGCCTGCGCCTGTTCGTGCTCAACTTCATGGACCGCACGGTGGGCGTGCATTCGCTGGAGAGCCTGCTGCGTCGGGGTGAGTCGACTGCGGAGCAGGTGGCCCTGCTGGCGGCCGTCGGCACCGAGAAGCTCAGCGCCACGGTGCTCAAGGGCAAGCAGCTGTTCTATGACGCACGCGATCCGCGCCTGGCGCGAGACGCCTACATGAGTTGCGCGAGCTGCCACAACGATGGCGGGCACGATGGCCGCACCTGGGACCTCACGGGTCAGGGCGAAGGTCTGCGCAACACCATCAGCCTGCGCGGCCGCGCCGGGGCGCAAGGGCGCCTGCACTGGAGCGGCAACTTCGACGAGGTTCAGGACTTCGAGGGGCAGATCCGCTCTCTGGCGCAAGGCACCGGCCTGATGACCGATGCGCAGTTCAACACCGGCACGCGTGCGCAGCCGCTGGGCGATCGCAAGAGCGGCGTCAGCACCGACCTGGATGCGCTGGCGGCCTACGTGTCTTCGCTCAACACCTTTGACGCCAGCCCCTTGCGCGCAGCAAGTGGGCAGCTGACGGCATCGGCATCGGCGGGGCGCACGGTCTTCGCGGCCCAGTGCGTGAGCTGCCACGGTGGCGCTGACTTCACGGACAGCGCAGCAGGGCAATTGCGCAACGTCGGCACGATCAAGCCCAGCAGCGGCAAACGCCTGAACGCCACGCTCAGTGGCCTGGACACGCCCACCCTGCGTGACGTTTGGGCCACCGCGCCTTACCTGCACGATGGTTCCGCCGCGACGGTGGACGACGCGGTGCGCGCTCACTCGGGCCTGACGCTCACGGCGGCGGACCTGGCCAACGTCAGCGAGTTCGTGCGCCAGATCGGTGGCACCGAGCCGGCCGTCACGCCCCTGGTTCCTGCAGGCACCGGCACCGGGCTGCGCGGGCAGTACTACAACAAGGGCTGGTTCGGCATCACCTCGCTCGTGCTCACCCGCACCGAGAACCCCAACTTCGACTGGGGCACCGCTCGCCCCGCCAGCAACGTCAACGCCGACAACTTCGTGGTGAAGTGGACCGGCACGGTGCAGGCCGAAGAGGGCGGCGTCTACCGCTTCCAGACCTTGTCCGACGACGGCGTGCGCGTGACGGTCAACGGCCAGCAGCTCATCAACAACTGGACCGCACACGGGCCCACGGCGGACACCAGCGCCGCCATCACCCTGGAGGCGGGCAAGCGCTACACCATCGTCATCGACTACTACGAGCAAACGGGTGGCGCGGTGCTGCGCCTGAGCTGGCAGAAGCCGGGTGCCACGGCCTTCACAGCCATCCCGACCAACAGGCTGTACCTGCCGTGATGATGCAGGCGGTCATGCGTCAGGTGAGTCGCCCAGCTCGCTGGTTGAGCGCGGCCTGTGTCCTGATGGGATTGGCGGGGCTGACGGCCTGCGGCCTGGGACCTCAGGAGCAGCTGCGCCAGCTTGGGCAGCGCTGGTTCAACGGCGCGACGCCCTTGCAGGCACGCATGGCTGGACACGCTCAAGACCTGCCTGCCGCCGCTGCGGCCTGCATCAACTGCCACGGTGCCAGCGCGACGAACGAGCGCTTTGCGGTGGCCCTGAACCGCAACTGGCTCACCCAGCCGCAGGCACGTCGCGGCGGGCCTCTGTCCCGCTACGACGCGAAAAGCTTCTGCCGTGTGCTGCGCGAAGGCATTGACCCAGCCTGGGTCGTCGTCAACCAGACCATGCCGCGCTACGAGGTCACCGACCTGCAATGCCGAGCCCTGTGGATGCACCTGAGCCAGCCCGGGAGGCCCGATGCCAGGCGATGACATGAACCATGGTCGCCGCCAGCTGATGCGCGGTCTGGTCGCTGGCGCCGCAGGCTCCGCTTTGGGCGGGCTGGCGTGTGCGCACCAGGTCGCTGGCCGGCTCGATCCCCCCTTGTCGCCCCCCGCTTTGCCGGTTCGCTGGCACGACGGCAGCCAGCGCCAGCTGGCCGATGTCCTGGAGGGCCGGGTCACCGCCTTGCAGATGATGTTCACCACCTGCAGCGCAACCTGCCCCATCCAGGGTGCCTTGTTCGCGTCGTTGCGAGATCGCCTGGGTGCGGCGCGTCCCGACGTGCAGTTGATTTCGCTGAGCCTGGAGCCCCTGGTGGACACCCCCAAGGCGCTGGGCGAGTGGCTCAAGCGCCATGGCGAAGGGCGGGGCCGGTGGCTGGCCGGCAGCCCGGACATCCGGGCGCTCAATGCCTGGGTCGACTTCCTGAAGTCGGCACAACCTGGGCCCGATCGGCACACGGGCCAGGTCTACCTGTTCGATCGGCGTGGTCGCCTGGCCCTGAGAACAGTGGATTTTCCTGCGCCAGAGCAGGTGCTCGGCATGCTGGACGGGTTGGCTCGGCTGCGCTGAACGGCGGGTGCCCATGGCCGATTCCCGGCCGGGCGCCCGTTCGACTCAGCGCGTGGCCCTGCCGGCTGCAGCCGACGAGTTGTGCCGAGTCGCGTACAGCCCCGAGAGCACGATCAAGGCCGCCCCCGTCACCGCCGAGGCCAGCAAGGGGTCGTCGAACAACACGATGCCGAAAACGAAGGCGTGCACGATGCCCAGGTACTGCAAGCTGGCGTTGACCAGCATGGTGCCGCGCGCATAGGCCCGTGTCATCAGCAGCTGCGCGATGGTGGCGAAGGCCCCCACACCGAAGAGCTCCAGCCAGGCGTGCCAGGGGATGTCGGGCAGCGAGCTGGGGTTGCCCTGACCTGGGATCAACCAGATCAAGGCGCCCAGCAGCGTGCCCATGACCGAGAACCAGAACACGACCCGCACCTCGGGCTCGCCTGCACGCCCCAAGGCCGTGACCTGCACATAAGCCGTGGCGGCCAGCATGCCCGAGCCCACGCCCAACAGGCCGGCGAAGAGCTGGTCTTGCGCCAGGGTTGGCTGCAGCACCAGGGCCACGCCCAGGAAGCCGACGGCGATGGCGCCCACCAGCCGCAGGTCCACACGCGCGCTGCGCTGAAAGGCCGCGCGCAACAGCAGGAACACCGCGATCCACACCGAGGACATGTAGTTCAGCGTCACGGCCGTCGCCAGGGGCAGCTGGCCGATGCAGTAGAACCACAGCGACAGGGCCAGCACGCCAGAGACGCCCCGCTGCGCGTGCAGGCGGGGCACCGTCGTGCGCAGCGGCGTGGCCGTCTGCCAGGCGATGGCCGCCATGATGAGCGCACCCACCAGCCCTCGAGCGCTCACCACGGCCGCGGTGCCGAAATGCGCAGACGCCAGCTTCACGCACACGCCCATGCAGGCGAACAGGACGGTGGCCAGCACCATCTGCGCGTAGGGCGAGGCGCAGGCCTTGGCCGGCATCAATGTTTGTCGGTGCAACAGCTCACCATGACCCAGCGACCACCGTAGATCCGGCTTTGCCGGGCTACCGGTGGTGCCCGCTTGAGGGGGCAGGCGAAGCCTGCAGGGGGTGGGCCATCGTCCGGCGATACCACTCGTGGAAGTGCTGCATGCCGTCTTCCATCGGGCTCTGATAAGGACCGACTTCGTTGTCGCCGCGCTCCATCAGGGCACGGCGGCCGGCGTCCATGCGCTCGCCGATCTCGTCGTCCTCGATGCAGGTCTCCATGTAGGCGGCGCGCTGGGCCTCGATGAACTCGCGCTCGAAGGCGGCGATCTCTTCGGGGTAGTAGAACTCCACCGCGTTGAGCGTTTTCTGAGGTCCCTGCGGGTACATGTTGGAGACCACCAGCACGTGCGGGTACCACTCGACCATCATGGTCGGGTAGTAGGTCAGCCAGACGGCGCCCTGCGACGGCTTTTCGCCGCCGCGGTAGTTCATCAGCACCTCGCGCCACTTCTTGTAGACGTCCGAGCCCGGCTTGTCGAAGCCCTTGGAGACGCCCACGGTCTGCACCGAGTAGGCGTCGGCCATGTCCCAGCTCAGGTCGTCGCAGGTCACGAAGTTGCCCAGGCCGGGGTGGAAAGGGCCGACGTGGTAGTCCTCGAGGTAGACCTCGATGAAGGTCTTCCAGTTGTAGTTGCACTCGTGCAGCTCGACGTGGTCGAGCACGTAGCCGGTGAAGTCGAGGTCGCCACCCGGCTTGAAGCGCGCGTCCAGGCCGGCCAGGTCGGCAGCGATGTCACGCCCGTTGTCTTCGAACAGCAGCCCGTTCCAGTTGCGAACCTTGTAGTTGTTCAGGTTCAGGCAGGGGTCGTGGTCGAAGTGGGGGGCGCCGATCAGCTCACCCTGGTGGGAGTACGTCCAGCGGTGCAGCGGGCAGACGATGTTGTGCTTGGTGTTGCCGCGGCCGCGCAGCATGAGCGCCTGCCGGTGGCGGCAGACGTTGGAGATCAGCTCGATGCCATCTTTCGTGCGCACCAGCACGCGGCCTTCTTTTTCCTGAGGCAGCGTGAGGTAGTCGCCCACCTCGGGCACGCTGACGGCGTGGCCAAGGTAGCGGGGACCTGACTGAAAGATGCGCGCTTGCTCCTCCTTGTACAGTTGTTCGTCGAAGTAGACGTGAACTGGCAGCTGGGTGTGGGAGCTGCGGCGAAGGGCGTTGAGCGCAGGACTCAGGTCGGACATGATCCCCAGGATCTCCAAAAACCAATGTCAACCCGCTTCGCGAGAGCTGTCTGCCGACCATGAAAACAAGGCACGGATCAGGCGTTGGCTTCGCGAAGACATGTGAAACCCGGCTTGAAGTCAAAAAACCAAACCGGGGACGGCATCCCGGTGCAATCCGGGGAACCAGAGATTCTAGCCGGGGGGGTGGGGTGGGGCAAGCCTGTGGGTTTGCTCCGGCGCAAACCAGCGCGCCACGCCCGATGTCAAGGCCCGCCCACCCTCAGGGGCGGGGCGTTCGAGGCAGGGCAGTCGAAATAGAATACGCGTTTGCCCGCAGAGCCGGATTTCCCACCCTCCCCATGGCCCGACCACCCTCCACCCCCGCTGCGGCCTCGACCGCGGCCGCGTCGAGCGCCCCCGGCGCCGAGGCCCTGCCCGACAGCTACGAAGACGCGATGGCCGAGCTGGAACAGCTCGTCGCGCGCATGGAGTCGGGCGCTTTGCCCCTGGAGCAATTGCTGGTGGCCTACCAACGCGGGGCCACGCTGCTGGGCTTTTGTCGCGAGCGCCTGCAGGCCGTTGAGGACCAGGTCAAGCAACTCGAGGGCGGGCAGCTCAAGCCCTGGGACGCGGCATGAGCCCTGAACAACTGCAAAGCTGGTCGGCCCAGGCGCTGACCCGTGTGGAAGCGGCCCTGGACGAATGGGTGCCCCGGTCGGCACCGGCTGGGTTGGGCGATGCCATGCGCTATGGCGTGCTCGACGGCGGCAAGCGTTTGCGGGCTTTGCTCGTCGAGGCCGCTGCCGAGGCGGTGGGCGCGCTCAACGCCGCGACGGGCCGCGAAGCTGCTTTGCGTGCCGCCTGTGCCGTCGAGCTGATCCACGCGTACTCGCTGGTGCACGACGACATGCCCTGCATGGACAACGACGTGTTGCGCCGTGGCAAGCCCACGGTGCACGTGGCCTTTGGCGAAGCCCAGGCCATGCTGGCCGGTGACGCCATGCAGGCCTTGGCCTTCGAGGTGCTCACGCCCGATGTGGGCGAGGGCGCCGGGGTGTCGCCCGTCTTGCAGGCAAGGCTGGTGCGCTTGCTGGCGCGTGCCTCGGGGCAGTCCGGCATGGCCGGTGGCCAGGCCATCGACCTGGCCAGCGTGGGCCGGGCGCTCGATGAGGCCACCCTGCGCGACATGCATCGCCGCAAGACGGGCGCCTTGTTGCGCGCCAGCGTGCAGATGGGTGCTGCTTGCGCTGAGCTGGGCGCGGACTCACCCGTCTGGCAGGCCCTGACCGATTACGGCCACACCATGGGCCTGGCCTTCCAGATCGTCGACGATGTGCTGGACGCCACCCAGCCCTCCGACACCCTGGGCAAGACCGCCGGCAAGGACGCCGACGCCAACAAGCCCACCTACGTGAGCCTGCTGGGCCTGGACGGGGCCCGCCGCGAAGCCGATGAGCTGCTGGCCCAGGCCCTGGCCGCACTGGCTCGCAGTGGCTTGAGCGCCGAAGCCACCGGGGCCCTGGCGGCCCTGGCGCACCGCATCGTCCACCGCGATCACTGAATCAGAACAAATCCCCACCAGGATGAGCAACATGACCCACCCCTTGCTGTCGCGCGTCGACTCGCCCGCAGACCTGCGGCACCTCTCGCGCACGGAGCTCAAACAGCTGGCGACCGAGCTGCGGTCCTACCTGCTCGAAAGCGTGGCGCGCACCGGGGGGCACCTGTCGTCCAACCTCGGCACGGTGGAGCTGACCATCGCGCTGCACCACGTTTTCAACACGCCGCACGACCGGCTGGTCTGGGACGTGGGTCACCAGACCTACCCGCACAAGATCCTGACCGGCCGCCGCGACCGCATGCCCACGCTGCGCCAGTTCGGCGGCATGAGCGGCTTCCCGCGCCGTGACGAGAGCGAGTACGACACCTTCGGCACGGCCCACTCGTCGACCTCGATCTCTGCTGCCTTGGGCATGGCGCAAGGTGCGCAGATCCGTGGTGAGTCGCGTCGATCGGTGGCCATCATCGGCGACGGCGCCATGACGGCCGGCATGGCCTTCGAGGCGCTGAACAACGCCGGCGTGCCGCATGCCGGCAAGATGCCCAACGTGCTGGTGGTGCTCAACGACAACGACATGTCGATCTCGCCGCCGGTGGGGGCGCTCAACCGCTACCTGGCGCGCCTGATGTCGGGCCGCTTCTACATGACCGCCCGCGAGAGCGCCAAGCACGTGCTCAGCAACGTGCCGCCGCTGTTCGAGCTGGCCAAGAAGCTCGAAGAACACGCCAAGGGCCTGGTCGTGCCGGCCACCATCTTCGAGGAGTTCGGCTTCAACTACGTCGGCCCCATCGACGGACACGACCTCGACAGCCTGATCCCCACCCTGGAGAACCTGCGCGACCTCGAAGGCCCGCAGTTCCTGCACGTGGTCACCAAGAAGGGCTACGGCTACAAGCTGGCCGAGGCCGACCCCATCGCCTACCACGGGCCGGGCAAGTTCGACCCCGCCGTGGGCCTGAAGAAGCCCGCGCCCACTGACACCCCGCCCAAGCCCACCTTCACGCAGGTGTTCGGCCAGTGGCTGTGCGACATGGCCGCAGCAGACCCGCGCCTGGTCGGCATCACCCCGGCCATGCGCGAAGGCTCGGGCATGGTCGAGTTCCACCAGAAGTTCCCGGGGCGCTACTTCGACGTCGGCATCGCCGAGCAGCACGCGGTCACCTTCGCGGGCGGCCTGGCTTGCGAGGGCTTGAAGCCTGTGGTCGCCATCTACTCGACCTTCTTGCAGCGCGCCTACGATCAGCTCATTCACGATGTGGCCATCCAGAACCTGCCGGTGGTGTTCGCGCTGGACCGCGCGGGCATCGTGGGGGCCGATGGCGCCACGCACATGGGTGCCTTCGACATCGCCTTCGTGCGCTGCATCCCCAACCTGAGCATGCTGACCCCGGCCGACGAGGCCGAGACCCGCCAGGCCCTGAGCGCCGCCTATGCGCAGAACCACCCGGTGGCCGTGCGCTACCCGCGTGGCGCAGGCGCTGGCGTGCCGGTGCCAACCGACCTCGAACCCATGCCCTGGGGCAAGGGCGAGGTGCGCCGCAGCGCTTCGTATGCCCAGCCCGCAGGCCAGCGCGTGGCCATCCTGGCCTTTGGCACCTTGTTGTACCCGGCTTTGAAGGCGGGCGAGGCGCTGGATGCCACGGTGGCCAACATGCGTTTCGTCAAGCCGCTGGATGTGGCCCTGGTCAAGCAGCTGGCCGAGGCCAATGACCTGATCGTGACGGTGGAAGAAGGTTGCGTGCAGGGCGGCGCCGGTTCTGCGGTGGCCGAGGCGCTCGCTGCAGCGGGCATCGCCAAGCCCATGCTGATGCTGGGTCTGCCCGATCAGTTCATCGAACACGGGGACCCGGCCAAGCTGCTGAGCCTGTGCGGGTTGGACGCGGCAGGCATCGAGCAGGCCATCCGCACCCGGCTGGCGGCGACCGCCTGAGCCCGTTGGGGGATGGCCGGGCACGATGCCCGCGCCGCGTCTCCCTTTCTTCTTCGGTGACCAAGAGCGGCCGCCTTGTTCAGGCGGCTTCTTTTTGTTCGTCCTGAGGTGCGGCCGACGCGTCGGCGCCGTCGCTTCCGCACGAGCCGCCGCAACCGTTGATGGCTTGTGAAGGCAGGGCTTCAGGCTGGGTGACTTCGCCGGTGAGCGGGTCGTAGCCCACGCTTTTCAAATGCAGCGCCAGGCCCGAGTCCATGGTCTGCGCGTGGTGCGGGAACCAGATCGTCAGCTCGTGAGCCATCTGCCGGATGGGCTCCAACTGGCCTTGCTGGCCCAGCCCCAGGCCTTCTTTCAGCACCTTGAGCACCACGGCGTGCTGCGTGAGGTGACAACTGCCGGGCGCAAAGCCGGTGGCCAGCATCCAGCGGTCTTCCTGCGCGAAGTGCGCTTCGGTGTGCTCGACCAGGACTTGCCAGCGCGCGACCAACTCCGTGTCTTCGGCCTGTTGCACCGCTGCCAGGAGATCGACGAATTCGACGTGGGTCTGATCCATGACAGGCATGGACACGGACAGGGCTTGGGACCATTCGAGGCGGGACATCTTGCGGGCTCCGGGCAGCGACACGACCGCGCAAGGCTAACGCGGCGTGCGCCGATGCACCTTGCGCTGTCGCAATGGCGGGGCGCTTTGCGGTGTGCGTCGTGGTTGGCGCCTGATGCGCCCTGTTCAGCGGACAGGGCAGGTAACCACCGATGCGGCCCCTGATGGAGGGCCATAAATTGGGCTTGAATTGTTGTGCAGTGTTGCAAATGAGGTGCCCCGTGCGTCAAATCCTTGCCTTGAATCTCCGCGCCCTGGCCTTGTTCCTGATCGTCTGGATGGGCTGGGTGGCTCCTGCGGTGCAGGCAGCCAGCGCCGAAGCCCGGACGCGCCACCCCATCGTCCTTGTCCATGGCTTGATGGGCTGGGACAGCATCCTCGGCCTGGATTACTGGTACGAAATCCCTGCCGCTTTGCGCCGTTCTGGCGCCACCGTGCTGGTCGCCAAGGTGTCTGCGGTGAATGACAACAACGTCCGTGGTGAACAACTGCTCAAGCAATTGCGCGAGTGGCGAGCCGCCAAGGGCTACACCAAGTTCAACCTGGTGGGGCACAGCCAGGGCGGCCCCACTGCGCGTTATGCCGCGGGCGTGGCGCCGGAACTGGTGGCCAGCGTCACCTCCGTGCAGTCGCCCAACGTGATCGACTCGGCCGAGCCCGATTCCATCCTGGCCCTGCTGGCTTCCCAGCCTGACCTTTTCGCCACCCTCGGGCGGCTCATCGACTGGCTGTCGGGCCACGGTTCGCTGCCTCAGGATCCGGCGGCCTTGAAAGCGTGGGCGACCGACACCGCCGCCTTCAACGCCAAGTGGCCCGCCGGCATGCCGACGACGCCTTGCGGCCAGGGGCCTGAGCTCGCCGCCAATGGGGTGCGCTACTACTCGGTGGCGGGCAACGTCGCCAAGACGAACGCGTGGGACCCGTCCGACCTGATCTTCAAGGAAGGGGCGGTGCCCAGCGATGGGCTGGTGCCGGTGTGCGCGGCGCACTGGGGCCGCGTGCTGCGCGACGACTACCCATGGAACCACTTCGACGGCGTCAACCAGTTCTTCGCGCTGATCGGCAAGGGCGCGCCGGACCCGGTGGCCTTCTACGTGCAGCAGGCCAGCCGGCTCAAGGCCCTGGGGCTGTGAGCCCCGCGCCCTGATCAGGCCTGCGTGACCGCGCTCAGGCGCTGGCGGTGGCGCGCCACTTGTGCGCGCACCTGTGCCGGCGCGGTGCCGCCCAGCAAGTTGCGGGCGTTGAGCGAGCCGCGCAGGCTCAGCACCTCGAACACGTCCTGTTCGATGGCGGGGTTGTAGGCCTGCAGCTGCGCCAGCGAGAGCTGGGACAGGTCCACGCCCTGGGCGATCGCGTCCTTGACGGCGTGGGCGACCACTTCGTGCGCATCGCGGAACGGCAGGCCCTTCTTGACCAGGTAGTCGGCCAGGTCGGTGGCGGTGGCGTAGCCCTTCCTGGCGGCGCGCTCCATCGCTTCGGGCTTGACGGTGATGCCGGCGGCCATTTCCGCGAAGATGCGCAGGGTGTCCTTCAAGGTGTCGACCGTGTCGAACAAGGGTTCCTTGTCTTCCTGGTTGTCCTTGTTGTAGGCCAGGGGCTGGCCCTTCATCAGGGTGATCAGGCCCATCAGGTGACCGACCACGCGGCCGGTCTTGCCGCGCGCCAGCTCGGGCACGTCGGGGTTCTTCTTCTGCGGCATGATCGACGAGCCCGTGCAGAAGCGGTCGGCCAGGTCGATGAAGCCGAAGCTCTGGCTCATCCACAGGATGAGTTCTTCGCTCAGGCGCGAGACGTGCACCATCAGCAGCGAGGCGGCGGCGGTGAACTCGATGGCGAAGTCGCGGTCGCTGACGGCGTCCAGGCTGTTTTGCGAGACGGCTTCGAAACCCAGGGTGCGGGCCACACGCTCGCGGTCCAGCGGGTAGCTGGTGCCGGCCAGCGCGGCCGAGCCCAGCGGCAGGCGGTTGATGCGTTTGCGCAGGTCGACCATGCGCTCGGCGTCGCGCGCGAACATCTCCACGTAGGCCAGCAGGTGGTGACCGAAGGCCACGGGCTGGGCCACCTGCAGGTGGGTGAAGCCGGGCAGGATGACGTCGGCGTTTTGTTCGGCCACGTTGACCAGTGCCTTTTGCAGCTCGGTCAGCAGCACGCCGATCTCGTCGACCTCGCCGCGCAGCCACAGGCGCACGTCGGTGGCGACCTGGTCGTTGCGCGAGCGGCCGGTGTGCAGGCGCTTGCCGGCGTCGCCGACCAGCTGGGTCAGGCGGGCCTCGATGTTCAGGTGCACGTCTTCGAGGTCGAGCTTCCATTCGAACTGACCGGACTGGATCTCTTCGGTGATCTGCGCCATGCCCTTCTGGATGGCGGCCAGGTCAGCGGCGGAGATCAGGCCCTGGGCGCACAGCATGTCGGCGTGGGCCAGCGAGCCCTGGATGTCGGCCTGCCACAGGCGCTTGTCGAAGAAGACGCTGGCGGTGTAGCGCTTGACCAGCTCGCTCATGGGCTCGGAAAACAGGGCCGACCAGGCCTGGGACTTTTTGTCGAGTTGGTTGGTGCTCATGGCGGTGTTCGCTGGGGTGGTGGCCGCCGGGGGCTGGCTTCACGCAGAATGTGCAAACCATGGATTCTAAAGACCCTGTCGCTTCCACGCAGCCCCAGGCCACCCCGGCGTGGGCGGTGTCGACCCAGTTCGCGCTGCCGCAGGGCGATGCGACGGGTGGCGTGGCCCATGCCCCGAAGGCATCCCTTGCCCCCTCGCCCTTTGATGTTTGCCACGTCGGGGTGGTGCTGCGCGTGGTGCTGGGCGTGCAGGTGGTGGTGGGACTGGGGGTGAGTTTCGCGGCCTCCGGGCCGTCGGACGCGCTGGACCGCTGGGCCCAGTCCGCCATGGTGTCGCTGCCGGCCAGCCTGTTGTGGCTGGTGGTGGCTTGCAGCGTGCGCCGGGCGCTGGGTCAGGCGCCGGAGTGGGGTCAATGGTTGGGCGCTTGCAGCCTCGGGGCCATCGTCGGTGGCTTGGCGCACTGGCAGGCCCGCTGGCTGGAGCAATGGGTCACCGGGCAGGCCATGGCCCTGGAATGGAGCTTCGTTCCACCCTTGTTGACGGGCGCGGCCTTGGCGGGCGCCACCCTGGCCTGGCTCAAACAGCGGGCACACAGCCAGCTGCCGGCCCATGCCGCTGCCCGCCTGGCCGAGCTTCAGGCCCGCATCCGGCCACACTTTTTGTTCAACACGCTCAACACGGCGATCGCCCTGGTGCAGATCGACCCGCAGCGGGCCGAGTCCGTGCTCGAAGACCTGGCCGAGTTGTTCCGCCAGGCGCTTTCTTCGCCATCGCTGCGCAGCACGCTGGCCGACGAGGTGGAGCTGGCGCGGCGTTACCTCAGCATCGAACAACTGCGCTTTGGCGAGCGTGTCACCGTGCGCTGGGAGCTCGACGATGCCGTCTCCAGTGCAGAGGTGCCCGCACTCGTGCTGCAGCCCTTGGTGGAGAACGCCGTTCGCCACGGCATCGAGGCCAACCCCTTGGGCGGCTGGATCGTGGTGCGCACCCGCGTGCAGGCAGGTCAGGCGGTGCTCACCGTCAGCAACTCGGTGCCCACGCAAGGCCCCACGGCGGCCACGGCTGGGCATGGCATCGCCCTGCGCAACGTGCGTCAGCGGCTCAAGCTCATGCACGACGTCGAAGCCGATTTCGAGGCCGGCTTGCAAAAAGGCGAGGGCGCCCAGCCGCCGATCTACGTGGTGCGCATCGCCGTGCCGCTGCCGGCCTCTGCCAAAGGAACTGCCCCCGCATGAACGCGCCCAACATGTCCCTGAAAGTTGCCATCGTCGACGACGAGCCGCTGGCCCGCATGCGCATCCGAACCTTGCTGAGCCAAACTGCCACGCCCAACGAGGTGGTGGGTGAGTTCGGGGAGTCGGTCAGCGCGCTGTTGTGGCTGCAGGAGCAGGACCAGGCAGGTCAGTCGCCAGACATGGTGGTGCTCGACATCCAGATGCCCGGGCTCGATGGCATGGTGTTGGCCGCTCGCCTGCGCGACCTGCGTCGACCGCCATCGGTGGTGTTCGTCACGGCCCACGCCGAACACGCCCTGCGCGCCTTCGACCTGGCCGCCGCCGACTACCTGACCAAACCCGTTCGCCTGGAGCGCCTGGACGCCTCGCTGGATCGGGTGCGCAAGCTGCGCGCAGCGCTGATGCCTGCTGCCGAGCCCTTGGTGGACGACACCGAGGTGCTGGTGGTGCAAGAGCGCGGTCGCGTCGAGCGCATTCGCCTGGCCGAGGTGCTGTACTTCAAGGCAGAGCAAAAGCAGGTGCTGGTGCGCACCCTGGACGACAGCCGACTGATCGACGACTCGCTGACCGAGCTGGAAGGTCGCGTCGGGGCGCGCTTCATCCGTGTGCACCGCAATGCGCTGGTCTCGCGCCAGGCCATGAAAGCGCTCGAGCGCCGCGCCGACGACCCCGATGGCGGTGAGGCCTGGGCTGTGCAGGTGCTGCCCACGCAGGAGTGGCTGGCGGTCTCGCGCCGGCAGGTCAGCGCGGTGCGCGAGGCCATGGCGCAGTGAGACCCCTCGGCGCCAGGCGGACGTGAAAAAGCCAGGCCTGTGGCCTGGCTTGTCGGGTGCGAGAGGGGTGGCTGGCAGCGCCGTGTGGTGTCGCTGAGCCGAGTGGCCTCAGAAACCCAGGCTGGCCAACAGGTCGTCGACTTCGCCCTGGTTGGTGACCACGTCGGAGCGACCTTCCGCATTGACGACGGGGCCTTCGAGCACGATGTTGTCCGGATCGGGATGGTGGTGCGCGGTGAGCGCGGCCTCCACCTTTTGAGCCTGCTCGGGCGGTGCGGCCTGCACCAGCAGCTTGACCAGTTGGCCTTCAAGGTCGTTGGCCAGTTTCACCACCTTGGCCACGACCTGACCGGTGAGGTCATGGAAGTCCTGGGCCATCATGATGTCGGTCAGGTGCCCGTCCACGCGCTTGGTGACGGTCTCGACGTCTTGAACGAAGTTGAACACCGCACCGCTGGCCACGGCCTTCACCGGGTCCGCCGTGATCAGGGCGGCCAGCTTGCGGGTTTCGTCCGCGATGTGCTCCTGGTCCGCCTTGGCGGTGTCCACCAGGTTGAGCACCTTTTCAGCCGCATCGGCGGTCTTGGTCGCGATGTAGGTCAGGCGGCTGCGCGCATCAGGCAGGTCGTCGACCGTGTGCTTCAGGCCGGGCAGCACGCCCAGCATGTTCATCGTGTCGTGCAGCTGGCGCGTCAGGGTGCCCAGTTGCTGGAAGATCTCGGGCGAGGCCGCTGGCATCACCATGTTGTCTGGCAAATCCACCTTCATGGCGTGCTCCCAGTGTTTCAGGCCGTGGCGGCCAGTTTCTGCATGATCTTCTGGACCTTCTCTTCCAAGGTGGCCTTGGTGAAGGGCTTGACGATGTAGCCGGCGGCACCGGTCTGGGCGGCCAGCACGATGTCTTCCTTGCGGGCTTCGGCGGTCACCATCAGCACAGGCAGGTGCTTGAGGCTGTCGTCGGCCTTGATGGCCTTGAGCAGCTCGAAGCCATTCATGTTGGGCATGTTGATGTCGCTGACCACGAAGTCGAACTTGCCGTTCTTGAGCATGTTCAGGGCGACGGCGCCGTCTTCGGCCTCTTCTGCGTTGTTGTAGCCGCTTTCCTTGAGCAGGCCCCGGACGATCCGGCGCATGGTGGAAAAGTCGTCCACGATGAGAAATTTCATGTCCGCGGGGTTGCTCATGACTCGTCCTTTTTCAAACGCGGGCTGTGTGTGGTTGCCCTCGGGTACACAGGGTTATCGGCCGGTGAGGCTGGGCCTTGAGGGTTTGATGTCGGGCGCCGGCTCCTCTTCGGGCGGTGCTTCGTCATCTTCTTCGTCGATCGCTTCGATCTTCGATGCCTGGAAGAACCGGTCCTCGGCCTCGCGGTTCATCACGATCACGCTGATGCGCCGGTTCAAGGGGCTTTCCGGGTTGCCCTTCTCGAACAGCATGCTCGCAGCCAGCCCTTGCACGCGCAAGACCTTGCTGCCACTGAGGCCTCCTGCGATGAGCTCGCGCCGAGAGGCGTTGGCCCGATCCGCTGACAACTCCCAGTTGCTGTAGCCGAATTCACCCGCGCTGAAGGGTTTGGCGTCGGTGTGTCCTTCGATGGTCAGTCGGTTGGGCACTTCGTCGAGCACCCCGCCGATGGCCCGCAGGATGTCGCGCATGTAGCCCTGAACCTGGGCGTCGCCGCTCTCGAACATGGGCCTTTGCTGGTCGTCCACGATCTGGATGCGCAGGCCCTCTGCCGTCATGTCGAGCTGGATCTGGCTTTTGTACTTGGCCAGCCGCTCGTCGTTGGCGATCACCTCTTCCACCTTGGCCTTGAGCACGCGCAGCCGCTCGGCCTCCGCGCGGGCCTGCTCCATCTTCAGGGCCTTCTTGCGCAACTTCTCGTCGGCGGTTTCCGATTTGCCCTTTTTCACCTGGCCGGTGGACTCAGCCAGGTTGTTGCCGCCGCCCTTGATGATGGACGAGGCATCACCTGCGCCCGAGCCGCCAAACATGGCGACTTTGAGCGGGCTGTTGAAGTAGTCGGCGATGCCCTTTTTGTCGCCTTCGGTGGTCGAGCCCAGCAGCCACATCAGCAGGAAGAAGGCCATCATGGCCGTCACGAAGTCGGCATAGGCGATCTTCCACGCACCACCGTGAGCGGCATGGCCGCCCTTCTTGATGCGCTTGATGATGATCGGCTGGACCTTCTTCGAATCACCGGCCATGTCGGGTTCCTCGGGTGTGTGCGTTCAAGCGAACGCTCACTTCTTCTTCACGTGAGCTTCAAGCTCGGCGAAGGTCGGTCGTTCGGTCGAGTACAGCACCTTGCGACCGAACTCGATCGCCACCTGCGGGGCATAACCCTGCATCGAGGCCAGCAGCACGGTCTTGACCACCTGGAATTCCTTGGTGCCTTCGTCGAGCTTTTGCTCCATCAGGCCACCCAGGGGTTCGACCACGCCGTAAGCCAGCAAGATGCCCAGGAAGGTGCCCACCAGGGCCGAGCCGATCATGCCGCCCAGCACGGCGGGCGGCTGGCCCACCGAGCCCATGGTGTTGACCACGCCCAGCACGGCGGCCACGATGCCGAAGGCGGGCAGGGCGCCGGCCAGTCGGGCCACGGCGGCCACGGCACCATGGCCTTCGTGGTGGTGGGTGTCGATCTCGTTGTCCATGAGGGTCTCGATCTCGTGGGCGTTGAGGTTGCCCGAAACCATCATGCGCAGGTAGTCGGTGATGAACTCCACCACGTGGTGGTCGTGGCCCATCGTCGGGTACTTCTTGAACAGCGCCGAGTTGTGCGGGTCCTCGACGTCCTTTTCGATGGACATCAGGCCTTCCTTGCGCACCTTCTGCAGGATCTCGAACATCATCGCCATCAGCTCCAGGTACCGATCTTTCGTGTACTTGGAGCCCTTGAACAGCGGGCCGAATTGCGCGATCACCGCCTTGACGGTCTTGGGCTGGTTGTTCACCAGGAATGCACCGATGGCACCGCCCGCGATGGCCATCATCTCGGTGGGCAGGGCCTTGATGATGACCTGCATGTTGCCGCCGTGGATGGCGTAGGCGCCAAAGATGCAGCCAAGGCAAAGGATGTAGCCGATTGCGACAAACATGGGGTCTCGCTCAGGTGCTGTTTCGGGTCATGGCGTGATCTTGTTCCCACTTGCCCCGCCGGGAACCCGTGAACAACGCCGCGCAGACGCCGCTATTTCGGATCAACTTCCAGCACATGGAATCCCCAGGCAAGCGGGCGCCCCAAAAAAAGGCGGACCCGATCAGGGTCCGCAGGAAAGCACGGATTCGTGCCAGGAGGAGACAAGCAAGAACGCCTTCCTTCCAAAAAGACGCTCAGTTGTTGTATCGGCGAGCTGCGCCGCAACTTGAGCCCTTTTTTTGAAGGCCGCGTGAAATCAATGAAGCTGCAGCGAGCCGGCGGCCTTGCCCTTGCCGGCGCGTGCTGGGGGGTTGCACAGGCCGCAGGTGAAGTGACGGGCGATCTCGTGGGGGTGGGTGACGAAGTGGCCACCGCACTTGTTGCACTTGGTCATGGTCAGCATGCCGTTGTCGATGAACTTGACCAGG
>Ga0180008_1000073_pt1 | contig 99064 bp, 76 predicted proteins | sample MM_PW_MetaG_FD_121121 | JGI IMG/M metagenome (GOLD analysis project Ga0180008, IMG submission 121121) | Groundwater microbial communities from the Aspo Hard Rock Laboratory (HRL) deep subsurface site, Sweden - MM_PW_MetaG | ecosystem: Environmental > Aquatic > Deep subsurface > Groundwater... | reverse complement strand
GTCCAGCACCACAACACAGATCCCAAGCCGTTCATCTGGACCAAGAGCGCCCGTGACATCCTGCAGAAGGTCATCCGGGCGAATTCCAAGATAAGTTCCAAACAGAACGAAACACTACACTAGGATGCTCATTGATGGGTGCAGCCCGCCCTTGTTGGGGTACGGTGTGCCAAGCTCGTAAAATTGGGGGTATAAATGGGGGTAGATCATGACTAACAACAGCGTCGCTCGCCTTGGAGCCCACGTCTTTCCTAGTGCTGGCGTGGCAATTCCGCATCAACGTGTGACTCTTCCGTTTTAACGTCTGAGCCGGGGCACAGCCCGGACACAACAGGGGTCGCCGCCGGGAGGCGGTGATCCTTCACGCTTGAGGGCCTTTGCCGCCGCTCAAGGCGCTCAGCCAAACGGCCGATAGCACCTCATCCAGCGTTGCTGGCAGGGTGGTTGACTGCAAGGTGACGCACACGTTTGACCGTGGAGCCAGTCATGTCCCTGAGCAGCTTGATGCGCCGATTCACCATCCGCACCCGCATGATGGGTGCCATCGCGATGGTGTTGTCACTCCTGTTGACCGTCGGCGTGGTCGGGCTTTTGGGCCTGCACCGCACCATCGACGAGTCCAGGCATCACGCCGAACACACCTTCTCGGAAATGACCGAGCTCGCTCACATGCGAGAAGCCAGCGCCCTGATGCGGCTGGAGGCGATCCGCGTGGCGATGTTCGCATCGGTGGGTGACATGGGCGGCTTCAAAGACCATGCCAAGGCGTGGCAGGAGCAGGCGGAAAAGCTCAAAAGTGAATCCAGCTCGATGCTCGAAGGTCCCGAGGACGAGGACAACCCGATCGTTCGCGCCTTGCAGCAGGATCTCCAGGCCCACCAGTCCACGATGCAGGGGCTGATTCAGGCCATCGGCACCGGTCAACTCGGCGGCGACAACGTACAGCCCAAGGTGATGGCCGCCATCGCGCTGGCCGACCCGATCGGCCCCAAGCTCGACCAGATCGACCAGATCATGTCTGACGAATCCGTTGAGGGGCAGGCTTCGCTGGCCGAGCATGCGCAGTGGACACAGGGCGTGTTCATCGCCGTCATCCTGGTCGCGGCCCTCATCGTCACCCCCCTGACCCTGGTCAACCAGGAGTCGATCTGCAAACCGGTGGAGGCCGCGCGAGATGTGGCGCTGTCGATCTCCAAGGGCAAGCTCGACAACCGCATCCGCATCGATGGGGAAGACGAAGCAGGCGACCTGCTGCGCGCCCTGGAGCAGATGCAATCTGGCCTGAAGAACATCGTGGTGGAGGTTCGGGAGTCGGCACAGGCCATTTCAGTCGCCTCGACAGAGATCGCATCGGGGAACATGGATTTGTCAGGCCGCACGGAAACCGCCGCGTCCAGCCTGCAGCAGACCGCCAGCAGCATGGACGAGCTCACGCAGACGGTGCGCCAGAACGCCGATGCGGCCGGTTGCGCCAATGGCATTGCCCACGAGGCGGCCGATGCTGCCGAGCGTGGCAATGGCATCGTCTCGGGTGTGGTCTCCAGCATGGACGAGATCCAGCGCACGAGCCAGCGCATCCACGACATCATCAGCGTCATCGATGGCATCGCCTTCCAGACCAACATCCTGGCGCTGAACGCCGCCGTGGAAGCGGCCCGCGCAGGCGAGCAAGGCCGCGGCTTCGCGGTGGTGGCCAGCGAAGTGCGCAGCCTGGCTCAGCGCAGCGCGAGTGCCGCACGCGAGATCAAACAACTCATCCAGGACTCGGGCGAAAAAGTGGCTTCGGGCTCCAGGCTGGTGCAGGAAGCTGGCCACGCGATGGAGGCGATCATCGGCAGCGTGCAACGGGTCAGCCAAACCATTGGCGAAATTTCCGTGACGGCGTCCGAGCAGAGCAATGGCATCGGGCAGATCAACCTGGCGGTGGTCAACCTGGACCAGATGACGCAGCAAAACGCGGCGCTGGTGGAGCAATCGGCCGCCGCTTCGTCCAGCCTGCAGGAGCAGGCCGAGCGACTCAAGCAGACGGTTGCGGCTTTCCAAGTCTGAGCAAACAGGAGCCGAACATGGCACAACTCACCTTCAAACGGATGCTGTGTGGCCTGGGCACGATCGCCTGCCTGAGCAGCTCGCACGCCGCTCGCCCACTGACGGTGGACGACACCGGCGTCAACGAGGTCGGCACCTGCCAGCTCGAATCCTGGCGGGACCACGAGCATGGCTCGCGGCACGTGCACGTCGCCCCGACCTGCGGTGTGCTGCCCGGCCTGGAGCTGAACCTGGAGGTGGTGCGCAGCTCCCCCGCCAGCGAGCAGTCGCAAGGGCGCTTCCTGGGCTTTCGCTGGGTGCCGCAGTCGGCCAAATGGGGCGAATGGCAGTTCGGGCTGAAAGCCGGCTGGCTGCAGGAAAAACCGCCCGAGCAAAAACGCTGGCAGGACGGTGACTGGTCCGCCGCCGTGATGGCATCCAGGCCCCTGAGCGATTCGGTGACGCTGCTGATCAACGTGGGGCACAGCCACCTGACCGACCAGCAGCAGAAGCTGACCACGCATGGCGTGGCCCTGATGTGGAACCTGTCGCCGCGCTGGATGCTCTACGCCGAAGCGCTGGGCGACACCCGGCACACCGTGCAAAAGGCGCGGGCCTGCGCTACTGGGTGATCCCGGAGGTGCTGGGGCTGGATGTGACCGCCATGCGCACCAATTCGCGGGCCGACTCGCGCATCTGGGGCATCGGGTTTGGCTGGTACGGCATCCGGTTCTGACTTGAACACAAGAGAGCCCTTCAGTTTTCCGGCAACCTGGCCGATACCCAAGTCTGAGAGCATTGAACCGGTGTGCGCCCCGCTCGGCGCACGAGGACCCCAAGAGGACCGACATGGAAACCCTGCAAGCCGCCCCCCAGACCAGCTCCCCCGCTCGCAGCGATGCAGCCTCATCCGCGGCAGGCTTGGGTGCGCGCCAGAACAACACCCGCCAGGTGCGCCATGCCGCCACGGGTCGTGAATTCCTCACGTTCCGGCTGGGCTCCGAAGAGTACGGCATCGACATCCTGAAGGTTCAGGAGATCCGATCCTACGAGCCGCCCACCAAGATCGCCAACGCCCCCGCCTACCTCAAGGGCGTGGTCAACCTGCGCGGCGTGATCGTGCCGATCGTGGACCTGCGCGTGAAGTTCAACTGCGTGCGCGATGACGGCCAGTCCGACATCGACAGCTTCACCGTGGTGATCGTGCTCAACGTCAAGGGCCGCGTGGTGGGTGCGGTCGTCGACTCCGTCAGCGACGTGATGCAACTGGCCGAGCAGATGATCCAGCCGGCCCCGGAGATGAGCGCCTCGGTGATCGACACCAGCTACATCACCGGCATCGCCAACATCAACGAGCGCCTGCTGATCCTGATGGACATCGAGTCGCTGATGGGCAGCGCCGAGATGGGCCTGATCAACAGCCTGACCTCGCACTGAGCGTCACCCTCGCGGCGCGCGGGCCCATGGGCCCAGGAAAACGCCGCGAGAAGCTGCACCAAGCCGAGCCACCGCGCTCGGCTTTTTTGTCAGTCGGCGCGGCGCAACGTCATGGCCACGGGGCGCGCCAGCACCCCTCGCAGGCTCCACCAGCCAGCACCCCAGGCCAGCAAGGCCCCGACGAAGGCGCCCACCAGGGGCCACCACCAGGGCGCCGTCCAGGGGAACTCGAACACCCGCGAAGACAGCGCCCAGCCGATGGCCAGCGATGCCGACGCAGCCAACGCACCCGCCAAAGCGCCCAAGCCGATCAGCTCGAACCGCTGTACGCGCGCCAGCAAACCCTGCGTCGCGCCCAGCGATCGCAGGACGGCCCACTCGCGCGCCCGGCGCTCGCGCGAGGTCATCAGGCCGGCCATCAAGACGATCAGCCCGGCCGCCAGCGTGAACGCGAACAGGAACTCGACCGCCGTGATCACCTGATCCAGCACCGACTGCACCTGCGCCAGCGTGGCCGTCACATCGACCACGGTCACGTTCGGGAAGTCCTGCACCAGGTTTCGGTCCAGCACAGAGCCCGCCGGCATGCGAAAGGCGGTGATCCAGGTCGCGGGCCAGTTGGCCTCGGCGGCCCTGGGGGTCATCACGAAGAAGTTGACCCGCATGGACGACCAGTCCACCCGCCTCAGGCTGGTAATGCGGCGCTCGTCGAATTGGCCGGCCAGGTCAAAGCGCAAGGTGTCACCCAGCTTCAAACCCAGGGTTTGGGCAATGCCTTCTTCCACGCTGAAAGCGTTCGGCTCCTCGGGCAGGAATCGCCCACCGACCAGATCGTTGCGACGGGGCGGCTCCACGGCGTGACTGAGGTTGAACTCGCGGTCGACCAGGCGATGGGCCCTGTCATCGACGAAATCTTGCGGCCGCACGGGTTTGCCATTGATGGCCACCAGGCGGCCACGCGCCATCGGGAACCAGTCGTATTGGCCCACCCCGCCCTTTCGCAAGGCCTGCTGGAAGGCTTCGACCTGGTCCGGCTGAATGTTGATGACGAAACGATTGGGGGCGTCAGGTGGGCTGGCGGCCTTCCAGCTGGTGATCAAGTCGGTGCGGATGAGCACCAGCAGCATCAAGGCCAGCAGGCCAATGCCCAGGGCACACACCTGAACAATGCTGTGGCCCGGCTGCGCCGTGACCTGGCGGGTGGCCAGGCTCAACCAGTTGGGCAGGCGCTCGCCATGGCGCTCGACCGCTCGACGCAGCAGCACGATGGCGAGCCCGCCCAACAAGGCAAACAGCGCCATCGCGGCCACGAAGCCGCCCAGGGCGATGGCCCCCATCCGCAGGTCGCGGGCCACGGCCAGCAACAGGCCGAACAGCGCCACGGCACCAAACAGCCCCATGGCCGCCGACCAGGGCCGCAAGCCGCCCAAGTCGCGACGCAGCACGCGCAGGGGCGGCACGCTGGCCAGTTGCAGCACGGGGGGCAGGCCAAAGCCCAGCGTCAGCAGCACGCCCACACCCACGCCGAGCCCCCAGGGTTGCCAGCCAGCCTGCGGCAGACTGACTATGACCAGGTTGGCCAGCAGCTCCACAAAAACCAGGTGGAAGGCCCAACCCAACATCAGGCCCAGGGCGCTCGCCAGCAGGCCCACGAACAGGAACTGCAGGCCGTAGATCCAGGCCATGGTGCGCTGGGGCACGCCCATGACGCGCAACAAGGCGCAATCGTCGAGGCGGCGCTGAGCGAAGTCCCGCGAGACCAAGGCCACCGCCACCGCCGACAGCAGGGCCGCCAGCAAAGCCACCAGTCGCAGGAACAGGCCGGCTCGGTCCAGCGTGGCGCGCATTTCCGGGCGCCCCTGGTCCAGCGTTTCGACCTTCAGACCACGCAATGCCTCGATGCGCTCGCGGCTGTCAGAGACAAAACGCTGCACGGCTTGCGCGGCCCGCCCGTTATCGGGGCCTGACGCGTGTTCGGCATCCACCGCGCTGGTGAGTGCCGCCTTCGGCCCCTTGGCGGCTTCTGGCTCCTCTGAGCCGACCGGGGCCTGCGAGTCGCCCGCACGCGCCGGCCCCGCCACCAGCAGGCGGTGGGTCACGCGGCTGGCGGGCTGCACCAACTCCGTCGAGGCCAGGTCGGACTCGCGGATCAGCACACGCGGCGAAAAGTTGATGAACCCGGCCCCGCGATCAGGCTCGCTCTGTATGACCGCTGAAATGATGAAACTGCGCTCACCCAGCCAGAGCGAGTCACCCACCTGGAGGTTGAGTGCCAACAAGATGCCTGCATCGACCCAGGCGTGGCCCGCCTCAGGCCCCCCCGCCGGCGCTGGGCCCGTGGGTTGGACTTGTCCGTCGGGCTGCAAGGCGCCGAGTGTGAGGCGGCCGCGCAAGGGATGCCCGGCGCTGACCGCCTTGACAGCCGCCAGGCGAGCTTCGCCACCTTTGTCGTCGGGGGCGCGGGCCATGCTGGCCATCACCGAGGTGCGCGCCACCCGCAAACCCAGTTGCACGGCACGTGCTTCGAACTCGGCCGGCAGGGGCTGGTCTCCCACCACCACGGCGTCCGCGCCCATCAACTGGGCGGCGTCCCGACTCAACCCGCGCTCGATGCGGTCCGCGAAGAAGGCCACCGCCGTGAGCGCGGCCACGGCGAGCACCACGGCCACCAGCAGGAAACGCATGCTACCCGAGCGCAGGTCGCGTCGGGTCTGCAGCAACGCCCAGCGCCAGGCGGCAATGCGGAGGGTGGGCGCTGTTTCTGTTTGGTTGGTCGGCACGGTCTCGGGCATCGGATGAACAAGGGGCGAGAAAATCGGCCCTGGGTTGGCACACCAGCGGGCATCATCGCAGCATTCCCTCGGCCCTGCGCAGCATGAGGTCGGACGCTAGACTGGACGCATGTCTGCCGCCCTGCCCTCGCCCTTGCCCACGCTTTTCTTATCGCATGGATCGCCCATGATCGCGCTGGAGCCCGGCCCGGCAGGTCGCTTCATGCAGCGCTTGGGCCCCGCCATCGCGCGCGCATGGGGCCTGCCGCGGGCCATCGTCGTGATGTCTCCACACACGGCCACCGCCACGCCTTTCGTGCTGGGCGGCGCGCACCATGAAGCCATCCACGACTTCGGCGGATTTCCACCCGAGCTCGACGAGGTCCGGTACGACGCCCCGGGCGAGCCAGAGCTGGCCAGGCGGGTGGCTGGGCTGCTGAACCAGGCCGGGGTACCGGCGCAATGGACGCCCCACGGTGGGCTGGATCACGGCATCTGGACGGTGTTGATGCACGCCTTCCCCGATGCGAGCGTGCCCGTGGTGCCCTTGTCACTGGTGCCGTCCATGAGCCCCGACGAGGTGTTCGCCTTGGGTCGAGCCCTGCGCTCGCTGCGCCAAGACGGCGTGTTGGTGATCGGCTCGGGCAGCCTGACGCACAACCTGCGCCGATTCTTCACCCGCCCTGCGCCGGTGGATGCGCCGGAGGAGCCCGATTGCGCCGCTTTTCGGGCCTGGGTGAACGAGCGCGTCCAGGCGGCCGACTGGCCCGCCCTGCTCGCCTACCGCCAGCTGGCCCCGCACGCCATCGCCATGCACCCGACGCAGGAGCACTGGTTGCCCTTTTACTTCGCTGCGGGCGCGGCCTGTGATGAAGAGGCGACCACGCCCGAGCTGGCGGTGCGCCTGCATGCCAGCGTCACCCACGGCCACCTGGCCATGGATGCTCACGGCTTCGGTCAGGCCGCTGCGAAGCTCTCGAACGTCTGATCGAGCCGCGCCAGCCAGCCCGCTTTGGCCTGCTCGGTCACGAAGCTCGCCTCAATGCTGTTGCGCGCCAGGGTGTAGGCCTCGCTCACGCCCAGAGGCAGGGCCGCGAAGGTGGCCAGGTAGTTTTGGTTGACGTAGCCGCCAAAGTAGGCTGGGTCGTCCGAGTTGATGGTGACTTTCAGACCCGCGTCCAGCAGGGTCTTCAGGTTGTGCTGGGCCATGTCACCGAACACGCACAGCTTGATGTTGGAAAGCGGGCACACCGTCAGCGCCGTGCCCTCACGCGCCAGGCGCTTGACCAGCTCCGAGTCTTCAACACAACGTACGCCATGGTCGATGCGCTCGACGTGCAGGATGTCCAGCGCGTTGACGATGTACTCGGGTGGGCCTTCTTCACCCGCGTGAGCGACCAGGTGCAGGCCCAGCTGACGGCAGCGCTCGAACACGCGCGCGAACTTTTCTGGTGGGTGACCGCGCTCGCTCGAATCCAGGCCCACACCGATGAACAGGTGCTTGAACGGCAGCGACTGCTCTAGCGTCTCCAACGCCGCCTCTTCTGAGAGGTGGCGCAGGAAGCACATGATCAGCGAGGCGCTCACGCCCAGCTCCGCCTTGGCACGCTCACAGGCCGAGGTCAGGCCCTTGATCACGACCTCGAACGGCACGCCACGGTCGGTGTGGGTCTGCGGGTCGAAAAACATCTCGACGTGCACGACGTTGTCAGCCTTCGCCTTGAGCAGGTAGTCCCAGGCCATGTCGTGGAAGTCCTGCTCCTTGAGCAGCACCGACGCACCGGCGTAGTAGATGTCCAGGAAGCTTTGCAGGTCGGTGAAGGCGTAGGCCTGGCGCAGCGCCTCGACGCTGGGGTAGCTCAGTTGCACGCCGTTGCGCTGGGCCAGCGCGAAGATGCGCTCGGGCTCCAGCGAGCCTTCGATGTGCAGGTGCAGCTCGGCCTTGGGCATGGCGGCCAGCAGCTCGGGCAAGCGCGCGGCAGGGATGCGGGCAAAGGTGTCGGCGGACAGGGTCATGGTCGATCCGGTGGGTTCTTGAATCGTGGGGAGATCGCCCCGCTCGCCCTCGTGGAGCGCGGCCGGGCCATGGAAGCAGTGTGCCGGACTCAGCCGGCGGCGGCAAACACGGTGCGGCCGGCCACCAGCGTTTCACGCAGGTTGCGCTCGTCGCCCAGGGTCATCCACACGAAGACGCGCTCGTGCAGTTCGCGACACAGGCCGTCGCGGTGGCGGGACACGTCGTCGCGCGCCCAGTCCCACACCGTGAGGTCGGCATGGCGCCCGGGCTCGATGGCGCCGATTTCATCCTGCAGGCCCAGCGCTCGGGCGGCGCCCAGGGTGGCGGTGTAGAGCGCCTTCCAGGCCGTCAGGCGGGTGCCTTGCAGGGCCTGGATCTTGTAGGCGTCCTGCATGTTGCGCAGCATGCTCAGGCTGGTGCCGCCGCCCACGTCACTGGCCAGGCTCACGTGCAGGCCATCGCGCTGGGCCTGGGCCCAGTCGAACAGGCCGCTGCCCAGGAACAGGTTGGAGCTGGGGCTGTGGGCGATCTGGGCACCGTGTTCTCGCAGCACGGCTCGGTCGCGCTCGTCCAGCCAGATGCCATGGGCCAGCACCGCACGCGGGCCGATCAGGCCGTCACGGTCGTAGACGTCGAGGTAGCTGCGGGCGTCGGGGTAGAGCTCCATCACCCACTTGACCTCGTCGCGGTTCTCGGCGACGTGCGTCTGCATGTAGGTGCCGGCGTAGGTCTGGCACAGGCGACCGGCCATGGCCAGCTGCTCAGGGGTGCTGGTGGGCGCAAAACGCACCGTCACGGCAAAGGCGTTGCGCCCCTGACCGTGCCAGCGGTCGATCAGGTCAACGCAATCGCGCTCGGCTTGTTCGACGTCATCGAGCAGGCCCTCGGGCGCAAATCGGTTCATCAGCACCTTGCCGGTGACCAAGCGCATCTGGGCGGCCTCGGCGGCTTCGAACAAGGCTTCTGCGCTGACTTTGTGAACCGTCGGGAAAACCACGGCGCTGGTCGTGCCGTGGGCCCACAGGACGTTCAGGAAGCGATGAGCGCCTTCGCGAGAGACGGCGGGATCGGCGTAGCGCCGCTCGGCCGGGAAGGTGTAGGTGTTGAGCCAGTCCAGCAGCTCGGTGCCGTAGCTGGCGATGACGTCGAGCTGCGGGCAATGCACGTGCGTGTCGATGAAGCCGGGCAGGATCACCTTGCCCACCTGCTGCTCCACCGGCCCCCCTTCCCAGCCGGCCGGCAGGGCTTCATCGGGCGACAGCACCGCCGCGATGCGACCGGCGTCGATCAGCACGCGATGGCCGGGGCGCCAGCGCACGCCGGGTGATTCCTGCGGCGTGGCAAAGCCAGGGTCGTCGGTGAAGTCCAGCAGGTCGCCCTGGAGGATGCGGCGTGAAGATGCGGAAAGGGTGTCGGTCATGGGACTTGTGGAGTCAACCCACCTGAGCAGCAAGGCCCATGCCGGGTTCATCTTCGCGGCGCGGGGGGCGCTGGTGGGCCAGTTGCATCACCTTGGAGGGCAACTCGTTCTTCAAGGTGTGGTCCGACCACACCTGGCGCCAGCGGCGCGCGCCTGGCAGGCCGTTGTAGAGCCCCAGGATGTGGCGGATGACCTGGTGCCAGCGCACCTCGCCATGCGCCCAGCCCTTGGTGCGCGCCATCTCGCGCTCGACGTAGGCCACCATGGCGGCCTCCACGCCTTCGCGGGTCAGCGCCTCGGAGCGCTTGGCATGGCCGAAGAACTGCTCGTCCCACTCCGACAGGATCCAGGGCGTGTGATAGGCCGCGCGCCCCACCATGACGCCGTCAAGCGTCACGCCAGGCAACTCGGCGTCGGGCTGCAGTTGCTCCAGGCAGGCGGCGTTGTCGGCCAGGCCGCCGTTGAGCACGATGGTCAGGTGCGGGAAGTCGCGCTTGAGCTGGTGCACGGTGCCGTAGCGCAGCGGCGGGATCTCGCGGTTTTCCTTCGGGCTCAGGCCCTTGAGCCAGGCGTTGCGCGCGTGCACGATGAAAACTTGGCAGCCGGTTTCGGCCACGGTGCCCACGAAGTCGCGCACGAAGTCGTAGGACTCGCTCTGGTCGATACCGATGCGGTGCTTGACGGTGATGGGCAGCTTCGGGTCGCCATCGACGGCGTCGATCATCGCCTTGATGCAGTCGGCCACCAGCGAGGCCTCGTTCATCAGGCAAGCCCCGAAGGCGCCGCGCTGCACGCGCTCGCTGGGGCAGCCGCAGTTCAGGTTGACCTCGTCGTAGCCCCATTTCAAGGCCAGCCTGGCGCATTCGGCCAAGTCGGCCGGTTCGCTGCCGCCAAGTTGCAGGGCCACCGGGTGCTCGAATTCATCGAAATCAAGGAAACGGTGCATGCCGCCGTGGATGATGGCCCCGGTGGTCAGCATCTCGGTGTAGAGGCGCGCTTCGCTGCTCAGCAGGCGGTGGAAATACCTGCAATGGCGATCGGTCCAATCGAGCATGGGCGCCACGCAGGCGCGCCATGGCGAGGCTTCAGGGAGGGTTGAGACAGTGGGGGAATCGGACACAAGAGAAATTTGCTACGGAAATCGACGAAACCTGCCCTGTCACCCTTCAATCGTGGGGCCGATACAGGTAGTTACGCAGGATGAAATCAAAATAAGATGAACAAGGGCGTCCGTTCAGCGGACAGGTAAGTTCCGTGGATTTTCGGACACTCACCGGCGGGCCGCATCGAGCCTTGCCTCCCACACAAAAAAACACCTCTCGGAAAACAGGACAGGACGTCATGACTCAGCCCACCTACCAGCCCAGCGTGACGGCACCGGACTTTAGCCCAAGCCCCTTGACCCTGCCACCAGCCCCGGTGCGCTGAGATGGCCGCCCACCGCCCCAGCACCGACATGCCCACCCGCCACCTGTTCCCCCTTCGCCAGACCTTGCAGCGGGCCGCTCAGCGCTGGCCCGATGCCCCCGCGCTGTCGAGTGGCCAACAGGTGCTGAGCTACCGGGTGCTGGCCGACCTCGTGGCCCGCCGCGCCGATGCCTGGCGCGCCGCAGGACTGGTCGCGGGAGACCGCATCGGCATCGCCGCCAGCCGCAGCATCGAGACCATCGTCTCCATCGTGGCGGCCGTGGAGTCGGGCCTGGCCTACGTGCCGCTCGACCTGGGCTACCCGACCGACCGCCTGCAGGCCATGCTCGACGACGCCCAGGTGCGCGCCGTGGTCGGCGAGCCCGAAGCGCTGGAGACCCTGCAGTCGCGCCTGGACGCGCTGCCCAGCCTGGCTTCGCCCCGCCCGGCCGGCCCCGCTCCCCACGCCGCCGATGGCGACCTGGTCTATGTGCTGTTCACCTCGGGCTCCACCGGCCGCCCCAAGGGCGTGGCGATGGGGCTGGCGCCGCTGGCCCACCTGACCGCCTGGCATGTGACCCACCCCCGACTGGGCCAGGCCGCGCGAACGCTGCAGTTCGCGCCGCTGTCGTTCGACGTGCACTTCCAGGAAATCTTCTCGACCCTGGCCACCGGCGGCACGCTCGTGCTGCCCGACGACGCCGACCGCCGCGACCCGGCGCGTCTGCGCGCCTTGCTGGCACTGGAGCGCGTGCAGCGCCTGTACCTGCCCTATGTGGCCCTGCAGATGCTGGCCCAGGCCGATGCCGACGCGCACACGCATGCCGGCGTCCTGCCCTTGTCGCTGCAAGACGTGGTCAGCGCTGGCGAGCAACTGCAGGTCACCCCTGACATCCGCGCGCTGTTCGGCCGCCTCAGCGGGGCCGTGCTGCACAACCACTACGGCCCGACCGAGACCCACGTCGTCACCGCCTTCGAGCTGCAAGGCGATGCCGGCGCGTGGCCTCAGATCCCGGCCATCGGCACCGCCCTGCCTCATGTGCGCGTGTGGCTGCGGCCGGTGCAAGATGACGATGCCGCCGAGCCCCACACCGCCGCGAGCGAGTTGGCCCAAGGCGAGCTGATGCTCGGCGGCGACACCTTGGCCGAGGGCTACCTGGGCCGCCTCGACCTCACGGCTGAGCGCTTCCTCGACCACCTGCCCGGCCCCGATGGCGTGCCGGCCCGCTGGTACGCCACTGGCGACCTCGTGCGCCAGGCCCCCGACGGCACCCTCACCTACCTCGGCCGCGCCGACCAGCAGCTCAAGGTCGATGGTTTCCGCATCGAGCCCGGTGACATCGAACTGGCCCTGATGGCCCACCCGGGCATCCAGGACGCCGTGGTCACCGCCCCGACGGACCCGGATGGCAGCCGCGTGCTCACGGCCCACGTGGTGCTGCGCCCCGGCTCGGCGCCCGCCGACCAGACCGTCACCGCCTGGCGCGCGTGGCTGCGCGATCGCCTGCCCGAGTACATGGTGCCCGTGCGCTTCGCCGTGCTGGACAAGCTGCCGACCACGCCCAGCGGCAAGATCGACCGACGCGGCCTGCCTTCGGCCATGCCGGCTGCCCCGGCTTCGGGTTCAGTCGGCATGCCCTCGTCAGGCGAGCCGATCGACCGCCTGCGCGCGCTCTGGCTCGAACTGCTGGGCCTGGATCACTTGCCCGACGACGCCAACGTCTTTGACCATGGGGCCCGCTCGCTGCTGGTCATGCGTTTCGTCGGCCGCGCCCGCGAGCAAGGCATCCAGCTCAACGTGGCCGATGTGTACGACCGCCCCACGGTGGCGGGCCTGAGCGCTCTCCTCACCTCGCAAGCCAATGCAGGCAACGGTGAGGCCGGCGCCGCCCGCGCTCGTCGCCAGGCCACCTCGCCCACGGGTGAAGGCATGGCCATCGTCGGCATGGCCGCGCGCGTGGGCACCGCGACGGACGTCGACACCTTCTGGCAGCAATTGCTCGACAACGTCGAGACGCTGCGGCGCTTCCGCCCCGAAGAGATCGACCCCTCGGTGCCCGCCGCACTGCGCGACCAACCCAACTTCGTGGCCGCGCGCGGCGTGCTGCACCAGGCCGATTGCTTCGACGCCGGTTTCTTCGGCCTGTCGGCGCGCGAGGCCACGCTGACCGACCCGCAGCAACGCCTCTTCCTGGAGCTTTGCTGGAGCGCGCTCGAACACGCCGGCATCGACCCGAGCAAGCTGGGCGGAGACGCGGGCGACCGCGTCGGCGTCTACGCCGGCACCGCGAACAACGCCTACCTGCCCGCCATGCGGGCCGAGAACCCCGAGCTGATCGCGCAAGCCGGCGAGTTCGCGGCCATGCTGGCCAATGAAAAAGATTACGTGGCCACCCGCGTGGCCCACCGGCTCAACTTCAATGGTCCGGCGGTGTCCATCCACACCGCGTGCTCGACCTCGCTGGTCGCCATCGCCCAGGCCTGGCACGCGCTAGCCCAGGGGCAGTGCGACATCGCGCTGGCCGGCGGAGCGACGGTGATCGTGCCGCAGCTCGGCGGCTACCTGCACGTCGAAGGCGGCATGGAATCGGCCGATGGCCGCTGCCGCCCTTTTGATGCCCTGGCGTCGGGCACGGTGTTCGGCAGTGGGGGCGGCGTGGTCGTGCTCAAGCGGCTGTCGCAAGCCCTGGCCGATGGCGACACCATCTACGGCGTCGTCGAAGGCGTGGGCCTGAACAACGATGGCGGCGACAAGGCCAGCTTCACCGCGCCCAGCGTCAGCGGCCAGGCTCAGGCCATCCGCATGGCGCTGGAGCACGCCCAGGTCAACGCGCGCAGCATCGGCTACGTCGAGGCCCACGGCACCGGCACGGCGCTGGGCGACCCCATTGAGGTGGCAGCCCTGTCGCGCGCCTGGTCGCAGGACACGCGCGACACGGGCTTTTGCACCCTGGGCTCGGTCAAGGGGCACGTCGGGCACCTGGTGGCCGCGGCCGGCGTCATCGGCCTGATCAAGGCCACGCTGTCGCTGCACCATGGCCGCATCCCCGGTACGCTGCACTTCGACCAGCCCAACCCGCAGATCGACTTCGCGCACTCACCCTTCCAGGTCTCGGCCCAGGCGCTGGCGTGGCCCCGTGGCGAAGCACCTCGCCGCGCGGCCGTGAGTTCGTTCGGCGTCGGCGGCACCAATGCACACGTGATCGTTGCCGAGGCGCCTGCCAGCGCCCAGCAAAAACTGCCCGATGCCCCCGGCCTGCAACTGCTGCCGATTTCGGCGAAGCACCCCGAAGCCTTGCTGCAACGTGCCAGGGACCTGGCCGACCACCTAGAGCGTCACCCCGATCTGCCGCTGGCCGCCGTGTCCGCCACGCTGATGCGCGGTCGCCAGGCGATGACTCAGCGGCAGTGCGTCGTGGCCGAGCACCGCGACGAAGCCATCGCCGCGCTGCGCGCAATTGCCCAAGGCCAGCCCGCGCAACGCGGTGGCCGCATCGTCTTTGCCTTCCCGGGCCAGGGCTCTCAGCACCCCGGCATGGCGCGCGAACTGGTCACACAGTTCCCGGCTTTCCAACATGCTTTCGACGAGGTGCTGGCCGCTACGCCCCACGAGCTGGCCGCCACGCTGCGTCGCCTGCTGGTCGAGTCCTCCCCCACCGACGAAGCGGCAGCCGCCGAACTGGCCGAAACGCGCCTGGCCCAGCCGGCGCTGTTCGCCGTGTCGCACGCCATGGGCGCCTGGCTCAACAGTCTTGCCATCCGCCCGCACGCGCTGATCGGCCACAGCATCGGCGAATACGCCGCCGCCTGCTTCGCCGGTGTCATGACCCCGCAAGACGCCATTCGCGCCGTGATCGAGCGCGGCGAAGCCATGTTCGTGCAGCCGGCCGGCGCCATGCTGGCCGTGCGAAGTGGCCTGGCAGCCTTGCAACCGCTGCCTGCCAACATCGACGTGGCCGCGCTCAATGCTCCCGAGCTCACGGTGCTGGCCGGCCTGCACGCCGACATCGACGCGCTGGCCACAACGCTGGAACAACGAGGCATCGCCGTCACGCGACTGAAGGTGTCCCACGCCTTCCACAGCGCCTCGATGGAGGGCGCCCTGCCCCGCGTGCAAGCGGCCCTGGCGCGCGCCAAGCTGTCGGCGCCGAAGCTGACCACCTATTCCTGCGTGAGCGGAGCCCCCCTCAGCACTGAGCAAGCCACCGACCCGGCCTACTGGGCCTCGCAGGTGCGCGCGCCCGTCGCCTTCAGCCAGGCCGTGCAGGCCGAGCAAGCCTTGGGCGACGTCACCTTCATCGAGGTCGGCCCGGGCCAGGCGCTGACCGCGCTCATCCGCCAGCACCGCATCCAGGGTGCATTGCCCAAGGTCATGCCCTTGCTGAGCAACGCGCAAGCCGCCCTGCCACCCGCACGCCATGCCCTGCAGGCGCTGGGCCAGCTCTGGTGCCTGGGCCTGTCACCTGCCTGGCCGCTGCCCGCGCGCACCCCGCGTGTGGCGCTGCCCACCTACCCATTCCGCCGCGAGGTGCATTGGTTCAAGCGCCGCACAGCCGTGCCCGCACCGATCGCTTCCGAGCCCACCGTTTCCAGCCTCACTGCCACGACCACCATGAATCGACTGCCCCGCATCGAGCAAGAAATCGTCCGCATCCTCGCCGATGTGGCCGGCCTGCCGCCAGAAGCGACTGACCGCAGCGCCACCTTCGTGGACCAGGGGCTGGACTCGCTATCGCTGACCCAGGCAACCCTGGCCTTCGAGCAGACCTTCGGCATCCGGCTGCGTTTCCGTCGCCTGCTGGAAGACCTCGACACGCTGCCCAAACTGGCGGCTTTCTTCGATGGCGAGTTGCCGGCCGAACGATTTGCCGAGCCCCCTCCCGCGGCAACCGAGTCATGCTCGCAAGCTTCGCCCCAGGCGCCCTCGGCCACCGTGACACAGGCGGTTGCCCTGCCCCCGCTGCCACCAGCGGTGGCTGCCAGCAGCGGCCTGCAAGCCCTCATCCAGCAGCAAATGGCATTGATGCAGCAGCAACTGGCGCTGCTGACAGGGCAGCCCTTGCAGGTTGCGCAGACCGCTCAGGTTGCCGTCAAGGCACAGACCGAGGTCGCGCTAGCACCAGCCACCCCATCGCAAGCCGCGCCAAGCGCCACCTCCACCGACGCGCAGCCGAGCAAGAACACCCTCGTCGAGAAGCCATTCGGCGCCTCGGCCCGCATCGTGCTGACAGCCCAGAACGAATACACGCCGGCACAGCAGCAGTGGATCGACGATTTCATCCGCCAGTACAACGCCCGCACCGGCAGCTCCAAGTCCTTCAGTCAAAAACACCGCAAGGTGATGGCCGACCCGCGCGTGGTCACGGGCTTCAACCCGCAGTGGAAAGACCTGGTCTACCCCATCGTGGCAGACCGGTCCGAAGGCGCGCGCATCTGGGACATTGATGGCAACGAGTACATCGACCTGCTCTCGTGTTTCGGCGCCAACTTCCTGGGCTACAAGCGCGAAGACGTCACCCAGGCCATGATCGACCAGCTGCACAAGGGCATCGAGGTCGGCCCGCAGCACCCGCTGGCAGCGGATGTCGCGCAGTTGATCTCCGAGTTCACTGGCATGGAGCGCGTGGCTTTCTGCAACACCGGCTCGGAAGCCGTGATGGGCGCCATGCGCATCGCGCGCACTGTGACGGGCCGCAAGAAGATCGCCATCTTCAACAACAGCTACCACGGCATCTTCGACGAGGTCATCGTGCGCGGCACCAAGCAGCTGCGTTCGCTGTCGGCCGCGCCAGGCATCCTGGCCAACGCGGTCGAAAACATCCTGGTGCTTGACTACGACAGCCCCGAGTCGCTGGAGGTGCTGCGCAAGTGCGCTCACGAACTGGCGGCCATCATGATCGAGCCGATCCAGAACAAGTACCCGACCCTGCAGCCCACGGCCTTCGTGCAGCAATTGCGCGAAATCGCCACCAAGGGCGGCGCTGCGCTGATCTTCGACGAGGTGGTCACGGGCTTCCGCGTGGCCCCCGGTGGCGCGCAAGAGTTCTACGGCGTGCGCGCCGACATCGCCACCTACGGCAAGATCATCGGCGGCGGCCTGCCTTTCGCGGCCATCGCGGGCAACAGCCTGTGGCTCGATGCGCTCGACGGCGGCCAATGGCGGTACGGCGACGACTCCTACCCCGAAGCAGGCGTCACCTACTTCGCCGGCACCTTCGTGCGCCACCCGCTGGCGCTGGCCGCGGCCCACGCTTCGCTGTTGCACATCAAGCGCAGCGGGCGCTCCCTGTACCAGACCATCAACTCGCGCACGCAGCGCATGGTCGACCGCATCAACGCGGCCTTCGCCAGCCGTGGTGCGCCGGTCAAGGCCGTGCACTGCGCCTCGCTGTGGCGCCTGCAGTGGGACGACAACGTCCGCAACATCAGCCTGTTCTACTACCTTGCCCGCTTCAAGGGCCTGCACCTGTACGAGCAGTTCGGACACTTCGTGACCGAGGCCATGACCGATGCCGACTGCGACCGCATCGCCGACACGTTCCTGCAGGTGATGGATGAATTGATCCGGCTGGGCTTCATCGCACCACGCACCACGCCTCCCTCCATCACCGAATCTGGGTCGGCAACGACACGAACCAGCACGACGCCAGCGCTCACCTCATCGGCCCTAACGCCTGGCCAGACCGAGCGTTGGCTTGCTGCCATCTACGACCCCGCGGCCCGCATGGCGCTCAACGAGTCGTTCTGTGTCACGCTGAAAGGCGACGTGGATCTGCAGGCACTCAAGCAGGCGCTGAGGGACGTCCTCGAACGGCACGACGCGTTCCGGCTCCGGTTCGACCTCGACCAGCCGATGCAGATCATTGACCCCTCTGCCCAGGTTCCGATCGACGAGGTCGATCTGCGTGCATGGTCTGACAGTGAGCAAGCCCTCGATCAACACGGCTGGCAGGCTGCTGCCATCGAGTTCCCACTGGATCAGGCTCCGCTGGCGCGTGCCAGCATCCTGAGATTGGCCGATGGCCGCGTGGTGGTTCACCTGGTTGCCAGCCACCTCATCTTTGATGGCTGGGCATCGAGTGTCTTCAACACCGAGCTGGCCCAAGCCTACCAGGCTCGCAGGATGGGACACGCGCATGCGTGGGTAGAGGCTGAGTCCCCATTGAGTTTTGCCAACACCGAGCATGCCCGCTTCGAGCAGGACGATGGTCGATCAAGCGCGCGACACTGGTCTGAGGTGCTTCAAGCGCTGCCCACTCCAATCTCTCTGGGTGACAAAACACCCGTTGGCCTGCGCGCGTTCTCAGGCAACACGGTTCGCGCACGCCTCGACGGTGATCGTCTGACTCATCTGCGAGCGCAAGCGAAGTCACAAGGCGCCACGCTCTTTCAATGGTTGTTGCAGTCCGTGGCAGAGCTCATCTGCCAGGAAAGCGGCCAACGTGACATGGTGTTGAGCATTCCGTTTGCCGCACAAAGCCTGCAACGCCATGGCCCGCTGGTGGCTGACGGCGTGCTGGACCTGCCCATCCGTCTGCAAGTGAAGGATGGGGAAGCGCTGGCAGACAGGGTTCGCCGGACCAAAGCCGCCCTCATGGACGCCATGGAGTTCCCATTGATGACCCAAGGCACCGCAGCGCGGGCCCTGGGTCTTCAAGCCGAAGGCAGCAAGCCCCCACTGACATCGATCTACTTCAACCTCAATCCCAAAGTTGACCTTTCTGGCTGGGCTCCGCTACAAGCCTCGATGCACGAAGGCCGAAAGCGGGGGCTGCTCAGCGAAGTCTTCTTCAACTTCTACGAACAATCCGATGCACTGACACTCGACCTGCATCACAGCAGCGAACATCTGAGCCTGGAGCGGGCACAGGCACTGGTCAGCCGTCTGATGCAGATCCTGGCACCGGCCCCGGCAGCAACGGCGGTGTCCATCGATAAGCGCCTGCTTGACTGGAACCTGACCGACCGGGCCCTGGATGCGCACGCTCGCATCGAAACCTGGGTGAGCCTGCAGGCGCAACGCTCCCCGTCGCGCATTGCGGTGGTGACCCATGAAGGTCAGCTCACCTATCAGCAACTCGATGCACAAGCCAACCGCATCGCCCGTATGCTGCAATCCCGAGGCGCTGCGCCAGGCCAACGCGTGGGCATCAGCCTCCCACGGGGGCAGCACCTGCTTCCAGCGATGCTGGCGGTGCTCAAAACTGGTGCCGCGTACGTCCCGATGGATCCTGGGTTTCCAGCTGAGCGGCTGCAAATGATGGCCGAAGATGCCGGCCTCACCCTGGTGGTCACGCACTCCACCTGTGCAAATGCAAGTGGTCTGCCCCGATCCATGCAGGTGCAGCTCGATACCGACGCTCGACTGCTGGATGCCTCGAGCGATGCACCAACGCCTTTGTTCACCGACACCGAAGCAGCTGCCTACGTGATCTACACATCGGGCTCAACAGGCCGCCCCAAGGGCGTGGCCGTTCCCCATCGCGCCGTGTGCAATTTCTTGGCATCCATGCAGCGCGAACCCGGCCTGCAGGCGTCCGACCACTTGCTGGCCGTCACCACACTGAGCTTTGACATCGCTGTCCTGGAGTTGATGTTGCCCTTGGTCACAGGCGGCACAGTGGTGCTCGCAACACGTGATCAGTCCATGGATGGCGAAGCCCTCATGGCACTGATGGCGCAACAAAACGTCACTGTGATGCAGGCAACACCCACCACCTGGCATCTTCTGCTGGATGCTGGCTGGCACCCTCGCACAGGCTTCCGTGCGCTCGTGGGGGGGGAGCCGCTTCCGCCCTCGCTCGCCTCAGCACTGCTGGCGAAGGGCATCGACGTCTGGAACATGTACGGCCCCACAGAAACCACCGTGTGGTCGACCTTGGCGCACATCACCGATGCCGCAGCCAAGATCACGATCGGGCACCCCATCGACAACACGCAAGTCTGGATCCTGGACGAGCGCCTGCAGCCCCTGCCGGTGGGAGCCGAAGGGGAAATCTGCATTGGTGGCGATGGGGTGGCTTTGGGCTATCACGGGCGTCCCGACCTGACGGCAGAACGCTTTGTCACGGTACCTTGGGGCCCTCGACCGGGTCGCCTGGTCTATCGCACGGGCGACCTTGGTCGGTGGCGCGAAGACGGCCAGATCGAACACCTTGGCCGAATGGACTTCCAGGTCAAGATTCGCGGCTACCGCATCGAGCTCGGCGAGATCGAGGCCCAACTGGAGAAGCAGGCAGGCGTGTCTCGTTCCGTGGTCGTGGCCCGCGAGATCACCCCGGGTGACCTGGCATTGATCGGCTACGTCGTGCCGCAAAGCGGCGCTGCGCTGGACACGGCTGCGCTGCGCAACAGCCTGCGCCACACCTTGCCTGATTACATGGTTCCGCGTTCGGTGCTGGTGCTGCCGTCGCTGCCTCTGCTGCCGAACAACAAAGTAGACCGCAAGGCATTGCCCTTGCCCGCGGGTGCCCACGCGCCGACGGAGGCGTCGCCTGCCACCACACCGCCCGCATCGCCAACGGCCAGCGGCCCGGTTGCACAAGCCACCGAAACCGTGGCCCAGGAAATGGGCAAGTTGCTGGGCCGCGATCGCCTGGGGGCCAACGATCACTTCTTTGAGCAAGGTGGCCACTCCCTGATGGCCGCGAAACTGTCTGCGGTGCTGTCCAAGGCACTTGGACAGCGCCCAGGCCTGCGCGTGATCTTCGACAACCCCACACCAGCCAAGCTGGCAGCCGCCCTCGTTCAACTGACGGCTGCGCAGGGCAACTCCCCTGCCAGCACAGCGCCGATCGATGCCATCCCCATTCGCGCAGACCAGTCGACGGCACCCTTGTCGCAGATGCAGGAACGGGTGTGGTTCCTTGAGAACCTCACCCCCGGCACGGTCGTCCACAGCATCCCCACTGGACACCGCCTGCTGGGGCCACTCGACATCGAGGCGTTCAATCAGGCGTGGCGCATGCTCATCCAACGCCAGAGCGTGCTGCGCACGGTGGTCGAACGCACGGCCAATGGCGATGTCCAGCGCATCCTGCCCGAGTTGCCCTTCAGCCTGATCCCATTCGACGACTTCAGCAAGTTGCCGGAAGAAGAGCGCAAGCCGGCAATGAACAAGGTCATCGCTGAGTTGGTGGAAACGCCTTACGATCTGGAGAAGGGTCCCCTGTTCACAGCCCGACTGTTCCGTTTGTCTCCCGAAGAGCATGGCCTGCTGTTCCAGGCTCACCACTTGATCTGGGACGCGTGGTCGTTCGACCTGCTGTACGTGGACCTGCCAGAGCTTTACAGCGCCTGCCTGGATGGCCGCCAGCCCAACCTGCCGACACTCACGGTCAGCTATGGCGACTTCGCCGCCTGGCACAACGAGTGGATGGCTGGCCCAGAGCTTCAGCGCCAGTTGAGCTACTGGCGGGAGCAGCTCACCCCGCTGCCTCCGCCCCTGGATCTGCCGCTTGACCACCCCCGTCCAGCCATCATGTCTGGACGAGGCGGCTCCTTCCAGTTCAATCTGGCCAAAGACGTGACCGATGCGCTGCGTGCGCAGGCCCAACAGCAAGGGCGAACGCTCTACATCACCTTGCTGGCAGCATACGCGCTGGCCTTGCATAGGGTCAGCAAACAGCACGACTTTGTCATTGGCACACCCGTGCGAGGGCGTGAGCAGCCAGCGTTGGAGCACCTGATGGGCTTCTTCGTCAACATGCTGCCATTGCGCATGCGGCCCAAAGACGACATGACACTGCCGGCCTGGCTCAGCGCCGTGCATCGCCAAGTGGTGGACGCGTTCTCCTACCCCGATGTCCCCTTCGATCACCTCGTGCACGTCATGCAGGTGCCGCGCGACCGGAGTCGCCCCCCCATCCACCAAGCGTCGTTCTCTTACCAGGATGTCCGTGAACGCACCACTCGCTGGGGCAACGTGGACCACCAGCGCATGCCCACGCCCATGCTGGGTGCTGCACAAGATCTGTCGCTGTGGTGCGTGGAAACTCGCAATCACATCGAATTCGTGTTCACGTTCAATGCCGATGTGCTGGACACCAGCTCCGTCGGAGCTTTCGCGAAGGCGCTGGAGCGGCTGCTGCGTGAAATCGTGACCGACCCGGATCGTCCTCTGTCCCGATACGATTTCTCCCCTGGGGCAACGTCGGACGCACCTCCTGCAAACGCTCCTTCCACGGCCGCGTCAACACCCAGCGGCATTGCCACGACCTCCTCTGCCGAATCGGTGGAGTCGGCCATTGCCGAGATCTGGCGCGGCCTGCTCGGGCTCGATCGATTCGACATCGACGAGGACTTCTTTGACCGCGGCGGCCACTCGCTGCTGGTGATGCGCGCGGTGACGCAGATCCGCAATCGCACGGGCAAGCCGGTCAGCGTCCACACCATCTTCGACAACTCCACTCCGCGCCGCCTGGCCCAGGCGCTGAGCGCAACGATGACTCCGGCACACCCCACTGCGGAGGGTGCCCAGCCCATCGGTGCGCCAAGCGCTGCCCCCCAGGTGATTCCTCACCGTGGCGACACGACCACAGCACCGCTGTCGCAAATGCAACAACGGCTCTGGTACCTCGAAAACCTGACGCCGCACAGCGTCACGCATCACATCCCCTCCGCTCACAGGCTCGATGGCGAGCTCGATATTCAGGCCCTCGCTCAAGCCTGGCAGCAACTGCTGGCCCGGCAAGCCGCATTGCGCACCGTCATAGGGCGCACGCCCACAGGCGACCATCAGCAGGTGCTGCCCCGACTGGATGCGCCCTTGCTGCCACTGGAAGACCTCAGTCACCTGACAGAGTCCGAGCGCGAATCCACTCTGCGTCACCGCATGGGCGAACTCGCCATGCAGCCGTTTGACCTCGAGAAAGGTCCGCTTTTTGCCATCCGCTTGTTCAAGCTCTCTGATCGAGACCACGTCCTGTTCTTCTTGGTCCATCACCTGATCTGGGATGGGTGGTCGTTCCAGGTGTTCAACGACGAACTGTCGGAGTTGTACAGCGCTGCCATGGCCGGACGTCCGGCACAGCTGCCTACGTTGCCCGTCACCTACGGCGACTTTGCCGCCTGGCACAACAAGTGGATGAGCGGCGAGGAACTTCAGCGCCAAACTGCGTTCTGGCAGGCCCGGATGACACCAGCGCCGGCGCCGCTGGCCCTTCCCACCGACCGATCAAGGCCTCCCCTGATGTCTGGGCAGGGTGCCTCTTGCACTGTTCACCTCGACCAACAAACAACTCACCAACTGCGAGAGGCGGCGCAACGTCAAGGGCGAACCTTGTTCACCACGTTGCTGGGGGCCTTCGGCTTGTTGCTGAACAAGCTCACCGGTCAGGAAGACCTGGTCATCGGAACACCAGTTCGAGGGCGAGACCATGCGGAACTGGAGTCGCTCATCGGCTTCTTCGTCAACACCTTGCCGCTGAGACTGACGCCCCGCGCCGATCTGACCCTATCCGACTGGTTCGCGCAGGTACAGCGCAGCACCATTGATGCTTTGTCACATCCGGACGTGCCGGTTGACCACCTTGTTCGGACCTTGCAGTTGCCACGAGACGCCAGCCGTGCACCGCTGTATCAGGCCCTGTTCTCATACCAGGATGCCCGCGAGCGCCACACGAACTGGGGCAATGTCGAGCACAAACGGTTCGATGTCCCGATGGTGGGCGCCGCACAAGACCTGGCCTTGTGGTGCGTGGAAACGCCCAACGACATCGAATTCACGTTCAACTACAACACGGACATCCTCGACGAAGGGACCGTGCAACTGTTCGCACAACGGTTGTCGCACCTGCTCAAACAGCTCTCCAGTCACGCGAACACGCCACTGAAAGACATTTCGGTGCAATCGGAGCAGGAGACCCTGCAACTGAGGCAGTGGAACAGCACGTCCATCCAATGGCCTACCACCGCTGCGAACATGATCGACCTGCTGCTGCAACAGCAGCATGCGTCATCCAGCGAAATCGCGGTGAGCCTGGCCGGAGAGCGCTCACTCAGCCACGCTGAGCTTTGGGCTCGAGCAGCGCAAATCGCGCACCATCTGCGCGCCCAGGGCCTGGGCCGAGGAAGCCTGGTTGGCGTGTGCATGCCGCGCTGCCCGGACATGCTAGCAACGACGTTGGGCATCCTTCAAGCAGGCGCAGCTTACGTGCCGCTCGACCCCGACTACCCCGCAGAGCGACTGAAACACATGGCCGAAGATGCTCGCCTGGCCTGGGTGGTCAGTCGCTCAGACACCATGCAAGCCTTTGCCTGGCCACGGGAGAGAACCCTGCTGACGGACATCGACGATGCCCTGCTGCTGCTGCAGCCGACCCGCGCACCAGAGCCAGATGCCTCCCTCGATGCCAATTCATCCGACGCCGCCTACGTGATCTACACATCCGGCTCCACGGGCAAGCCAAAAGGCGTGGTGGTGCCACACGTTTGCGTGACCAATTTCCTGCAAAGCATGGCTCGGGAGCCTGGATTGCGGGCTGGCGAACGTTTGCTGGCAGTGACCACGCTCAGCTTCGACATCTCGGTGCTGGAACTCTTCCTTCCCCTGCTCGTCGGAGCAGAAATGGTGCTGTGCCGCAGCGATGACACCCGCGACCCATTCCAGCTCAAGGCGCTGGTGGAAGACGACATCAGCACGATGCAAGCCACACCCAGCACCTGGCACGCGCTCATCGAATCTGGATGGCAGGGGCACCCCGGCTTCACAGCGCTGGTCGGAGGAGAAGCGCTGCCAGCATCTCTTGCATCGGCCCTGCTGGCGCGTTGCGGTGCGGTCTGGAACATGTATGGTCCTACCGAGACCACGGTGTGGTCGACATGCTGGCGCGTGTCTCACCCTGAACGCGGTGTGCGCATTGGTCGGCCCATAGCCAACACCCAAGTGCACGTCCTGGATGCTCAAGGACAAACATGCCCCGTCGGAACACCTGGCGAGATCTGCATCGGCGGAGTAGGCGTCACGGCAGGTTACCTGTATCGCCCGGAACTCACAGCAGAGCGGTTCATTCGAGACCCCTTCCATGCAGCCCCCCATGCCAGGCTCTATCGCACAGGGGACCTGGGACGATGGGGGACAGAGGGTGAACTGGAGCACCTGGGCAGGCTGGATCACCAAGTCAAGGTGCGAGGCCATCGCATCGAACTCGGCGAGATCGAGGCCGCCTTGCTGAGCGACCCATCCATCGGGCAAGCCATTGTGATGGCGCGAGAGGACCTGCCCGGTGATGTGCGACTCGTCGCCTATTGCGTCCCGCGAACCCTGCACGGACTGCAAACCGATGTGACAGCACTGAGGGCTCAGCTGGCGACCATGTTGCCCGACTACATGCTGCCGCAACACATCGTGCTGCAGACGGATCTGCCAAAGCTACCCAATGGCAAGGTGGATCGATCAGCCTTGCCTCGCCCCACGGAATCCGCCCATCGAACTTCACCCACCCGACGCAACAGGCGCGAACCCACCACGGCGCTTGAAGTGGCGATGGCGGCCGTGTGGCAAGAACTGATTGATACCGATGACATCGGCCTTGACGACAACTTCTTCAACCTAGGAGGCCACTCGCTCCTGGCCATGCGTGCGGTCACCGAAATCAAACGTCGGACAGGGTTGACCATCAATGTGCGACGACTGATTTTCGAAACCCTGGGGCAGTTGGCCGCCTCCGAATCTGCCACACAGCCGGCTCGACAGACCGACGTGGACCACCCCGCCCAGGACACCCCGAAGCAAGCGGTGCAACCGTCGACCGAGGCCAGCAAAGGTGGCTGGTTCAGCCGCTTGCTGGGACGTTGATCCCGTGCCGACACCGAGCCCTTTCCTGCTCTGAGATGACACCATTTTTCTTTGGCCCAGCCGAGCGCAGGCTCTATGGGGTCTACCACCCGCCGGCCCCGGCGAATCGCACCGCTTTGCAAGTGTTGCTGTGCGCCCCCTTCGGACAGGAGGCCGTTCGCACACACCGCCTGCACAGGCTCCTGGCGGAACAGTTGGCGCGCCAAGGATTCCACGTCATGCGCTTCGACTACCACGGCACAGGAGAGTCCTCGGGAGAAGACACCGAAGGCTCGCTGGCGCAGTGGCAAGAAGACATCCTGGCCGCCCAAGAAGAGCTCGGTCGCCGCACACGAGCACGAGAAACCGTGTGGGTTGGCGCCCGCCTTGGAGGCACGTTGGCACTGCTCGCCTCGGCGCGCAGTGCCACGCCCCCCCTGCGCATCGTTTTGTGGGAGCCTGTCCTGGACGGCCCGACATATGTTCAAGAGTTGGCTATCGCCCACGTCAAGCACACGTTTGATCCGTTCATCCATCGACACAAGCCCCAAGCCGAACTGCGTCACGAAGCAATGGGGATCGGCGTGAGCGATGCCTGGCTTGCCGAAATGCGGAGCGTCTCTCTCGAGCGAATCCACCCGTCGTGTCTTCAGGCCTGCTATCACGTGGCAACAGCGCCGACGCCTGCAGCCCAACGCCTGTCAGAGCGTTTGCAAGCGCATGGGGCTGATTGGCGATACCTGCCAACCCAGGCACACATGGACTGGCACACCGAAGAAGCCGGTGGCAGTGCCCTGGCTCCCCCCGAGTTGCTTCGGCTTCTGACCTCCGCCATCAAAGGTGAGGTGGCATGAACGAGCACATCCTCACCTTTGGGCCAGGGTCTCATCTGGTCGGCACGCTCACGCGGCCCACTGGGGCGACCAAAGGCACGACCATCTTGCTGCTCAACGCCGGGGTCATTCATCGCATGGGGCCGCACAGGATCAACGTCAAGCTGGCTCGACGTCTGGCAGAGGACGGATTCACCGTCCTGCGCCTTGACCTGTCCGGGCAGGGCGACAGCGATGCTCCGGATGGCTCCCTGCCCTTCGAGCAGCAGGCAGTGAAGGATCTGCAAGAGGCCATGAACCACCTGCAACGCCTGACCCACACGGACTCCTTCGCTCTGGCTGGCATCTGCTCCGGAGCGCATCACGGCATTGCCGCGGCCCTTGATGACGATCGTCTCAAGGCACTTTGGATGATGGACCCTCATGCTTACCCCAGCGCCAAGACAAAGTGGGTGCGCGCGCGCAAACAACTTCAACTGGACTTTGCTGGCACCTTGGCACGTTGGGTCACCAAGGCCTGGCAGATCATCCGCATGCGCATCGACACCCGGGCGCCGCCCGATGGGGAACCGCCCATGCTGATCGACAACCCGTACCCCACCCCACCCAAATCCGAGTTTGCGGGCTGGATTCAAACCTTGCTTGACAAGGGGGTTCGGCTGCAAGTGGTGTATTCCGGCGGCATGTTCTGGCAATACAACCACCCCTCACAGTGGCGAGAAACGTTCAGCGCTTTTGGCAGGGTCGCTCACGTTCCGTGCGAACTGCTGCCCGATGTTGACCACACCGCCTCGACCCTGCACGCCCAACGACGGCTGATGGACTCTGTCCTGAAGTTTGTCGCTCATCTCCCCTGACCCACCAGCCACCCAAATGAGCACCTGTTTTGCCACCGATCTCAACAGCGAACTGCTGGACAAACAGCCGTTCAAGTTTCATCACAACCTGATGGGGCACCCCGCACTCTCTCTGGAGAACCTCTCCAGGGTCCTGCCAACTTTGCCAGAGCAGCAGGTCATGTACTCCAAGGGCCTGCAGGATGTCGGAGCCGATTTCGAGTCAACCTTCCGGAAAAAGCCAAAGGACCGGTCGCTGGAAGAGACCATCGAGTCCATTCGCACTTCAGACTCGTACATCATGGTGCGCTCACCGGAAGCAGATCCGTCGTTCGCAGACCTGTATCGAGACCTGTGCGGGGAGGTCTCGGCGCTGATGAAAAAACGCGGCGTTGGTGATTTGCCGGTGGGTGCACAGCTGTACCTGTTCATTGCCTCACCAAACAGCATCACCCCGTTTCACATCGACCGCTATTCCACGTTCCTGATGCAGTTCCGCGGCAGCAAAGCCGTCACGGTGGCCAAGCCCTGGGACGATCGGGTGGTGTCCCAAGCGAACCGCGAGGCTTATGTCATCCGCCAGAACACGAAGCTACCCTGGACACCCCAGGTTGACCAGATGTCTACCGTCTTCGAGTTCAGCCCCGGCGAGGCGCTGCACATTCCGTTCGTGGCGGGGCACCACGTGCGCAACGGTCCGGAAGATGTGTCCATATCCATGTCGATCATCTTCAACACCGATGAGAGCATTCGCTGGCGCGATGCCCTGTCATTCAACCATGTGCTGCGCAAAAATCTGCGCCGTGTGGGCTTGCAGCCTTCCAAGGTCGGTCAATCGGCGTGGCGGGATTCACTGAAGTCGAACATGTGGCACGGTTACCTCAAGATGCGCGGTTTTGGCGACTGAGGTCGGCGCTCTCAACGCATGCCCAGTTGTCCATCCGCATCCACGAAGTTCACCAGCTCGTCGGTGCTCAAGCCGGGAACGTTCAAACCGAAGCGTTCATTGATCAGCTCGACCATCGACTGAGCCCACAGTGCGTTCCAGACCGTCCCGGCATGGCCGTCTTGCAAGGTGGCGTGCCGAGGATCGTCTCCCCCGGTGTTGCTGACTTCGAAGCGGCTCCCGAAACGAACCCGGCGATAGTCGGCCATGCCAGTTGCCTCGCGAGAGCCCCAGCGGGCAGCAAACCAGGCCTGATCATCGAAGAATGCCATGCGAGGATCCTGAGCGACCAGGGCACGCAGCCCCTGGTCGAATCGCGCAAGGCCCAGTCGAATGGCCGCCAAGGCCTCTGGCGACTGCCAGAGGTGATGAAATTTCTCCCACTCGGCATTGTTGAAGATGCCCACCAGCACGATTCGCAGTTCCGGTTGAGTCTGCCGAAGCCTTTTCACGGCTCTGGCGATGTGCGACAGGCACGAGTCGATCAAGGCCACCACATCCGGATCGGACGGGTTGCGGGACAAGGCATCCAGCGCGGCCTGCTTGCCAAAATCATTCGTTCCGATGCGAATCACCACCACCCCCTGTTGCCAACGCACTGGGGCGCGAGCCATCAGCGTTAACAGGCGTTGGGTCTGGTCTTGGGGGGGGGCATTGAGGTTTGAGCACACTGCACCCGAGTACGCCTGATTGAACAAATGATCCTGCTTCGCGGGAAACCGTCCATCCTGACCCAACGCGTCGCGCAACATCGACAGGCGCCGGAAGCGGGTTCCCCACGTGCCCCAAGGCCCAGGATCAAGCTGCGTTGATCTCAGGTTAGCCAACACCTCGGTCCATTGCCACGTGCGTTGGCGCAATTGCCCGCCTCTTGCACCAGGCCAGCGGGCAAATGTCAATTCATCGTGGTACGCATGGCTGTCGGAATCACCCAGAACCCCGAATGGCACGGCAGAGTCGTCAGAGGACCTGCCGTGCAGCGACTGCTGCATCCGCTGATCCGGCGCAAACACGAGCCACAACACGCCAAAGATGAGCACCCCGCACAGCGCCAGCCAAATGAACTTCTTCATGATGTCGTCGCACGTTGTCCAAGACGCTGCCGCAACCTCCCCTGGCGCGGTTCGGTGTATCTTATCCGCCAAACAAAGACCTGCTTTGCCCAGCCTGACTCCCATGCAACTGGCCACCATCAAACGACTGCCGCTCATCCGCACCTGGTTGCATCGACGTGCGATCGGAAAGTACCTGTCGCCACGCGGCCGTGGTTTCCACTGCGGGCACTTTCAGACCTTTGCGCAGGCACGCGCCTGGCTGCCCCCATCTGCAGAGTTCAGCCACGAGAAGTTCACCGAGGAGTACGTCAACGAACGGTGCCACCGCATCTGGTCTTTTGACTACCCCGTGCTTTTCTGGCTGCGAGGAGCATTCGAGACAGGATCCACCTCGCTGCTGGACATAGGCGGCTCGATCGGCAACCAGTACTACGCCTACCAGCGCTATCTGGCGTACCCGCCCGCACTGCAATGGCGAGTCCAGGAGCTGAGCGCCTTCATCGAGCAAGGGCGAGACATTGCCCAACAGCGTGGAGCCACTGCGCTGTCCTTCTCAGACGACTGGCCTGACCCATGGTTGTCATGCGACATCTGGATGGCCGCAGGCGTCCTGGAGTTCATGGAGGATGTTGATCTTTTCTCGCTTCTCTCGCGTGCGCCCCGCAAACCTCGCCACATCCTGATCAACAAGCTACCGCTGACCGAAGCCCCGGCCTTCGTGTCCAGTCAGAACATCGGCTTCGGCTCCTACGTACCGCACCATGTGTTCAATCGCCAGGCCTTTGTCAGCGGCATCGAGCAGCATGGTTATGAACTCGTTGACCAGTGGGAGGTCCCCGATCGAAAATTCCTTTCCTTGGGTTTCGATGAGGACGAGTTCGACACATACAGTGGCCTGTACTTCCGGCTGAAGCCGTGATGTGGGACGTGTCCAGCGCCCGACAGAGTTGGGTTTGCGTGACCCCCTTCAGCGGTGCGCAGGTGTGGCTCATCACCCTGCCAGATGCGGAGCAATCGGTCAGCCGGGACACGCTGGCCTGCCTGAGCGAAGCAGAGCATCAACGCGCACTGCGCTTCACCCGGCGCCATGACGCCTGCCGTTACCAAGCGGCCCATGCTGCCTTGAACGTTTTGCTGGCGGAGCGGTTGCACCGTGAGCCGGCGGCGTTGGCGATGCAAGCCAGCGCCCATGGCAAGCCCGAACTGATTCCCCCCTCACTTCGTTTCAATCTCTCGCACAGCGCTGGCTGGGCGCTCGTGGCAATGCACCCCGACCTGCCCCTGGGAGTGGACATCGAAGTTCACCAACCGTCACGAGACAACGAATCGCTCGGCAGCGCCATCTTGACTCCGAGCGAATGGCAAGCCTGGGCCCGCCTGGCCCCTTCCCAACGTGACGCGGCCCTGTTCAATGCCTGGACTCGCAAGGAAGCTTGCCTCAAGGCATTGGGAACGGGGCTGCTGACCCCGCCTGACCAGGTGCCAGTGAGCGTGTCCCCACAGGCTGACAAAGGAGATTGGCGCCCGCCCCTTGGGCCGCAGGTGAATTGGACCGACCTGATCCTCCCTGTTCATCAGGCGCACTCGGCCAGCTTGGCCTGGATCAAAGCCTGAAGGTCACAGGTCTTTGAGTGGATGGGCGTGCAAGGGCCACACCTGCTCGAAAAACGCCTCGACCTGCGCGGCGTCCAGGTCCGAAATCTTGGCCGGCCGCCACTTCGGAGCGTGGTCCTTGTCGACCACCAGGGCGCGCACGCCTTCGACCGTTTCGCTCTCGGCACCCTTGCGCAACTGGAAACAGTGCCGCACCAGCGTGCGCTCCATGCGGAACACCTCGGCCAGTGGCATGCTGCGCCCTCGCCGCACCTGCTCCAGCGTGACGGCCATCATCAGTGGCGAGTGACCGGCCATCTGCTGCAGCGTGGCTTGGGCCCACTCGCTGCCATCGGCCTGCAACGACGCCACGATGTCCTGCAGGCTGGGCAGGCTGAAATGCCGCTGGATGGCATCGAAATGGACCGTCACCGTGGCCTCTGGCAGGTGCTCAAGGGGGTGCAGGTCCAGGTGGGCCCGCAGCCGGGCCACGATCGCCTCACCGCTGTCGCCTGGTGTTTGACGCAGGTCGGCCAGGAAGGCGGGCAGGCAGCCGCCCTGGGCTGCCACGTCGGCCAGGCCCAGGGTGAGCGCATCGGTCACGTGCAGGTGGGGGCCGACCACACCCAGGTACTCGCCGATGGCCCCGGCGCATCGAGGCAGGAAGTAGCCGCCCCCGACGTCGGGGAACAGGCCGATGCGCGTCTCGGGCATGGCCATGCGCAGCGTCTCGGTGGCCACGCGCAACTTGCAGCCCTGCGCCAGGCCCATGCCACCGCCCATGGTCACGCCCTGCAGCCAGGCGATCGTGGGCTTGGGGAACACATGGATGAAGTGGTCCAGCGCGTACTCCTCGCTGAAGAAATCCTCCACCGCCGGGTCGCCTGCCAGGGCCGCATCGTGCATGAAGCGGATGTCGCCGCCGGCACAAAAATGCGTCACCGGCTGCTTGCCATCGCTGGCCTCGCGGGTTGCGCCTCGCAGCAGCACAGCCAGCACAGCGGGGTCATCGGCCCATCCGCGCAGGACGGTGCTGAGCTCACGCACCATCTCCAGGTTGAGCGCGTTGAGCGCGCGGGGGCGGTTCAGTGTGATGACACCCAGGCCACCCACGACTTCGGTTGCAACAGGACAGGACATGGACAACAAGGAACGAAGACCAGAGCCGGACAATGTATTACAGCCAGGCGCGCAGCTGCCGATAAGCCTCTCAAGAGGCCCGTGACATCACGGCCACCGCCGGCATTGCAAACCCATGAGCATCCCTGCCCTCAACATCCTGCTGGTCGAAGACCAGACCGCTGTGCGAAAGGCCCTGGGCTTTCAGCTGCAGCGGCAAGGCCATCGCGTGATCGAAGCAGCAGACGGGCAACAGGCCCTGGCGCTGTTTCGCTCCGAGAGGCCCGACCTGGTTCTGATGGACGTGGTGCTGCCAGGCGAGGACGGCTACTGGGCGGCGCAACAAATCCGCTTGCTCGAGGGCAGCGACTGGACCCCCATCATCTTCCTGTCCAGCCGGGACAGCGAGCTCGACCTGCAAAAAGGCATCGAAGCGGGCGGCGATGACTACCTGTTCAAACCGGCCTCGCCGGTGGTGCTGGCCGCCAAGTTGCATGCGCTGACCCGCCTGCAACGCATGCGCAGGCAGCTGATCGACACATCCGAAGCGCTGCGTCAGGCCAACGAGCGCCTCTCGCACCTGTCGCTGCTCGACGAACTCACACAAATCGGCAACCGACGCAGCTTCGACGAGCGACTGCACCAAAGCGTGAAGGCTTGCGCCCGAGAGCAGCAACCCCTGAGCCTGTTCCTGTGCGACGTCGATCACTTCAAGGCCTACAACGATCACCACGGGCACTTGCAGGGTGACGCGTGCCTCAAGGAGATCGGGCAGGTGCTGCGCGGCGTGTGCCAACGACCGCAGGATCACGCCGCCCGCTATGGCGGAGAGGAGTTCGCGCTCATCTTGCCGAACACGCCCCGCTCGGGTGCCATGACCTTCGCACGGGCGCTGCAGAACATGCTGGCGCGCCGAAGCCTGAACCACCCCGGATCTCCCTTCGGGTGTGTGACCTTGTCAGGCGGCATCACCACCCTCGTGCCAGACGCCACCACCAACGCACAGCAGCTGGTCATGAGGGCAGACCAGGCCCTCTACAACGCCAAGGCCAAAGGACGCAACTGCTACTTCAGCTTCGAGATGCAGATGGACACCCACGAGCAGTTGCAATCCATCCTCAGTCACTGAGGGTGTTGTCCGCTCGCGGGTGCCGTCGCGTGGTGCTCGGTGATCGTCACATCGATGCGATGATGCGTTCGATGTTGCGCTCGGCAAACGCCGTGACCGAGAGTGCCGGGTTGGCCACCAGCGAGTCAGGGAACAAGGCCGAGTCCATCACATACAGGCCCGGGTAACCCTTGACCTCACCCACGTCGTTCGTGGCCAGACCAATGGGGCAACCGCCCAGCGGGTGGTAGGTGGCGTTGTCGCCCACCGTCTTGCCGCCGAACCAGCTCTTGTTGTAGGTGGCGCCGTTGGCCTTGTTGATCTTGTCGTAGACCGTGCGCGCGCTCGTCACCGGCTCGTTCTTGGCCGTGTCCGACCAGTTCAGCACCGCCTGCTGCTTGGCCGCGTCGTAGCTGAAGCGCCCCAGTTCCGGCGTCTGCGTCATCGTGATGTGCGCGGTGCTGAAGGTGTCGATGCCCAGCGGGATCGCGATGTTCATGGAGTACACCTGCTGCCCCTTGTGGTCGAAGGCATCCAAGCCCGTGGTCGGCAGCACCGAGGTCTTGGTGCCGGTCGGCGTGTAGACGTTGCGCACCATGAAGATCTCGCCATTGGAGCTCCAGCGCGTGCCCACGTGCTCGTTGAGGTTGGGCAGCGTGCCGGTGGCGCGCGCCTTGACCAGCAGGTTGGTCGTGCCCATGGAGCCGCTGCCCAGGAACAGGCGGTCGCAGCTGATGGTGCGCGTGGCCAGCACCGTGCCCTTGACGTCGATCTGCTTAGTGCTGACCAGGTAGCGGCCGTCGGCGGCGCGGCCGATCGAGGTCACCTCGGTCAACGGCTGGATGCGCACCAGGCCCGTGCCCAATGCTTCTGCAATGTAGGTTTTGTCCAGGCTCATCTTGCCGTGGTTGTTGCCGAAGCCGCCTTCGGCCCCCAGCGCTGACTTGGGCACCGTGCCGGCTTCTTCCTGCTCCATGTAGGCCATGTCGTAGCCCGAGTCGAGCGTGCGCCACTGGAAGCCCGCCTTGGCGGCCTGAGCGCAAGCCACGCGCGCATAGCGGTGGTAGGCGCTGGCCTGGTAGTACGCGGGTCGGATCTTGTTGCCCTTGAGGCCCGACAGCGCTCGCGGGTAGTAGACGTTGTAGAGCTCGTTGATGTCGATGCCCGAGGGCAGGATGCGCTGCAGCGTCTCGCGGTAAGGCGTGATCAGCATGGCCAGGTTGACCAGCGAACCACCGCCCACGCCACGGCCCAGGTAGACGTCCATGTTGGGCGACGACACCACGTCGAGGATGCCCGCGGCCACCGGCACCTTCAGCAGGCTGCTGACCGGGATGACACCGCCAATGGTCGAAAACACCGCCGTGATGCGGTCCTTGAACCACATGGCGCGCTCGTCGGGCGAGAAGGGCTTGCAGAATATCTTGCCGTCCGAGCCAGGCGTGTTCCACAGCCGCCCCATTTCCAGCACCGTGACGCGCTGGCCCTTTTGCGCCAGGCGCAGAGCCGTCACGGCACCACCGTAGCCAGAACCCACAACGAGGTTGGGCACGTGCTCTTCGGCTTGTGCGGCATAGGCCTCTTCGGTCATCAAGCCCGCGAGTGCCGCGGCCGAGGTGATGCCACCGGTGACGGCGCGCATGGGCAGGCCCACGCTCCCCAGGCCCAACTGGGCCCCAACTGCCAGGACGCTTTGCCCCCACTGGCGACGATTCAGCTTGTTCATGATGTGCTTGCGCTCCGTGTTTTGGAAGTACAGGCATCGTAGGAACCGTGGCTGAGGCGCGCATTCACCGATGCGGCCAGTGATATCCATCACGCGGCCAGATGTGGGAAAGCCCTGATCCCGCCTTGCACGGCGGCATCAGGGCTTCCATCATCTACCCGTTCGGGGTAGGTGCCCGATCAGGCGATCAGGCGATCAGGCGTTGGCTTCGCGCGAAGCACGCTTGCGATCGTGTTCCTTCAGGAAGCGCTTGCGCACGCGGATGCTCTTGGGCGTGATCTCGACCAGCTCGTCGTCGTCGATGAAGTCCACGCCGTATTCCAGCGTCAGGTCGATCGGCGGCGTGATCTTGACGGCGTCTTCCTTGCCCGAGACACGGAAGTTGGTCAGCTGCTTGGTGCGCGTGGCGTTGACCACCAGGTCGTTGTCGCGGCTGTGGATGCCGACGATCATGCCTTCGTACACCGGGTCGTTCGGCTTGACGAACATGCGGCCGCGGTCGTCCAGCTTGCCCAGGGCGTAGGTGAAGATTTCACCGTCGTCCATGGAGATCAGCACGCCGTTCTTGCGACCGCCGATTTCGCCCTTGTGCGCTTCGTAGCCGTCGAAGATCGACGAGATCAGGCCCGAACCGCGGGTCAGGTTCATGAACTCGTTGCTGAAACCGATCAGGCCACGGGCGGGGATGCGGTACTCCAGGCGCACGCGGCCATGGCCGTCCGGCTCCATGTTGATCATCTCGCCCTTGCGCAGGCCCAGGGCCTGCATCACGCCACCCTGGTGGATTTCTTCCACGTCGGCGGTGACCAGTTCCATCGGCTCGGACTTCACGCCGTCGATGTCCTTGAACATCACGCGGGGCTTGGAGACAGCCAGCTCGTAGCCTTCGCGGCGCATGTTTTCCAGCAGGATGGTCAGGTGCAGTTCACCACGGCCGCAGACCTCGAAGATGCCGTCTTCGTCGGTTTCCTTCACGCGCAGGGCCACGTTGTGCTGCAGCTCTTTTTGCAGGCGGTCCCAGATCTGGCGCGAGGTCACGAACTTGCCTTCGCGACCAGCCAGCGGCGAGGTGTTCACGCAGAAGTTCATGGTCAGGGTGGGCTCGTCCACCTTGAGCATGGGCAGCGGCGCGGGGTTGGCCGGGTCGGTCACGGTCACGCCGATGCCGATGTCCTCGATGCCGTTGATCAGCACGATGTTGCCGGGGCCGGCTTCGGTGACCTGCACGCGGTCCAGGCCCTGGAAGGTCAGCACCTGGTTGATGCGGCCATTGACGGTCTTGCCGCCGGGGCCTTCCATCACGACCACGTTCTGGCCGGGCTTGGCCGTGCCCTGGCTGATGCGGCCCACGCCGATGCGGCCCACGAAGGTAGAGAAGTCCAGCGCGGAGATCTGCAACTGCAGCGGCGCGGTCGGGTCACCCTTTTGCGCCGGCACGTGCTTGAGGATGGTGTTGAACAGGGCCGACATGTCGGGGCCCCATTGCGCGCCGGGTTCGCCCTCTTCCAGCGAGGTCCAGCCGTTGATGCCCGAGGCGTACACCACGGGGAAGTCGAGCTGCTCGTCGGTGGCGCCCAGCTTGTCGAACAAATCAAAGGCGGCGTTGATGACAGCGTCGGGCTTGGCACCGGGCTTGTCCACCTTGTTGACCACGACGATGGGGCGCAGGCCCAGGGCCAGTGCCTTCTTGGTCACGAAGCGCGTTTGCGGCATCGGGCCTTCTTGCGCGTCGATCAGCAGCACCACGCCGTCGACCATGGACAGCGCGCGCTCGACCTCACCACCGAAGTCCGCGTGGCCCGGGGTGTCGACGATGTTGATGTGCGTGCCTTCCCAGCTCACGGCGCAGTTCTTGGCCAGGATGGTGATGCCGCGTTCGCGTTCGATGGCGTTGTTGTCCATCACGGTGTCGACGACCTTTTCATGGTCGGCGAAGGTGCCGGACTGGCGCAGCAGTTGGTCCACCATGGTCGTCTTGCCATGGTCCACGTGGGCGATGATCGCGATGTTGCGGATTTGAGTGCTCATGGGAATCTCTCAGGTCTGAAATCAGTGAGTGGCCAGCGCGACTGGCTCGGTTGCTTGCTGGCTCACCAGGCCCTGCACCTCGAGGGGGCTGAGCAGGCGGGTGGGGATGAGTTCGCCGGACTGCACGTGGGCGCTGCCCAGCAGCACACGGCCTTCAGAGGCGGTGGCGCCAGGCATGGGCCCGTAGACGCGCACCAAATCGGCATCGGGCAGCGTCACCTTGCGGCGCAAGCCGGTGAGGAAACGCGCCGCTTCGTCTTGCGACAAGACCACCTCGGAGCAATCGGCGAGCAGGACGTCGGGCGCCATCAGGTGTTCGTCGCGCTCGGCCTCGGTCATGGCCTGCAAGGCTTCGAGCGTGACCGCACCTTGCAGGCTGACGCCGCCGCTGCCGGTTCGGCGCAGGCCGATGAGGTGGGCGCCACAACCCAGGTGCTCGCCGATGTCCTCGGCCAGCGTGCGGATGTAGGTGCCCTTGCTGCAACGCACGTCGATGGTCACCACCGCACCTTGCACCGACAGGATGTCAATGGCGTGAAGGGTGACGCGGCGCGGCGCGCGCTCGATCTCGACGCCTTCGCGGGCGTATTCGTACAGGGCCTTGCCCTGGTGTTTGAGCGCCGAGTGCATGGGCGGGACCTGGTCGATCGTGCCCAGGAAAGCATCGCAGGCCTGGCGCAGGCGCTGGGCATCCAGCATGGCAGCTGTCACCTCGCGGGTGCCAGTGACTTCGCCTTCGGCATCGGCCGTGCTGGTGCGCACGCCCAGCTGAAGCGTGGCGGTGTAGCGCTTGTCAGCGTCCAGGGACACTTGCGAGAACTTGGTGGCCGCGCCAAAACACAGCGGCAGCAGGCCGGTGGCCAACGGGTCGAGCGTGCCGGTGTGACCGGCCTTCTCGGCTCGCAACAAGCGCTTGACCTTCTGCAATGCGTCGTTGCTCGACAGGCCCAGGGGCTTGTCCAGCAGGATGACGCCATGCAGCGCCCGGCGCGGTTGACGCGGCGGGCGGGTCAGCTGTTGCGATGCCGTGGCCATGTTCACGCGCCCTGTCCCTCCGTGCCCGGCTCGTCGGCGTCCTTGGCCTTGTCGGCAACGGCGCGGTTGATCAGGGCGTTGAGCTCGGCCGCGCGCTCGGTGGTGCGGTCGAAGTGGAAATGCAGCGTCGGCACGGTGTGGATCTGCAGGCGCTTGAACAGGCCGTTGCGCAGGAAGCCGGCGGCCTCGTTCAGGCCTTCTTCGGACGCGGTCGGGTCACCCACCAGCAGCGAGAAGCGGATCTTGGCGTGAGCGTAGTCCGGCGTCACCTCGACGTTGCTGATCGTGACCATGCCGATGCGCGGGTCTTTGAGGTCGCGGATGAGCTCGGCCAGGTCACGCTGGATCTGGTCGGCCACTCGCAAGCCGCGATTGGGGGTGGAACGTTTGTGGCGCATGGTGCTTGACTCTTTCCTGGTGCCCGCCCTCCAAGCACAAACCCCGCCTGGGTTTCAGGCGGGGTTGATCGGGGGAGCGGTCGCTGCGTTTTTTACAGCGTGCGAGCCACTTCCTTGATTTCGAAGAACTCGAGCACGTCACCTTCCTTGATGTCGTTGTAGCCCTTGATGTTGAGACCACACTCGAAGCCTTCGCGCACTTCCTTGACGTCGTCCTTGAAGCGCTTGAGGCCTTCGAGCTCGCCGGTGTAGATGACCACGTTCTCGCGCAGCAGGCGCAGCTTGGCGCTGCGGCGGACCACACCGCTGGTGACCATGGAGCCACCGATGGTGCCGATCTTCGAGGCGATGAACACCTGACGGATCTCGGCGGTACCGATGACTTCCTCGCGCTGCTCAGGAGCCAGCATGCCGCCCATTGCCGCCTTCACATCGTCCACGGCGTCGTAGATGATGTTGTAGTAGCGGATGTCGATGCCGTTGTGGTCGGCCACCTTGCGGGCGTTGGCGTCCGCGCGGGTGTTGAAGCCGATCAGCACGGCCTTCGAGGCGATCGCCAGGTTGACGTCCGACTCGGAGATGCCACCCACGGCAGCGTGAACGATCTGAACACGCACTTCTTCGGTCGACAGCTTGAGCAGCGAAGAAGCCAGCGCTTCCTGCGAGCCTTGCACGTCGGCCTTGATGATGATCGGCAGCGTCTGGACGTCGCCGCCCTGACCCATTTGCTCGAACATGTTTTCCAGCTTGGCGGCCTGTTGCTTGGCCAGCTTGACGTCACGGTACTTGCCTTGACGGAAGGTGGCGATTTCACGGGCGCGGCGCTCGTCCGACAGCACCATGAACTCGTCACCGGCCGAGGGCACCTCGGTCAGGCCCTGGATTTCCACGGGGATGGAAGGACCGGCTTCGGTGGTCGGCTTGCCATCTTCGTCCAGCATGGCGCGAACACGGCCATACGAAGCACCGGCCAGCACGACGTCGCCGCGCTTGAGCGTGCCGGACTGCACCAGCACGGTGGCCACAGGGCCGCGGCCCTTGTCCAGGCGCGCTTCGATCACCAGGCCCTTGGCCATGGCTTCCTTGGCGGCCGTCAGCTCCAGCACTTCGGCTTGCAGCAGGACGTTTTCCAGCAGCTCGTCGATGCCTTGGCCGGTCTTGGCCGACACCGGGCAGAACGGGGCGTCGCCGCCGTAAGCTTCAGGCACGACCTGTTCGGCAACCAGCTCCTGGGTCACGCGCTCGATGTTGTTGCCCGGCTTGTCGATCTTGTTGATCGCGACCACGATGGGCACGCCAGCGGCCTTCGCGTGGTGGATGGCTTCCTTGGTCTGGGGCATGACGCCGTCGTCTGCGGCCACCACCAGGATGACGATGTCGGTGGCCTTCGCACCGCGGGCACGCATGGCCGTGAAGGCCTCGTGACCCGGGGTATCCAGGAAGGTGATCATGCCGCGCGGGGTGTCCACGTGGTAGGCACCGATGTGCTGCGTGATGCCGCCCGCTTCGCCCGCGGCGACGCGAGACGTGCGGATGTAGTCCAGCAGCGAGGTCTTGCCGTGGTCGACGTGACCCATGACGGTGACCACCGGCGCACGGGGGAAGAGCTCGGCCGTTTGTTCGGCGTGTTCTTCTTCCAGGAAGGCATCGGGGTCGTCCAGCTTGGCGGCGAGCGCCTTGTGGCCCATCTCTTCCACCACGATCATGGCGGTTTCCTGGTCCAGCTGCTGGTTGATGGTGACCATCTGGCCCAGCTTCATCATCTGCTTGATGACTTCGGAGGCCTTGACGGACATCTTGTGGGCGAGGTCGGCCACCGAGATGGTCTCGGGCACGTGCACCTCGATGACCTGCGGCTCACTCGGCGGCACGAAGTTCGACTGGTTGTCGCCACCACGGTCACCACCACGGCGACCACCGCGACCACCCGGGGCCTTCCAGCTGTTGCGGGCATTGGCGCCAGCATCAGAGCGGCCTTTACCGGCCGGTGCCCCGCGTTTCTTGTCGTCGTTGGCCCAGCTGGAAGACAGCTTCTCGGACTTGACCGACTTCTTGTCACCAGGCTTGGCCGCCGTGTTGCCCGGTGCAGCGGTGGCACCCGGGGCGCCCTTGGGCTTGTGGATCGTGCCCTTGATGCCAGCCGCGTCTGCAGGCTTGGCTTCTTCGGGCTTCTTGGCGGTCAGCACCTTCTTGGGCGCGTTCATCATCGCGCGGATGGCTGCAGCCTCGGCTTCGGCAGCCTTGCGGCGCGCGGCCAGGTCAGCGGCCTTCTGCTTTTCTTCGGCTTCGATGTCGGCGGCCTTGACCACGCGAACGGCCGGGGCCTTGGGGGCTTCGGCAACGGGCGCCGGTGGAGCCACGGGCGCGACCTCGGCAACAGGTGCCGGGGCTTGCTCGACCGGCGCAGCTTCGGGGGCGGATTTGTCTGCAGCGGCTTTGAGAACGCCACCACGCGCGCCACGCTGAGCGGCGGCGGTCAAGGCGGCAGCTTCGGCACGGCCAGCGGCCTGAGCAGCGGCACGGCGCGCAGCAGCGGCTTCCTTCTCGGCGCTGTCATCGACTGCGGGAGCGCTGGCGCCACCCTCGGCAACCACCGCTGCTGCAGCTTGCGCGGCCTGCTCGCGGGCGGCGGCTTCAGCGGCCTCACGGACGGCGGCAGCTGCTGCGGCGGCTTCGCGCTCCTGGCGCTCTTGCTCTTCGCGCTGACGGCGAGCTTCGGCCAGGGCCTCTTCCTGCTGACGCAGCTCTTCGGCCTGGGCTCGCGCTTCTTCTTCGCGGCGAGCCAGTTCGGCTTCGGCCTGCGCGGCTTCGTTGGACTCTTCCACGCCGGACTCATCGCGCTTGACGAAGACGCGCTTCTTCTTGACCTCGACCTGGATGGTGCGGGCCTTGCCAGATGCGTCTGCCTGCTTGATTTCGGTGGTCGACTTGCGCGTCAGGGTGATCTTCTTGCGATCGCCGCCGGCGGTGCCGTGGGCGGTGCGCAGGTGATCGAGCAGACGCTCCTTGTCGACCTCCGTCAGCACGTCTTCAGGCGCTGCCTTGGGCACGCCTGCAGACTGGAGCTGCTCCAGCAGTGTCGCAGCCGGGCGATTGAGCTCCGCGGCGAATTGTGCGACGGTGGTCACGGCCATTGTTTAGATCCTTGCGATGAGCTTGCTTGAGTGAGAGTAGGCGGTGGTCGGGCTTCGATCAGGCGAACCAGTGTTCGCGGGCCTTGATGATGAGCGCGCGAGCCTGATCATCGGACACACCGGTGATCTCGGTCAGCTCGTCCACAGCGAGGTCGGCCAGGTCGTCACGGGTGTGGATGCCAGCTTCCGAGAGCTTGTTGATCAGCTCCGGCGTCAGGCCTTCCAGCCCCTTGAGGCTTTCCGACAGGGCTTCGACTTCTTCTTCCTTGGCGATTTCCATGGTCAGCAGCGCGTCCTTGGCACGGTTGCGCAGCTCGTTGACCGTGTCTTCGTCGAAGGCATCGATTTCCAGCATTTCCTGCAGCGGCACATAGGCCACTTCTTCCAGGCTGGAGAAACCTTCGGCGATCAGGATGTCGGCGACTTCCGCGTCCACGTCGAGCTTGTCGACGAAGATCTTGCGGATGGAGTCGGATTCGACCGCCTGTTTCTGGGCCGATTCCTCGGCCGACATGATGTTGATCTTCCAGCCAGTCAGCTCGGACGCCAGGCGCACGTTCTGACCACCGCGGCCGATGGCGATGGCGAGGTTTTCCTCGTCCACGACCACGTCCATGGCGTGCTTTTCTTCATCAACAAAAATCGATTGCACGTTGGCCGGGGCCAGCGCACCGATGACGAACTGAGCCGGGTCTTCGGACCACAGCACGATGTCGACGCGCTCGCCGGCCAGCTCGTTGGTGACGGCGGTCACGCGCGAACCGCGCACGCCCACGCAAGTGCCGATCGGGTCCACGCGCTTGTCGTGCGAGAGCACGGCGATCTTGGCGCGCGAGCCGGAATCGCGGGCGCAGCTCTTGATCTCCAGCAGGCCTTGCTCGATCTCGGGCACTTCCTGGCGGAACAGCTCGATCATGAAGTCGGGCGCGGAGCGCGAGAGCATGATCTGCGGGCCACGGGCCAGCGAATCGATGCCCAGCATGTAGGCGCGAACGCGGTCGCCGGAGCGCAGGTTTTCCTTCGGGATCATCTCGGTGCGCTTCAGTCGCCCTTCGACGCGACCCGACTCGACGATGATGTCGCCCTTGTCCAGGCGCTTGACGGTGCCCACGAAGATCTTCTCGCCACGCGAGAGGAAGTCGTTGAGCAGTTGCTCGCGCTCGGCGTCGCGGATCTTTTGCAGGATGACCTGCTTGGCGGCCTGCGCACCGATGCGCCCGATGGGCACGGATTCGATGGACTCTTCGATGTAGTCACCGACTTCGATGTCGGCGATGCGGTCGATGGCGTCAGAGAGGATTTCTTCGGCTTCCGGGTTCTGCAGGCCGGCCTCGTCGGGCACGACGAGCCAGCGGCGGAAGGTCTCGTACTCGCCGCTCTCGCGGTCGATGGCGACGCGGATGTCGACTTCGCCCTGGTAGAGCTTCTTGGTGGCGGAGGCCAGGGCGGATTCGACCGCACCGAACACCACGTCACGGTCCACGCTCTTCTCACGGGAGATGGCGTCCACCAGCATCAGCAATTCACGATTCATTTCTTCTGACCTCCGAGTTCTTGCGCCTCTTCGACGGCAACTTCACTCGCCGGGGTTGCCTCCCGACGCACACGACCCTTGAAACTCACTTCAGGCACCAGTCTGGCCTCGCGAATTTCATCGAGTGTGAAACCCAATATTTCATCCACCTGTTGCGGCACGGGTTCACCCCGGGCCGCGAGTTCCTTGGCCAGCTTCTTGGCCGCCGTCTTGGACAACGGCTTGTCGCCATCGGCCGAATTGAGCAGCAGCCCCCAAGCCTGGCCTGCGGCAACGGCGGCCTCGTCCCCGTCGGGCGAGGCGCACAGCACGCCGGTGTAATGTTTGCGCCCCTGGAACGGGGCCTTGAGCGCGATGGTGATGCGCTCACCCTGGAATCGGGCGAAGTGCGCCGGTGTCTTCAGGGGGCGATCCACGCCAGGAGAAGAAACCTCCAGGCGCGCGTAATCGGCATCGACCGTTTCCAGCGCGTACTGCAGCTGGCGAGTCACTTTTTCGCAGTCGTCCACGGTGACGAGGTCACCGGGCAGGTCGTAGGCCTGCTCGGGCAGCCGGTCGATGTACACGCGCAGCAAACCCTGCGAACTGCGTTCACAGTCCACGAGCTCGTAACCGAGACCGGTCACGGTGGTTTCAACGACATTGAGCCAACTCATCCTGATGGGTGCGATCGACGAAAAACGGTCAAGCAAAAAAAAAGGGCTGGAATGATCCGCCCTCACACTGCACGGAAAGCCGCCAGGCAGGCATGTGAACAACACACGCAGCCAGCAACGCCCGCCACATTCACGAAGCGAACCGCCAGGTCAACTCACTTCGTTTTACCCAAGCAAAACGGGCACCCCTGAAAACCATGTCGGGCACCCTGCAGGGCAAAAACCGTGAATCAGCCTGAGCAGCCAATCCCGCATTTTACCCCGATGAAACGCCCCACATCAAGAGCACCCCATGAAATTCATCGATGAAGCCACTGCGCACCGCCCCAAGCCGCCCTGCTGCGCAACGTGTCAGAATGCGCGCCTGGTTTGACCCCTCGAATGGAGACTCCATGGGATTCCTCGCTGGCAAGCGCCTGTTGATCACCGGCCTGCTGTCCAACCGTTCCATCGCCTACGGCATCGCCCAGGCCTGCCACCGCGAAGGCGCCGAGCTGGCTTTCAGCTATGTGGGCGAGCGCTTCAAGGACCGGATCACCGAGTTCGCCAAGGAATTCAACTCCGAGCTGATTTTCGACTGCGATGTCGGCAGCGACGAGCAGATCGCCCAGATGTTCGCCGACCTGTCCAAGGTGTGGCCGACGTTCGACGGCTTCGTGCACTCCATCGGGTTCGCGCCGCGTGAGGCCATCGCAGGCGACTTCCTGGAAGGCCTCTCGCGCGAAGGTTTCCGCATCGCCCACGACATCTCGGCCTACAGCTTCCCGGCCATGGCCAAGGCGTCGCTGCCCTACCTGAACCCGAAATCGGCCCTGCTGACCCTGTCTTACCTGGGTTCGGAACGCATCGTGCCGGCTTACAACACCATGGGCCTGGCCAAGGCTTCGCTCGAGGCCTCCGTGCGCTACACCGCCGCCAGCCTGGGCCCCAAGGGCATCCGCGCCAACGGCATCTCGGCAGGCCCCATCAAGACCCTGGCAGCCTCGGGCATCAAGGGCTTCAGCAAGATCCTGAGCGTGGTCGAGCAGAACGCCCCGCTGCGCCGCAACGTCACCATCGAAGACGTGGGCAACGTCGCCGCCTTCATGCTGTCCGACCTGGCGGGCGGCGTGACGGCCGAGATCACCTACGTGGATGGCGGTTTCAGCCACGTCATGGGTGGCCTGGGCGACCTGGCCGAGTGACACATCAGCCTGCCACCCGTTGGTGGCGATCGATCCAAGGGGCCTGACGGGCCCCTTTTTTTTGTTGGCGCGGCCAGCACCCCAGTTCGAGACCGCGCAAGCGACAAGTGACCAAGGCGCGACAGGTCAAGCCTGCAGGGGCTCGATGGCGTGCCGCTGACGCCAGGCGGCTGGCGTCAGGCCTGTCATCCGTTTGAACAGGCGGCCAAAGGCCACCCTGTCCGAATAGCCCACGGCCTCGGCCACATCGGCCACAGGCAAACGCCCGCTTTCCAGCAGGGCCTGGGCACGGGCCAACCTCAATGCCTGCTGGTACTGGATGGGCGTCAAGCCGGTCGCCGCCAGGAAACGCCGCTGCAAGGTGCGCACGCTCACATGGATGGCTGCAGCCAGCTCCGCCAGAGACAAGGGCTTGGCGCAATCGGTTTCGATGCGGTCCTGCAGGCGGCGGATGTCGGCATCGGCATGGCGGCGCCAACCCGGCGCAGGCACGTAAAGCGACTGCGGCCCCCGGTCCAGCTCGGTGACCAGCATGCGCGCCAGTGCCCGAGCGGTTTCGCGGTCACTCAAGGCCTGCACGGCGCGCAAGCAGGCGTCCACACCGGCGAGCGACCCTCCTGAGCAAATCCAACCCTCGGCATCGGACTGCACGAGGTTCAGGCTGGCGTGCACCCGCACATCCGGGTGGCGCGCCTGCAGGTCGTCGGCCAGCATCCAATGGGTCGTTGCCACGTGGCCGTCGAGCCGTCCGGTGGCTGCCAGCAGGAACACCCCGGAGCACAGCGTTGCCACCCTCACGCTGGCCGGCAGGCCTCTCAAAGCGGCGATGACTGCGGGATGGCTGGCGGCTGCAGCGGGCCCTTCGGTCCACAAAGAAGGGATCACGACCAGATCGGCCCCACTCAGGCGATCGGGGCCGCCCTCGACCGCCAGCAGACCATCGGGGTGAGCAACGGGCTCGCCGTCCTCGCTGACGCGGATCAACTCGAAGCGGTGCGCACCGGGCAGCTGGTTGGCCATGCGAAAGACATCGAGAACCAGCCCCACGCTGCCCAGGCTGTGCTGTGGGCAGATCACCACGGCAACCCGGTGAACCTGCCTGGGGCGGCGCGCTGCAGGCGACGGAAGCGGCGCCTGAGGTGGATGAGGTGGGCGCGATTTGTCCATATCGGCATCAAAGATGTCTTTAGCGACCATATCACGTGCAGACGCCCCTCGCGAGAATCAGCAAACCGTTCTGCCCTGTTCGCCCATGCACACCCCCATCCTCCACCACTACAACGAATCCCCCTACGCCGAAAAGGCGCGACTGATGCTGGGCCACAAAGGCCTGACCTGGCGCTCGGTCAAGGTGCCCCGCGTCGCGCCCAAGCCCGACCTGGTGGCGCTGACGGGCGGCTACCGCAAGGTGCCGGTGCTGCAGGTCGGTGCAGACATCTACTGCGACACCCGGCTGATCGCCGAGGTGCTCGACACCATGCAACCCGAACCCAGCCTGCGCGCCCGCGCAGGGCATTTCGATGAGATCGTGGCGAACTGGGTGGACACGCTGCTATTTGGGCGCGCGGTGGGCTATACCTTTGGCGCGCTGGCCGACCTGCTGCCCGACGCCTTGCTCGAAGACCGCGCGGCATTGCGAGGCGCCCCGCTTGAGCGCGAGGCCCTCAAACGCGCCCTGCCCCTGGCCACCCAAGAGTTGCACAGCCACATCGCCTGGCTGGACACCGCCTTGCGCGGCAACAGCCCCTTCGTCAACGGCGAGATGCCCGGCAACGGCGACTTCACGCTCTACGCCACCCTCTGGTTCCTGGCCAACGGCCGCTTCGACTTCAGCCGCCACCCCGCCGTTCAGGCGTGGATGACACGCATGATTGGCATCGGCCATGGTCACCGAGAGGACATCAGCGCAAAGGAAGCCCTGGTGGAAGCGGCTGCCGCCCTGCCGGCGCCCCTGCCGGACACCGCCGGGGAGCAAGGCAGCGCCGACGCCACGGGCCTGATCCTGGGCCAGGTCGTGCAGGTGACGCCCGAGCAACTCGGGCACGGCACGAGCGTCACGGGCGAAATCGTCAGCCTGCTGCCACAGCGCCTGACCCTGCGCCTGCACAGTGAGCGCTGCGGCGAGTTGCACGTTCACTTTCCGCGAACCGGCTACCGCCTCAAAGCGGCTCAGGGCACGCCAGCGGCTTGAGAGAACAAAATGCCCACACACGCCCCCCTGACCCTCTACACCTTCGCGATGTCGCACTACAGCGAAAAGATCCGCTGGACGCTCGACGCCTGTGACATCCCCTACCGCGAGGTCTGCCTGAGCCCGGCCTTTCACATGCTCCCCGCGCTGCGCATGGGCGGGCACGGCCAGACCACGCTGCCGATCATCCAAGGAGACGGCTTTTCGGTCCAGGACAGCCCGCGCATCCTCACCTGGCTGCAATCGAACCGCGGACCTTTGGCGGTGATGCCGCTGTCCATCGACACCGACACCCGGGCGGTCGAGCAGCGCTTCAATGCCATCGGCAAGGACGTGGCACGCTACCTGTACGCGGGCAGCTTCGGCGTGGCCGATGAGCACATCGTCAAGCTGTGGACCGACCACGCCAATGCGCGGCAAGCAGGCGTGATTCGCGCCTCCTACCCGCTCATGCGCTGGGTCTTCAAGCAAAAGCTGCAGATCAAACCCAAGCGGGTGGAGCTGGCGCGCCAGCGCATCCGCGAGGCGCTGGACTGGCTCGATGCACAACTGGCCGATGGGCGCCGCTTCCTGGTCGGGGACACGTTCACGGTGGCAGACATCACCGCAGCTTCGTTGCTGGCGCCGCTGGCCTGCCCGGCTCAGCACCCGGTCTATGGCGAGCCCGCCTACCGGGAGGGCATGCGTGCCGCTGTGCAGGAGTGGCAAGACAGGCCCGGCATCGCCTGGGTGCGTGAGCTTTATGACACGCAGCGCGGCGCGATGAAGGGCGGCGTGTTCTGAGCTTGCATCCCCCGCGCGAAACGGCAGAATGGGTCTCAAAGGAGACCCGATCATGAACCGCGAGGAACTGACTGCACTGCTGCAGAAGCTGCACACCGAGCTGGCGGCGCGCCCCCAGGTTGACGCATCGACGCGCCAGGCCCTGCAGACCCTGGACACCGACATCCAGCGCGTGCTGGCCCAGGCGGGCGAGCAGGCCGCCAACGACCCGCAAAGCACCGCCGATCAGGACGACATCAACGCCCTGGCGCAAACGCTGGAGGCCAAGCTCGAGACGGACCACCCGGTGCTCATCGGCACCTTGCGCGACCTGATGGACCGCCTGGGCAAAATGGGCATCTGAGCGCCAGGGCAGCTGGCCTCAACCCAAGCTGGCCGACACCAGCTTCTGGGTGTAGGGGTGGCGAGGGTGCTTGAGCACCTCCTCCACTGTGCCGCGCTCGACCACCTCGCCCGACTTCATGACGATGAGTTCGTGCGCCATCGCCGCGACCACGTCCACGTCGTGGGTGATCAGCAGGTAGCTGAGACCTCGCTCGCGCTGCAGGCGTTGCAGCAAAGCCAGCACCTGCTTTTGAATCGTCACATCGAGCGCGCTGGTGGGCTCATCGAGCACCAGCACCTGGGGCTCGACGACCAGGGCTCGAGCCAGGGCCACGCGTTGGCGCTGCCCTCCCGAAAACTCATGCGGGTAGCGAGACAAAAGACCAGGGAACTGGGCCTGTGTCAACCCGACATCCGCCAGCGTCTGCTCGACCTGTTGGCGGCGCTGAGCCGGCGTCATGTCCGGGCGGTGGATGCCCAGGCCCTCGCCGACCAGCTCTTCGATCGTCATGCGCGGCGACAGGGACGAGAACGGGTCCTGGAACACCACCTGGACAGCCCGGCGCAAAGGCCGGTCCTTCAGGGCATGGTGCTGCCAAGTCAGGCCCTTGACCCACAGCTGCCCCTCGCTGGGCTGCAGCCCGAGCGCGGCCTGAGCCAGCGTCGACTTGCCTGAGCCCGACTCGCCGATGACACCCAGCGTGCGGCCAGGCGGCAGGGTGAAATCAACGGCCTTGACCGCATCGAAATGCCCCCGGCTGAACCAGCCCTTGATGCCTGGCTTGGGCACGGGATAGCGCACCCACACCCCTTGCCCCTGCATGAGCGGCGCTGCGTCATCGCTGGGCGGCAAAGGCTGCGGGTCGCGCACAGGCTGGCTGTCAAGCAGCTTGCGGGTGTAGGCGTGTTGCGGGTTGGCGAAAACGTCGGCCACCGGGCCGCATTCCACCAGCACGCCCTGCTCCATCACGGCCACCCGGTCGGCAAAGCGGCGCACCAGGTGCAGGTCGTGCGTGATCATCAGCACGGCCATGCCATGGGTGCGCTGCAACCCATCCAGCAGGTCGAGGACCTGGCCACGCAAGGTCACGTCCAGCGCGGTGGTGGGCTCGTCGGCCAGCAGCAGCTTGGGCTGGCAAGCCAGGGCCATCGCGATCATGGCGCGCTGGCGCTGCCCGCCCGAGAGCTGATGCGGAAAGCTCTGCGCCCGCCGCTCAGGCTCGGGGATGCCGGTCTGCGCCAGCAACTCGATGGCACGCTGCCAGGCCTTCGCCTTGCTCAGCGCCTGGTGCAGCTCGATGACTTCGGCGATCTGGTCGCCGATGGTGAACAGCGGGTTGAGCGCCGTCATCGGCTCCTGGAAGATCACGGCGATGTCGCGGCCGCGCACGCCGCGCAACTCGCGCTCGCTCAGCTGCAGCAGGTCGCGACGCTCACCTTTCTGTCCTTGATCGCTCAGGCCATTGAACCAGGCCTGGCCTGAAACACGCGCCTGCGGCACCAGCTTGAGCAGGCTCATCGCGGTGATGGACTTGCCCGAACCCGACTCGCCGACCAGGGCGAGCTTTTCGCCCGCAGCGATCTGCAGGCTCACGCCCTTGACCACGGCCTTGTCGCCAAAAGAAACGTGCAGATCCTGGAGGTCGAGCAGCGGCGTGCCCGAGGTGTGGCGACTCATTGGGCGTGCTCCTTGCGCGGATCGAGCGCGTCACGCAAGGCGTCGCCCATGAAGGTCAGCAGCAGCAGGCTCAACACCAGCACACCGAACGTCGACAACGAAATCCACCATGCATCGAGGTTGTTCTTGCCCTGCTGCAGCATCTCGCCCAGGCTGGGGGTGTCCAGCGGCACGCCCAGCCCCAGGAAGTCCAGCGAGGTCAACGCCAGGATGGCGGCGCTCATGCGAAACGGCAGGAAGGTGACCACGGGTGTCAAGCTGTTGGGCAGGATGTGACGGCGGATGATCTGCCAGTTGGTCAGCCCCAGTGCACGCGCCGAGCGCACGTGATCGAGCTGCCGGTTGCGCAAGAACTCCGCGCGCACGTAATCGGACAGACCGATCCAGCCGAAGAGGCTGAGCAGCAGGATCAGCAAGCCCACACTGGGCGAGAGGACGGCCGAAAAGATGATGAGCAGGTAGAGCTCGGGCATGGAGCCCCAGATCTCGATGAAGCGCTGAAGAAACAAGTCGGTGCGCCCGCCATAAAAGCCCTGGATGGCGCCCATCAGCACCCCGACCACCACGCCGATGAGGGTCAACGCCAAGCCGAACAAAACCGACACCCGAAAGCCATAGATCAGGCGCGCCAGCACATCGCGCCCTCGGTCATCCGTGCCCAGCCAGTTGTCGGCCGATGGCGCCGATGGGTTGGGTGACTTGGCGAAGTAGTTGATGGTTCGGTGGTGCGACGGGTTGATGGGGTAGATGGCGAAATTGCCTGGCTTGTCGAACTGGGCTTGGATGAACGGATCCAGGTAGTCGGTGGCGGTTTCAAAGTCACCGCCGAAGGTGGTCTCGGGCACGTCCTGAACGATGGGCACGTACCACTTGCCCTCGTAGCGCGCCAGCAGCGGCTTGTCGTTCGATACCAGTTCGGCCCCCAGGCTGATGAGCACCAGAACAGAAAACAGGATCAGGCTCCAGAACCCCAGGCGGTGCTGCTTGAAGCGCAGCCAGGCGCGACGGCTTGGCGAGATCGATGTGGTGGACGGGATGGTGAGTTCGCTCATGCGGGTGGCCTCAGGCATCCAGCTTCACGCGCGGGTCCACCCACACGTAGCAGAGGTCGGAGATCAGCTTGGTGACCAGGCCGATCAGGGTGAAGAGGTAAAGGGTGCCCAGCACCACCGGGTAGTCGCGCCGCATGACCGACTCGTAACCCAGCAGCCCCAGGCCATCGAGCGAGAACAGCGTCTCGATCAGCAACGAGCCCGTGAAGAAAGCGCCGATGAAGGCCGCCGGAAAGCCCGTCACCAGCGGGATCAGTGCGTTGCGGAAAACGTGTTTCCACAACACCTTGCGTTCGTCCAGGCCCTTGGCGCGTGCCGTGAGCACGTACTGCTTGCGGATCTCGTCGAGGAACGCATTCTTGGTCAGCATGGTGATCACCGCAAAGCTGCCAACCACGCTGGCCGTCACCGGCAGTGTGATGTGCCACAGGTAGTCCACCACCTTGGCGCCCAGGCTGAGCTCATCCCAGTTGGCGGAGGTCAAACCGCGCAGCGGGAACCACTGCAGAAAGCTGCCACCGCCAAAGAGCACCAGCAGTGCCACGCCGAGCACGAAGCCCGGGATGGCGTAACCGATCAGCACCATGATGCTGGTGACCAGGTCGAACCGGCTGCCAGCGCGCACCGCCTTGGCAATGCCCAGAGGCACCGAAACCAGGTAGCTCAAGAAAAACGTCCACAGCCCCAGGCTGATGGACACCGGCAGCTTTTCCTGGATCAGGCCCCAGACGTCCTTGTGGTGCACGAAGCTTTGCCCCAGGTCGAAGCGTGCGTAATCGGCCACCATCTTGATGAAACGCTCATGCGCAGGCTCGTCGAAACCGTAGAGCTTTTTGAGCTCCTCGATCTGCGCGGGGTCCACGCCCTGACGGCCGCGGTAGGCGCTGTCGGCTCCGGCACGCTCGCCACCCGAGGTGCGGCTGGTCAGCTGCGACATCACCTGCTCGACTGGCCCGCCGGGCACGAACTGGATGATGGCAAAGGTCACCAGCAGCACGCCCAGCAGCGTCGGCACCATCAGCAAGATGCGTTTGAGGATGTAGGCCCACATGGTCGTCAATGGCTTTCCGGGCTCGTGTTCATGGGCGCCACCAACTGCTCAGCGCCCAGGCATCGGGGCGGTAGTGCGGCGGCGGCTCAGGCATGCCGAAACGGCCGCCCCGCCAGGCCACGCGGAAGGTGCGCGAGTACCAATGCGGCACGAAGTAATGCTGGTGACGCATGACCCGATCGAGCGAGCGCAGCACCACCACCAGCTCACCCCGTGTCTTGGCCTGAGCGACCCGCTCGAGCAGGGCATCGACCACCGGATCCTTCACGCCAATGAGGTTGCTCGACCCTTCGAGGTCCCGCTGGGATGAATGGTAGTACTGCCTCAACTCGGCGCCCGGCACCTCCTGCCCCGGCAGGGCCAGGCTGACCATCTCGTACTCGAAACGCTTCATCCGCTTTTCGTAGACGGCGTAATCGACCACGCGGTACTGAGCCTGGATGCCGAGCTTTTCGAGGTTGCGCAACAGCGGCGTGATCACGCGCCCCATGCTGGGCGAGTTGTCCAGGAACTCGATGGTGAAGGCCTCACCCTTGGCATTGCGCAACACGCCATCCTGCAGCTTCCAGCCGGCAGCGGCGAGCAGGTCGCGGGCCTGCCGCAGGTTCGCGCGCAACGAACCTGGCGGGCTGGTGCTCGGTGGCAGGGGCACCGCTGCGTTCAGCACGGCCTGATCCAGGCTGCGCCGCCAGGGCGCCAGCAAGGCCAGCTCTTCCTGCGTTGGCAGGCCCTTGGCCTCGTAATCGCTGTTGGTGAAGTAGCTGGTGATGCGCGAGTAAATGCCATAAAAGAGCTGGCGGTTCATCCACTCGAAGTCCATGGCCAGGCCAATGGCCTGACGCACGCGCGCATCCTGGAACTTGTCCAGGCGCGTGTTGAAGATGAAGCCCTGGAAATTGGCCGCGTTGCGGTGCGGGAGCGTCTTCTTGACCAGCTCACCCGAATCAAAGCGCTTGCCCTTGTAGGCCCGAACCCAGTCCTTGGAGATGTAGGACTCGATGAAATCGAACTCACCCGCCTTGAAGCCCTCAAACGCCGTGACGTTGTCGAGGTACATCCTGTAGGTGATGCGGTCGAAGTTGAACTGTCCACGCCGCACATTGAGTTCAGCACCCCAGTAAGCCTTGTCTCGCTCGTACGTGATGTCCCGACCGGGCACCACCTTGCCAATGCGATATGGTCCCGAGGCGATGGGATGCTCTCCCACCACCTGGTCAAAAGGTTTGGATTGGCCCTTGACCATGCCCCACTTGTGGCTGAAGACCGGCAGGCTGCCGACCAGGAGCGGCAGGTCCGGATCGGGCCGCTTGAAGTCAAAGCGAATCAGCCGCTCGCCCAGCACCTGAACCCGCGCCACGCCCCCAAAGTAAGCCGCGTACTGAGGCGATGCCTGCTTGCTCGTCAACATGTCGAAGCTGTGCTTGACGTCTCGGGCCAGCACCGCATCGCCATTGTGAAAACGCGCTTTCGGGTTGAGGCGGAAGGTGACCGACATGGCGTCCGGTGCCACGCTCACGTCTTCGGCCAACAGCGCATAGGCGGTCGTGGGCTCCTCGAAGTTACCGGTCAGCAAGGTCTCGAACACCAACGCGTTCAGGCCCGGTGGTGACGTGCCCTTGAGCGTGAACGGATTGAACTTGTCAAAGCTGTTGGCGATGACCGGCGCGACCAGCGAAAAGTCACCGCCCTTGGGCGCCTTGGGGTTGACGTGATCGAAATGGCTGAAGCCGGAGGGGTACTTGATGTCGCCGAACTGTGCGTAGGCGTGCGCCCCCCATGAGGGCGCCGCATGCGACATGCACACCACGGCCAGCAACGCCGCTGTGCCCCGCGCGGCTGATCGGGCTGCCGCCCACACCCGGCTCCTGGCCGCCATGCACCCGCTCACGCTTGTCGCTCCGATCACCAAAGCAGGAAGGCGTCACGCCCCTGCACCGAAAGCGTGGCCTGGCGCCCCACCGGAACACAAACCTTCGTCGGCACGTGCCCGAAAGGCAGGCCGGTCAGGATGGGCACCGGGCAGACGCTGCGCAGGTGGGCGATGGCCGATTTGAGCGTGTAGCCACGGTCCAGCGGAGACTTGCGATACTCGGTGAAAGCCCCCAGCACAACGGCCTTTTGCGCCCCGAGCACACCCGCTTGATGCAACTGCAACAGCGCTCGCTCAATCCGGTACGGGTGCTCGTTGACGTCTTCCAGGAAGAGGATGCCGCCCTTGACCTTCGGGAAATGCGGCGTGCCCAGCAGGGCCTGCACCACAGCCAGGTTGCCGCCCCACAGGCGCCCGGTGACCTCGATGCCATCGAAGCCAAGCTCGGTGCGAAAGCCAACCGCTTCCAGGTCACCGGTCACGGCTTCGACAAAGCAGGCTTGGGTGACGTCATCGCCCCCCTCGGCCATGTCGGCGTGCCCGAAATCGCCGCAGGCCATGGGGCCGGCCCAGAAGCCCGCAGACACGTTCTCGCCCGGCTTGAGCGGACCGGCAGCGCCGTGCGCCATGGCCCCCAACTGCAGGGCCGTGACATCGCTGTAACCGACCCAGGCCGTGCCCTGCTCAATGCTGCGCGCCAGCTTGGGCCAATCGATTTGATCCAGCAGGCGGCTGAGGCCATAACCACCCCGCGTTGCCAAGGCCACCTGGGGTGCCGCATCCGCCACTCGGTGGATGGCCTGCAGGCGCTCGGCGTCTTCGCCAGCGAAGCGCTGGTGCTTTTTCAGGGCGGACGCGTCAACCGAGACGTCGAAGCCCAAGGCCTTGAGCCGCTTGGCTGCCTTGCGAACCGAGGCGGCCTGCGCAACGACACCGGCTGGGCTGTGGATGATCAAAGAAGGACATTGGCTCATGCCCCCATTGTGACCGAGCGTGGCCGATTCAGCCCGGGTGCGATCCCGTCAGTGATGCACCAGGTGTTGCGCCACCTGCTGACGACGGCGGGCCCGCAGCAAAGCCAGCCACTCCCCCAGGCCGGCGACCAGCGCAAAGGTGATGGCGCCCCAACGCCACACGGTGGAGCCGGGCATGGTGCGAGGGGGCGTGACGCGCATCGTTCGGGGCGGGCTTGCTGCGAAAACGCCACAGTATGCGGCGCGCGTGTCAGCCCCATGACACGGGCATGAGCCGCCGTCACACAAATGCCGCCCTGGACTCGTTAAGGTGAGCCGGTCTCCACCGCGCCCCTCCGCCGTGAGCCCAAAGCAAGCACTGCCCGAACTCGACGACATCCTCCGCCTCATCGAGCTGGGTGGTGAGCATGTGCAGGCACGCACGCTGTGCCGCGTCGAAGTGGGAGGCAAGGTCTTCGAGGTGCCTTCCATCTCCCTGGGTAATCCTTCGCGAGAGGTGCCTGCCATCGGTTACTTCGGAGGCGTTCATGGCCTGGAGCGCATAGGCGCCGAGGTGGTCATTGCTTACCTGACCAGCCTGGTGCAGCGCCTGCGCTGGGACGAGGTGCTGCACCACCAGCTTTCGCAGCTGAGAATGGTCTTCATGCCGCTGGTCAACCCTGGCGGCCTTTGGCTTGGCACGCGCGCCAACCCCAGCGGGGTGGACCTGATGCGCAACGCCCCGATCGAAGCCACCGAACCGGTGCCTTGGCTGCTGAGCGGCCACCGCCTGAGCCCCGCCCTGCCCTGGTACCGTGGCCCGCATGGCGCCCCCATGGAGGCTGAAAGCCAGGCCCTGTGCTGGCTGGTGGACGAAGAGCTCTTCGGTCGCCCCTTCAGCCTGGCGCTGGACTGTCACTCCGGCTTCGGCCTGCAGGACCGCATCTGGTTCCCCTACGCCCACACCTGCCAGCCCCTGCCTCACCTGGCGGAGCTGCACGCCCTGCACCGCGTCTTCCAGCAAACGCACTCACACCACAACTACGTGTTCGAGCCGCAGAACATGCAGTACCTCACGCACGGCGACCTTTGGGACCACCTCTACCTGCGCCACGGCAGTGAACAACCGGGTCACGTTTTCTTGCCTTTGACTCTGGAGATGGGCTCATGGATGTGGGTCAAGAAGAACCCGCGCCAGCTCTTCAGCCGCCACGGCATCTTCAACCCACTGATTGCTCACCGACAGCAACGCGTGCTGCGCCGGCACATGGCCTTGCTCGACTTCCTCGGGCGCGCCGCAGCCAGCCACGGGCGCTGGCTGCCCGAGCCGCAAGACCGCGATCTCCACGAACGGCAAGCGCGCGCCCGCTGGTACCAGGACAGGCCGCGGCGAAGTACCGGTCACGGCCCGAAACCTGCAACGGCCCCCTCATCAGAGACCCGCGATGGCCCATGACCTCAACATGGGTGCGCCCGGCGCAGCCGGCACCTGGCTGCTGCTGCGTGGCCTGACCCGCGAACAAGGCCACTGGGGCGACTTTGCCGAGCGATGGCGCGCCGATCTGCCCACCAACTCGCGCGTGCTGACGCCCGACCTGGCCGGCAATGGCGCGCGTTGTCGTGACCGCAGCCCAGCCTCGGTGCCTGGCCTGTTGACATCTTTGCGTCAGGACTTGCTCGCGCAAGGTGTCGAGCCGCCTTACCGCGTGATCGCGATGTCGCTGGGCGCGATGGTGACGGTCGAGTGGGCGCACCGATACCCCAGTGAGCTCAAGGACGCTGTGCTGATCAACACCAGCTTGAAGCCTCACAGCCCGATGTGGCACCGGCTGCAACCGCGCTGGTGGCCCGTGATCCTGCGATTGCTGATCGGTCGTGCGCCGCCCACGCAATGGGAACGGACCATCCTGGCCATGACCACACGACACCCACCGGACGCCGACGCCACGCTGGCTCACTGGCTGCACTTGCGAGAGGCCCACCCCGTCAAGCCGATCAATGGCCTGCGTCAACTGTGGGCCGCCGCGCGATACCAGGCGCCGCCCTCGGCACCACCGGTGCCTGTGCTGTTGCTCAATGGCTCACAAGACCAACTGGTGCACCCCCATTGCTCGACCGTGCTGGCCGAGCGCTGGGGTGCGCAGATCGTCAGGCATCCCACGGCGGGGCATGATCTGCCACTGGATGCGGGGCCGTGGGTGAGGCGGCAGGTGCTGCAGTGGTTGACACAACGCCAGGCCGATCACCCACCAGGTCCTGAGGCTTGAGCGTGCCCACCGAGCCCATGCTCAGCGCCTCGCCCCCCAGCGCTTCGAGCAGGTCGGGGATCAGCTGAATCAGCTCGCCGGTCGAGATCGCGACGTCGGCCTCGAAGGCCTCCGACGGGTCGACCTTGCCTCCCCTGGACGGCGTGCCTTCGCTCTCGAAGACCACGTCCAGGAAGGCCAGCTTCTTGAGTTGCAGCGCCTCGGTCAGCACGAAAGACACGCGCTCGCGCCAGCTCAACGCCACGCGCGTGGGCACCTTGCCCGCCTGGATGTGCTGCTTGACCTCATCGGTGTCCAGCGGATGGCGCGCATAGCGCACCACCGACTTCATCTCGTCAGGCGACTTCAGCTCGCACTCGCGGTCCACGCTGAACTGATAGGGCGGCTCGCCCGTGCCCAGCCAGTGGGACATCGCCACCGCAGGCGACATCTCGGTCTGGATCAAGCTCAAGGCCAGGCCGTCCATGGCCTTGACCAGCAGGGTCACGATTTCGTCGGCCTTGGCCTGGCTGCCGCAGTCGAGCACCAGCAGGCGCTGCTTGGGCGCGATCCACACCCAGCTTGTGGCCACCTTGGTGAAGGCCATCGGCAGCAACTCGAGCAGGGCCTGCTCCTTGAGCTCCTTCGTCTGCTTCTTGCCAGGGCGACGACCGGTCTGCTCTTCGATCTGGTCGGCGATCTCGTCGGTGCGTCGCTTGACCACCGAGCCCGGCACCACGCGCTGCTCCGTCATCAGGCGCAGCACCCATTGCCCACCGATGGCCTCGACCAGCGGCCCGTGCTTCTCGCCACGCGGCTCGATCCAGCCGGACGACTTCTGTTGCGTGAGGCCACAGGGCACGAAGCGCGCCTTGTCCAGTTCGGCCTCCAGCTGGCTGGCCGAGGCCGACCAACCCTCGCCGATGCGGTAGACGATGAGGTTCTTGAACATGATGGGATCCAGACAAAAGAAAACGCCCCTGACGAATCAGGGGCGCTCTTGTTTTGGCGGAGACGGAGGGATTCGAACCCTCGATACGCTTTTGGCGTATGCTCCCTTAGCAGGGGAGTACCTTCGACCACTCGGCCACGTCTCCAACAACAGCGCGGATTCTAGCCCAGAAAACCTGAGCTCATCGGCGTGTTGAACAAAACACACGCCGCACGAACACAGCGTGTGATCAACCGATCAAGCCTTGGCTTCGTCCAGGCCAAACGCCTTGTGCAGCGCGCGAACGGCCAGCTCCATGTACTTCTCGTCGATGACGACGGAAGTCTTGATCTCCGAGGTGGTGATCATCTGGATGTTGATGCCTTCGTCGGACAGCGTCTTGAACATGGTCGAGGCGATGCCCACGTGGCTGCGCATGCCGATGCCCACGATCGAGACCTTGCAGATCTTCGGGTCGCCCACGATTTCACGAGCACCCAGCTTGGGCTGCACGTCCGTTTGCAGCAGCTCCAGCGCCTTGGCGTAATCACCGCGCGGCACGGTGAACGAAAAGTCCGTCTTGCCGTCGTGCGAGACGTTCTGGATGATGACGTCCACGTCGATGTTGGCCTCGGCGACCTTGCCCACGATCTGGTAGGCGATGCCGGGGGTGTCGGGCACGCCGACCACGGTGATCTTGGCTTCGTCGCGGCTGAACGCGATGCCGGAAACAACGGCTTGTTCCATGTTCTCGTCTTCCTCAAAACTGATGAGCGTGCCCGACTTGGCTTCTTCTTCCAGGTCGATGTCCCAGGGGGTGAAGCTGGAGAGCACGCGGGTCGGCACGCGGTACTTGCCGGCGAATTCAACCGAGCGGATCTGCAGCACCTTCGAGCCCAGCGAAGCCATCTCCAGCATCTCTTCGAAGCTGATGGACTTCATGCGGCGCGCCTCAGGCACCACGCGCGGGTCGGTGGTGTAGATGCCGTCCACGTCGGTGTAGATCAGGCATTCGTCGGCCTTGAGCGCCGCGGCGATGGCCACGGCCGAGGTGTCGGAGCCGCCACGGCCCAGGGTGGTGATGTGGCCGTTCGGGTCAACACCCTGAAAGCCCGTGACGATCACCACCTTGCCGGCATTGAGGTCGGCGCGCACGCGGGCGTCGTCGATGCTCTCGATGCGGGCCTTGGTGAAGGCCGAGTTGGTCTTCACGGGCACCTGCCAGCCTGCGTAGCTGACGGCGTCCATGCCTTCGGCCTGCAGCGCGATCGACAGCAGGCCCACGGAGACCTGCTCGCCAGTCGAGGCGATCATGTCGAGCTCGCGCGGGTTGGCGCGGTCGGAGAGTTCTTTGGCCAGGCCCAGCAGTCGGTTGGTCTCGCCGCTCATGGCCGAGGGCACGACCACGATTTGGTGACCCGCCCGCACCCACTTGGCCACGCGCTTGGCCACGTTGCGGATGCGCTCGGTCGAGCCCATCGACGTGCCGCCGTATTTGTGAACGATCAGTGCCATGTCAGAGGTTGGTGATGCCACCGTGCGCGTGGGGCTGTCATGCCGACATGCTGGCGCACATCCTGCAAAAAGCCCGCTTTGAAATCCCGACGCACGGTCGAACCCGCGATTTTAACGCGAGACAGGCGCCCTCGCGGGCATTTCACGCGTCAGGCAGCCAGCGCAAGCCCCATTGCAGCACCCCTCGAGGCGCCTGGAAGCGCCCATCCACACCCAGCCCGGGCACAAAAACCAGAGACTCGCCCGAAAAAAACAGCGGCGCCGAGCGGGCCCAGGCTGGCACCCCGGCGGATTGAAACTGGCGCTTGAGGTCACGCACCGGGCGTCCTGCCCCCATCTGAAAGCCTTCGCCGCCCGAGCGCGCACGGGCCTGCAGTCCACTTTGAAGGCGCTGTGGCGCCACGCCGCCATGAGAGACCTCTTCGACCCGCAGGCAACCTCGCCAGCCAGGCACCGGCCAGTCCCCAGGGCGATCGATGCTCAGCACCACCGCAGGCCTGGGCGCGAACCCATCCGTTTCGCCAGGAGCCCCCCCAGCCTCACCACCATCGGGCACACAGCGCAGCACGCCCCGGTAGAGCGAAACGCCCAATTCGGGCCATCGGGCGCTGCCCTGCCCCGCCAACGCCCTGGGCACCTCGTGGCTCAACCGATCGATCCAACTGGCGCCGCCCACGCCATGCTGCCCCAACCAAGCCAGCAGCACCTGCCGCCTCTCGGCATCCGGCATGGCAGACCAAGCCACCGCGTTCAGGGCACCCGATTCGGCCTCACCGCCCCAGCGCTGCAAGGCATCGGCCTGCCAGGCGCGCAAGGCAGGCAAGGCATCGGCCACGCGCGCGGCAGATTGAGTCAGGGTCACCTCAGCATCCGGAAAGGCCGCCAGCAAGGCCGGCCAGACGTCAAGCCGCAACCGGTTGCGGGCAAAGCGTCGATCGCCGTTGCTTTCGTCATCGACGAAGCGAAGGTCGTGCTGCAGGGCATAGGCCTCGACGGCCTCTCGCGGCAGGTCCAACCAAGGCCGAACCCAGCGCACGCCATCGCGCCAGTCATCTTTGGGCATCGAGGCCAGGCCGGCCACGCCGCCGCCACGCAGGGCCTGCAGCAAGAAGGTTTCGGCCTGGTCGCGCCGGTGCTGGGCCAGCAGCAACAGGTCCACACCCGCCTCGCGGGCCATGTCGACCAGGGCCTCATGCCGCAGCCTGCGCGCCTCGGCCTCCACGCTGAGGCCCGCATCAAGGGAGATCGACACACGGCGACTCAGCAGGCTCACCGGCAGGCCTTGATCGGCCCATTGGCGGCAGGTCGCTTCGGCGTGCGCCAGCCATGCGTCGGCATGGGGGCTGAGCCCGTGATGCACGTGCAGGGCAAAAACGTGCATGCCCGGCACCTGCGCAGCGGCGCGCGCCGTGACGTGCAGCAAAGCCGTCGAGTCGCGCCCGCAGCTGTAGGCCACCGCCAGGGCTGGCATCGGCAGGCCTTGGTTCGCTGGCTCGGCCCGAGCGATCAGTGCTCGGTGGTGTCGTTGAAGCGGCCCATGGCCTGCAGGCGCTCGTAGCGGGCCTGCAGCAGGTCCTTGACCTTCAGGTCGGCAACCTGGCGGTAGGCGTCGTTGAGCGCACGCTTGAGGTTGGCACAGGCCTGCTTGTGATCGCGGTGAGCGCCACCCACAGGCTCCGAGATGATCTTGTCGATCAGGCCCAGCGCCTTGAGGCGGTGCGCCGTGATGCCGAGCGCTTCAGCGGCATCGGAGGCCTTGTCGGCGGTCTTCCAGAGGATGGAAGCGCAGCCCTCGGGCGAGATCACCGAGTACACCGAGTACTGCATCATCAACACTTGGTCGGCCACGCTGATGGCCAGCGCACCGCCAGAGCCGCCTTCACCGATGATGGTGGTGATGATGGGCACCTCCAGGCGCGCCATCTCGAAAATGTTGCGGCCAATTGCTTCAGATTGGTTGCGCTCTTCGGCACCGATGCCGGGGTAAGCGCCCGGCGTGTCCACGAAGGTGAACACCGGCAGGTTGAACTTCTGGGCGGTTTCCATCAGGCGCAGGGCCTTGCGGTAGCCCTCAGGGCGCGACATGCCGAAGTTGCGCGCAGCGCGCTCCTTGGTGTCACGGCCCTTTTGATGCCCCATGACCATGCAGGGCTGGCCATTGAATCGCGCCAAGCCACCCACGATGGACAGGTCGTCGGCGAAATGGCGATCACCATGCATCTCCTGGAAGTCGGTGAACAGCTCGTTGACATAGTCCAGCGTGTAGGGACGCTGCGGGTGCCGAGCGATCTGCGTGACCTGCCACGGCGTCAGGTTGGCGTAGATGTCCTTGGTGAGCTGGGTGCTCTTCTTGCTCAGTCGGTCGATTTCTTCGGAAATGTCGACAGCAGACTCGCTCTGCACGTAACGCAGTTCGTCGATCTTGGATTCCAGCTCGGAGATCGGTTGTTCGAACTCCAGGAAGTGTCGCTTGCTCATGGTGAGGTCCTTCTAGAGGGCGCAAAGACGAGGATCACCCGTCAGTACGCCACGGGCAGCGGGTCAAGGCTGCGCCACAGATACCAGGTGCCCACCGTGCGGTAAGGCGACCAGGCTTCGGCCACGTCCCGCGCTTCTGCGCGCGAAACCGGCTCGCCACTGAAATAACTCTGGCTGATGCCCTTGATGAGCCCCAGGTCGTCCAGGGGCAGCACATTCGGTCGCATCAGGTGGAAAATCAGGAACATCTCGGCCGTCCAGCGGCCGATGCCACGGATGTCGATGAGCTCCTCGATGATCAGCTCATCTTCCATTTCCTGCCACTGTGCCACATGCACCCGGCCTTCGGCGAAATGCCGAGCCAGGTCGAGCATGTATTCGACCTTGCGGGCCGACAGCCCAGCCTGACGCAGCTCGTCGGTGGTCTTGCTCAACATGTTCAACGGCGACAGCGGCTCGCGGTGGGCCTCGGCGCTGCCGCCCAGCACCACCACCAGGCGCTCCCAGACGGACTGCGCAGCCTTGACCGAAATTTGCTGACCGACGATGGAACGCGCCAGGGTCGTGAACGCATCGCCTCGGCTCTGCAGCCCGGCCGAGCCGTGGTCGGCGATCAGCTTGCGCATGACACGGTCGCGCTTGCTCAGGTGTTTGCAGGCGTCTTGCCAGTAGGCAGGCGTCACCAGTTCAGGCACCGAAGAGGGACTTGCCGCCCCGCTGCGAGGGCTGACTTTGGAGGCGCCGGGCATCAGGCGCTCACCCAGGTCGTGCCCTGCGGGCCATCCTTGAGCACGATGCCCTGGGCCGCCAGGTCGTCGCGGATGCGATCGGCCTCGGCGAAATTGCGCGCCTTTTTGGCGTCGGCTCGGGCCTGTATCAAGGCCTCGATGGCCGCTGCGTCCGGGGCGCCGGCGCTGGAGCCCGCTTGCAGGTACGCCTGAGGCGCCTGCTGCAGCACGCCCAGCACCGAAGCCAGGGCCTTGAGCAGACGCGCAACGTCGAGCGAGCGCGAGCGATTGAGCTCGGCAGCCAGGTCGAAGAGCACCGACAAGGCCATCGGCGTGTTCAGGTCCTCGTCCATGGCCGCCTTGAAGCGCGCCGCCTGCGGGTGTGCCCAATCGATGTCGCCCAGGCCCACCTGGCCCACTTCCAGGCCTTCGAGTGCCGTGTACAGGCGCCGCAAGCCGTTGCGAGCGTCATCGATGCCCGCGTCGCTGAAGTTGAATGGGCTGCGGTACTGCGTGCGCAGCATGAAAAAGCGCAGGGCTTCACCGTCGAAGTGCTTGAGCACGTCGCGGATGGTGAAGAAATTGCCAAGCGACTTCGACATCTTGACGTTGTCGACGTTGACGAAGCCGTTGTGCAGCCAGTAGTTGACGAAACGTTTGCCTGAGGCGCCTTCGCTCTGCGCGATCTCGTTTTCGTGGTGAGGGAACTGCAAGTCCAGGCCACCGCCGTGGATGTCGAACTGCTCACCGAGCAGGCTGCAGCTCATGGCCGAGCACTCGATGTGCCAGCCCGGCCGTCCGGGACCGTAGCCAGACTCGTACTTGGCATCGGCCGGCTCTTCCGGCTTGGCCGACTTCCACAGCACGAAGTCCAGAGGGTCTTGCTTGCCATCGTCCACGGCCACGCGCTCGCCCGCACGCAGTTGGTCCAGGCTCTTGCCCGAGAGCTTGCCGTAACCGGGGAACTTGCGCACCGCGTAGTTCACGTCGCCGTTCGAAGCACGGTAAGCCAGACCGTTGGCTTCGAGCTTGCCGATCAGGTCGAGCATCTGCCCGACGTATTCGGTGGCACGCGGCTCGTGCGTGGGCGGCTCGATGCCCAGCGCGGCGATGTCTTCGTGCATCGCCTTCGTCATTTCGTCCGTGAGCTGTCGGATGGTGATGCCACGCTCGACCGCACGACGGATGATCTTGTCATCGATGTCGGTGATGTTGCGCACGTAGGTGACCTCGTAGCCACTGGCCTTGAGCCAGCGCTGCACCACGTCGAACGCCATCATCATGCGAGCGTGGCCAACGTGACAAAGGTCGTAGATGGTCATCCCGCACACATACATGCGGACCTGCCCCGGCGTCATGGGGACAAAAGCTTCGACCTGTCGCGACAGGCTGTTGAAAAGACGCAGGCTCATGGGGAATGAATGGATCAGGACCGGCCCCGTGGCAGGGACGCCAGAGGCGGGTCAGGTGGAGGCGCCAGGCTTGCAGGCACGGCCTGCGCGGCACACCGGCCACCGGCAGAGCGCGGTGTGGCCCGAGGCGACGCTCAGATACAATTTGCCGAGTATAGCGGCCGGGCCACAACAAGGCCCGAACTGCGGGTCAGACCGCCGCTTTTCATGTGACGGTGGCTGTTATCCTTCACGGCTGGAGCCCACGGGAGCGACCACGCCGCGACGGTGGATGGCCCGAGCCAGCGGTCCCATGTGTTCCTGTCCAGCCCGAACAACCTCTTCTGACACCACCATCCATGCAGACTGAAGTGCTTCACATCGGAACCCGCCTGACCGCCATCGCGGCTCGCTGCATCGCCGCCGCCGCGCTGTCTTTGACGGTGATGGGTGCGCAGGCCGACGACGTCTCCGACGTGCAGAAGCTGCTGGCCGCCGGCAAGAACGCCGAAGCCCTGCAAAAGGCCGATCAATTCCTGACCGCCAAACCGCGCGACCCGATGATGCGCTTCCTGCGAGGCATCAGCCTGTCCCAGGCAGGTCGTGCGCCCGAAGCCATCACCGCCTTCACGAAGCTCACCGAGGACTACCCGGAACTGCCCGAGCCCTTCAACAACCTGGCGGTGCTGTACGCGCAGCAAGGTCAGTACGACAAGGCGCGCAACGCCCTGGAAATGGCGATCCGCACCAACCCCAGTTACGCCACCGCGTACGAAAACCTGGGTGATGTTTACGCCAAGCTGGCCAGCCAGGCCTATTCCAAGGCGCTGCAAATCGACACTCGGTCGGCCGTTGCACCCAAGCTGGCCATGATCCGCGACCTGTTCCCCAAGGAGCGCAACCAGATCGCCGTGGCAGCCGCCACACCGACACCCGCGCCAGCACCTGCACCGGTGGCCAAACCGGCTCCGGCACCTGCCCCGACGCCGGCTCCGGCACCAGCGCCCGCTCAAGCTGCCAAGCCCGCACCGGCGCCGGCCCCCGCACCTGTGCCGGCACCTGCGCCAGCTCCCGCCCCGTCCAAGCAAGAATCCGAGGATTCCGCAGCTGAGCGCGATGTCGCCTCCGCCGTGCGCGCCTGGGCCGAAGCCTGGAGCCGCAAGGACATGGGCGACTACTTTGCCGCCTACGCAAAAGACTTCGATGGCGGCAAGTCACGCAAGGCCTGGGAGCAAGAGCGTCGCGAACGCATCACCGGCAAGCGCAGCATCTCCGTCAAGGTCTCCGGCTTGAAGGTCTCCGTCAACGGCAACAAGGCAACCGCCCAGTTCCGCCAGGAGTACAAGGCCGACAACCTCAGCGTCGGCAGCGGCAAGCGGCTGGACCTGGTTCGCAATGGTGGCAACTGGGTGATCGTGAAGGAAAGCACCGGTTCCTGACATGCCCCGTGATCCTGGCGCACCGCCCCTCTGCAGGGGCGGCCTTTTCCTTTCCTGGCTGACCGCCCTGCTTGTGTCGATCGGCCTGCTGGGCCTGCATGCGCCTGCGGCTCAGGCCCAGTCAGACAAGGGGCGCGCCGCGGCCTCGAGCCGGTTGAAGAAGAACCAGGCGAGCGAGCGCGCAGCGCAGCGCAAGCTCGATTCACGCAAGGCCGACGCGAGACAGCTCAAGGACCGCAAGTCAGCCAAGTCTCGCCAGGCCGATGCCAGCACGCCGAATCGACGCGCCGAGCGCAACCGTCAGAGCGCGCTGGTGGGCGGCGTCGCCGCTGGCGCCATGGCCCTGCCATTGGCCAACGCGTCGAACCGCGCACAGTTCAGCCGCGCCTCCCTGCCACCAGAATCAGGCGCGCTGAGTTCATCGGCAGGGCTGGCAGCCGAGGCCCGCCTGCTCGACATCTACCGCCTGATTGGCAGCGGTCAGGGCAGGCAAGCCCTGGAGCAGGCCGAAGCCCTCGTTCGAGACGTGCCCAACTTCCAGCTGGCCCAACTGGTCTATGGCGACCTCCTGCTCGCCCAGACACGGGCGCTGCCCAGCATGGGCTTGGCTCCGGGCGACATCGCGGCCAAGGCCCCCCAGCGCCTCGATCAACTTCGCCAGGAGGCAGAAAAGCGCTTGGCCGCTCTGCGCGAGCGCCCGCCCCCCGGCACCTTGCCCACGCAGTTCATCACCCTGCCCCCGACCACCCGGCACGCCATCGCGGTGGATGCCAGCCGCTCGCGGCTGTACCTGTTCGAAAACGGCCCCAAGGGCCTTCAGCTGGTGGCCGACCACTACGCCTCCATTGGCAAACTCGGCTCGGACAAACGCATCGAAGGTGATCAGCGCACGCCGCTGGGGGTTTACTTCATCACCAGCCGACTCGAAGGCCGCCAGCTGACCGACTTCTATGGTGTGGGGGCCCTCACCCTGAACTACCCCAACGAGTACGACCGACGACTGGGCCGCACCGGCAGCGGCATCTGGCTGCATGGTGTGCCCACCGAGAACTACGCGCGCAGCCCGCAAAGCACCGACGGATGCGTGGTGCTGGCCAACCCTGAGCTGCAATCCATCATCGATCGGGTCCAGCCACGCAACACCCCGGTGGTCATCGCACGCAGCCTGCAATGGGTCAGCCCTGCGGTCAAAGAGCCCGAACGCCGCAGCCTCGGCAATTTGCTCGAGGGGTGGCGCACTGCGCGCGCCAGTGGAGACATCAACCGTCTCATGGCGTTTTACTCGACCCAGTTCTCGAATGGCGGCAAAGACCTGAGCCAATGGCGCCAGATGATCGAGCGCGACGTGCAACAGACCCGTGGTCGCGAGTTGCAACTCAAGGATGTCTCCATCCTGGGCTGGCGCGACCAGAGCGATGTGCTCGTGGTCACCTTCGGAGAAGTGGCCGAAGGTCAACGAACCGGCGCCATCAAGCGTCAATACTGGGGCAAGGAAGGCGGCCTCTGGAAAATCTTCTACGAAGGAGTGATTGGATGACGATTCGCACACTGCTGGTGGCATCTGCCACCGCCCTGCTGGCCCTGGGCGCACAAGCCCAGAACGTTCGCCTGAGCACCAATCAAGGCGACATCGTTTTGCAGCTCGAGGCTGCCAAGGCGCCCAAGACGGTCGCCAACTTCGTCGAGTACGTCAAGGCTGGCCACTACAACGGCACCGTCTTTCACCGCGTGATCGACGGCTTCATGATCCAGGGCGGCGGCATGACGCCCGACATGAAGGAAAAAACCACGCGCGCGCCCATCCCGCTGGAGAGCCGCAATGGCCTGAGCAACACCCGCGGCACCGTCGCCATGGCCCGCACCAGCGTGCCCGACTCGGCCACCGCCCAGTTCTTCATCAACGTGAAGGACAATGCCTTCCTGGACGCCGCCCGCTCGCCGGACGGCAACGGCTACGCCGTGTTCGGCAAGGTCGTCGAGGGCATGGACGTGGTCGACAAAATCCGCAAGGTGCCCACCACCACCAAACCTCCCCATGGCGACGTGCCTGTGCAAGCCGTCGTCATCACCAAAGCCACCATCGAGAAGTGATCACCATGACCAAGACCGTTGAACTGCAGACCACCGCCGGCGTCATCCGCCTGGAACTCGATGAAGCCAAGGCGCCCATCACCGTCGCCAACTTCCTGAACTACGTCAATGCCGGCCACTACAACGGCACCGTGTTTCACCGCGTCATCAAGGGCTTCATGGTCCAGGGTGGCGGCTTCGAGCCTGGTCTGAAGCAAAAGCCCACCCAGGGCGAGATCCAGAATGAAGCCAACAACGGCCTGAAGAACGACAAGTACACCATCGCCATGGCCCGCACCAGCGCGCCCCACTCGGCATCGGCCCAGTTCTTCATCAACGCCACCAACAACGACTTCCTGAACTTCAAGTCCGAGTCGCCGCAGGGCTGGGGCTACGCCGTCTTCGGCAAGGTCGTGGCCGGCACCGAGGTGATCGACGCCATCGAGAAGGTCAAGACCGGCCGCAAGGGCTTCCACGACGACGTGCCCCTGGAAGACGTTGTCATCACCCAGGCCACCGAGGTCTGAAGCCATGGGGAAGCCTGCCTTCCCCGGCGCCCACCCCCTGCAAGCACCGCCCTCGTGGCGGTGCATTGATTTCATCTCCGACATCCACCTGCACGACGGCCTGCCGAACACCACGGCGGCGCTTGAGTGCTTCCTGTCCGAGACCCCCGCAGACGCCCTGTTCATCCTGGGCGACCTGTTCGAAGCCTGGGTGGGCGACGACATGCGCAACGAGCCCTGCGAGGCCCGCTGCCTGGGCTTGCTGCGCGAATTCGCCAGCCAACGCTGGCTGGGCATCATGGTCGGCAACCGCGACTTCCTGCTGGGCGAAGCCTTCCTGCGCGACTGCGGGGCCCACCCCTTGCCGGACCCGACCATGCTGCACGCGTTCGGCCAGCACGCCTTGCTGATTCACGGCGACGAGCTCTGCCTGGCCGACAGCAAGTACCTCGCATTCCGCGCCCAGGTGCGCCAGCCCGCCTGGCAACAAGCCTTCCTGGCCAACCCGCTGGCGGCGAGGCTGGAACAGGCCCGGCAGATGCGAGCTGCCAGCCAAGCCCATCAGCAGGCCAGCGAACAGGCCTTGTACGCCGATGTCGATGAAACAAGCGCAGCCGCCTGGCTGAACGCATCGGGCTGCGACATGCTCATCCACGGCCACACGCACCGCCCCGGGAGCCAGCCTTTCGCGGGCCACGTGCGCCACGTGCTGTCCGACTGGGACCTTGACCATGGGCACCCGCGAGCTGAAGTCCTGCGCTGGCAAGCCAGTGGGCTGCAACGGATCGCTTTGGCCTGACACCAACGGCCAACGAGACCTGCGCCAACAAGGCCTAGAGCGACCTCGAGCGCAGGCCACGCCCAAGCAAAAAGGGCCTGCGTCTGCAGGCCCTTTTCTTGTGCCCGGCTGGCGACCTGATCAACAGGGCCCGCGCCGAATGCCTCACTCGGCCGTGGCTGCCTCGGGCTTGGTGCGATCGCTCTTCTTGTTCGGCTGGATGTCCAGCTTCACCTCAGGCTCGCCCTTGTCGTTGTCCACGATGTCCACCGTCAGGCGGCCACCGTCGACCAAGCCACCGAACAGCAACTCGTCGGCCAGCGCCTTGCGGATCGTGTCCTGAATCAGGCGCTGCATCGGGCGGGCACCCATGAGCGGATCGAAGCCGCGCTTGGCCAGGTGACGACGCAGCGCATCGGTGAAGGTGACCTCGACCTTCTTCTCGGCCAACTGGCTTTCGAGCTGCAGCAGGAACTTGTCGACCACGCGCAGGATGACTTCCTCGTCCAGCGGCTTGAAGCCGACGATGGCGTCCAGGCGGTTGCGGAACTCGGGCGTGAACATGCGCTTGATGTCGGCCATCTCGTCGCCCAGCTCGCGCGGGTTGGTGAAACCGATGGTCGACTTCTGCAGCGTCTCGGCGCCTGCGTTGGTCGTCATGATGATCAGCACGTTGCGGAAGTCGGCCTTGCGACCGTTGTTGTCCGTCAACGTGCCGTGGTCCATGACCTGCAGCAGGATGTTGAAGACGTCCGGGTGGGCCTTTTCGATTTCGTCAAGCAGCAGCACGCAATGCGGCTTCTTGCTCACGGCCTCGGTCAGCAGACCACCCTGGTCAAAGCCCACGTAGCCCGGGGGCGCACCGATCAGTCGGCTGACCGCATGGCGCTCCATGTACTCGGACATGTCGAAGCGGATCAGCTCGATGCCCAGGATGTAGGCCAGTTGCTTGGCGACTTCCGTCTTGCCAACACCGGTGGGCCCGCTGAACAGGAAGGAGCCGATCGGCTTGTCCGGCTTGCCCAGGCCCGAGCGAGCCATCTTGATGGCCGCAGCCAGGGCGTCGATGGCGTTGTCCTGGCCGAACACCACGCTCTTGAGGTCGCGGTCCAGCGTCTTGAGCTTGCTGCGGTCGTCGTTGGACACGCTGGTCGAAGGCACGCGCGCGATCTTGGCCACGATCTCTTCGACCTCGGCCCGCGTGATGGTCTTCTTCTGCTTGCTCTTGGGCAGGATGCGCTGCGCGGCACCGGCTTCATCGATCACGTCGATGGCCTTGTCCGGCAGGTGACGGTCGTTGATGAACTTGGCCGACAGCTCGGCCGCGGCCTGCAAGGCACCCAGCGCGTACTTCACGCTGTGGTGCTCTTCGAAGCGCGACTTCAAACCCTTGAGGATCTCGATGGTCTGCTCGACCGAAGGCTCGGCCACCTCGACCTTCTGGAAACGCCGCGACAGCGCCGCGTCCTTCTCGAAGATGCCGCGGTACTCGGTGAACGTGGTCGCGCCGATGCACTTGAGCTGGCCAGAGCTCAGTGCGGGCTTGAGCAAGTTGGAGGCATCCAGCGTGCCGCCCGAAGCCGCGCCAGCGCCAATCAAGGTGTGGATTTCGTCAATGAACAGCACGGCACCCGGCTGCTCCTTGAGCTGCTTGATGACGGCCTTGAGGCGCTGCTCGAAGTCACCGCGGTACTTGGTGCCTGCCAGCAGAGCCCCCATGTCCAGGGCATAGACCTCGGCATCGGCCAGCACATCGGGCACATCGTTTTGCGTGATGCGCCAGGCCAGGCCCTCGGCGATGGCGGTCTTGCCCACGCCCGCTTCACCCACCAGCAGCGGGTTGTTCTTGCGGCGGCGGCACAGCACCTGGATCACGCGCTCGACCTCGGTGTCACGACCGATGAGCGGGTCGATCTTGCCGTCGCGGGCCATCTGGTTGAGGTTTTGGGTGTACTGCTCCAAGGGCGAGGCTTTGCCTTCGGCCTCTTCCTTTTCGGCCTCGGCAGGACTTTGCTCGGACGCCTGCTTGGCAGCCTCCGGCGGGTCGGCCTTGCGGATGCCGTGAGCAATGAAGTTCACCACGTCCAAGCGCGTGACGCCCTGCTGGTGCAGGTAATACACGGCGTGAGAATCCTTTTCGCCGAAGATCGCCACCAGCACGTTCGCACCGGTGACTTCCTTCTTGCCGCTGCCGGAAGATTGCACGTGCATGATCGCCCGCTGGATGACGCGCTGAAAGCCCAGCGTGGGTTGCGTGTCGACCTCGTCGGTGCCACCAACCGTGGGCGTGTTGTCGCGAACGAACTGGTCGAGGTTCTTGCGGAGCTCATCCAGGTTCGCGGCGCAGGCCTTCAACACCTCGGAAGCAGAGGGGTTGTCGATCAGCGCCAACAGCAGGTGTTCCACGGTGATGAACTCGTGGCGTTGCTGTCGGGCCTCGACGAAGGCCATGTGCAGACTCACTTCCAACTCTTGCGCAATCATGCGGTCTCCAGGATGCACTGCAGGGGATGCCCGGCCTGGCGGGCGGCGGCAAGAACAAGTTCGACCTTCGTGGCCGCGACGTCCTTCGTGAAGACGCCGCACACACCACGGCCTTCGTGGTGGATTTTCAGCATGATTTGCGTGGCCGCGTCGATGTCATGGTGAAAGTGCTCCTGAAGCACGAACACCACGAACTCCATGGGCGTGAAATCGTCGTTGAGCATGACGACCTGGTACAGGCGCGGAGGCTCGAGGGCCAACGCCTGTTTCTCGGCGACAACCGACCCCTGCCCGTCTTCGGCAGGTCCTTGCGGCCCGGTGGCCAGTTGTGGATTCAACCTCAATGTCATGAATCCATTCTAGAGGAGGCGTCTTGCTCATGCCATGTCATCTTGGGGTCTCCTACCCCGGTTCAAGGTCAGGAAATTCACGGCTGAGACCGCACTTTTCTCGCGAGCACCACACCCATCCAGGCGCGCTTGCAATTGTTTCAATCGACACAAACCGCCGCCTGACCGGGAACCCCCTCCTATGACAGATCGCGACAGTCTGTCACAAGCTCACCGGAGCCCTCGCCAGACCTCGCCTCAAGTCGGTCAAATATGGGCGACTCGATTCAATACCGGGCATTTCTGCGCTTGACAGCGCCGAGCGCACAACGTGAAAATCGTCACAAACTAACTTGGAGGGACAGCATGGCCACCGGCACTGTCAAATGGTTCAACGACGCAAAAGGTTTCGGATTCATCGAACCCGATCAGGGCGGCGGTGACGTTTTCGCTCATTTTTCCGCCATCCAGATGGACGGATTTCGCACCTTGAAACAAGGCTCCAAGGTCAGCTATGAGCTGGTCGCGGGCCCCAAAGGCATGCTCGCTCAGAACATCCAGCCCTTGCCGCAAAGCGGTGAGCTGGTCGCTGACGCCATCGGCGATCTGCATTTTCTGGAGCAGTCTTCAGCCGGGCACAGCCTGCCCCACTGAACACTGGACTGCCCTGGAGACCTTGGGGCGTCGCAGGATCGCCTCACGCCCACAGCCCCGGGTTCGGCCTCCTTGGAAAAGGAAGCTGCCAGTGAATGAAAACGGCCCGCCATCAGGCGGGCCGTTTTCATGGGCGCGACCGATCATCGGCCGCCGCTTACTGATCACATCTGGTCGATCATCACCTGACCAAAGCCCGAGCACGACACCTGGGTGGCGCCGTCCATCAGGCGAGCGAAGTCATAGGTGACCTTCTTGCTCTGGATGGCCTTGTTCATCGCGGTGATGACCAAGTCAGCCGCTTCGGTCCAGCCCATGTGGCGCAGCATCATTTCGGCCGACAGGATTTCGGAACCGGGGTTCACGTAGTCCTTGCCAGCGTACTTCGGCGCCGTGCCGTGGGTGGCTTCGAACATGGCCACGCTGTCCGACAGGTTGGCACCGGGGGCGATGCCGATGCCACCGACCTGAGCGGCCAGCGCGTCAGAGATGTAGTCGCCGTTGAGGTTCAGCGTGGCGATCACGCTGTACTCGGCCGGGCGCAGCAGGATCTGCTGCAGGAAGGCGTCGGCGATGGCGTCCTTGACGATGATGTCCTTGCCCGTCTTGGGGTTCTTGAACTTGCACCATGGGCCGCCGTCGATCAGCTCGGCGCCGAATTCCTTCTGGGCCAAGGCGTACGACCAGTCACGGAAGCCACCTTCGGTGTACTTCATGATGTTGCCCTTGTGGACGATGGTCACGCTCGGCTTGTCATTGTCGATGGCGTACTGCAGGGCCTTGCGCACCAGGCGCTCGGTGCCCTCCTTGGACACGGGCTTGATGCCGATGCCGGAGGTCTCGGGGAAGCGGATCTTCTTGACGCCGAATTCGGTCTGCAGGAAGTTGATCAGCTTCTTGGCCTTGTCGCTCTGGGCTTCGAATTCGATGCCGGCGTAGATGTCTTCCGAGTTCTCGCGGAAGATCACCATGTCGATCTTTTCGGGCTCCTTCACGGGGGAAGGCACGCCCTTGAAATAGGTCACGGGGCGCAGGCAGACGTAGAGGTCGAGTTCCTGACGCAGGGCCACGTTCAGCGAGCGGATGCCGCCGCCAACGGGAGTGGTCAGCGGGCCCTTGATGGACACGACGTAGTCCTTGAGGACCGTCAGCGTCTCTTCGGGCAGCCAGACATCGGGGCCGTACACGCGGGTGGACTTCTCACCGGCGTAGATTTCCATCCAGTGGATCTTGCGCTGACCACCATACGACTTGGCCACAGCCGCATCGACCACCTTGATCATCACGGGCGTGATGTCGAAACCAGTGCCATCCCCTTCGATGTAGGGAATGATGGGGTTGTTCGGGACGTTGAGCGAGAAGTCCGGGTTGACCGTGATCTTCTGCCCACCTTCGGGCACCTTGATGTGCTGATACATGACTGTGGTCTCCGCGTTTGGCGTTTCCGTGAAAAACATTGCCATGGATGTCGGCAACGTGTGAACGGATTCTACGCGACCACCTGAATCAGGGGCGCCGCCAGCACCCTGGTTTCCCGCTGATGGCGGGTAATTCAGCGTGATTCGGCGCAAACCTGCGACACATCAGGCGCACCACGCCTGCCACTGCGCCCAGAGCTGGTGCCAAAGGCCCCATGCGGCCATCGAGGCAAGGCCAAAACCGGCGATGCGCACCGCCAGTTGCTGGTCCAGCCAGGCTGGTGCAGACCAAGTCGATGCCCCGTCCGGCGGCCTCACCTCGGCGGGCTTCAGCACAGCAGGCGCGGGGACACGCATGGCGGCAGCACCCTCTCCCACCGAGCCCTCGGCACGCATCCAGATGACTGGCACGGGCGCGCCCGCACTGGCCAACTCACCTTGCCTGCCCCGCCCCTTGAGCCAACGAAGCATGGCCGGCGCAGCCCACACACCCAATGCACTTGGGAGCGCAAAAACCAGCATGACCAGCCCCCCCTCCCAAGGCTGGGAGGCCAGCGCCGCCACCATCAGGGCAGAGTAAAGCAAACCACACGGCAGCAAGGCCCAGGCCAGGCCGGCGAGCAGTGGCCAGACCTTTCGCACCCCCTGTGGCCAGCCTGCCGAGCGGGCCTGCCAGCTTGCCCGCAGGCGCAAATAAAGACCCTTGCCGGCCTGATCCACCCGCTCGGGGATGACGCCACGCAGCAGCATGAAACCACCCAGCAGCACCATGGCCAACTGCGCCATCATCCACAGGGGTTTGATCATCGCGACCTGCTGACCCCAGCGGGACACGAGGCCAGCTGCCGTGGCCGCAACCACCCCCAGGCAGGCATAACCCATCGCGCGCCCCAGCAATGTCCAGGCAGACACGCCCCTGGGGAACGCCGCGGCGCAGGCTGCACCGCACATCGCGGTGCAATGGGGAATGCCCGCCAGGCCCATGAGGAAGGCGGTGACCAGCAGGTTGGTCAGCACAAACGCCTCCGGCCGCTGTCAGATGATGCGGGAGAAGCGTTCGACGGCCTTGTCGGCCTGCAGATGACGATCGAACACCATGGCCACCGCCCGCACGAAATACCATCCCAGCGGCGTGACACGGATCCCATCCGACTCCATCTTCACCAGCCCCGACTCGACGAGCGGCTCCAGCAGGTGCAATTCAGCCTCGAAGTATTGCTTGAAATCGAGCAGGTAGGCGAGCTCGATGGATTCGAAGTCCACCCTGCCCTGGCACATGATGGCCATGATCACCGCGCGGCGAACGAGGTCATCGCGCGACAGCGCAAGGCCGCGCACCACGGGCAGTTGATGCCGCTTGAGCGCATCGTGGTACTCGTCGAGCGTCTTGGCGTTCTGCACGTAGTGTGCGCCCACCCGCCCGATGGCAGAGACACCCAAGCCGATGAGATCGCAGTCGGGGTGCGTGCTGTAGCCCTGGAAGTTGCGGTGCAGCCGTCCTTGCCGCTTGGCCACGGCCAGGCTGTCGTGGTGCAGGGCGAAGTGGTCCATGCCGATGTAGTCGTAGCCCGCCTGTCCGAACACGTCGATGGCCGAGGCCAGCATGCCCACTTTCTCTTCCGCCCTGGGCAGGTCGGCCACCTCGATGCGCCGCTGCGGCTTGAAGCGCTGCGGCAGGTGAGCGTAGGCATACAGCGCGATGCGATCGGGGCGCAACGCGGCCACTTGCGACAGGGTGCGCGCAAAGCCCTCCGGTGTCTGCTTGGGCAGGCCGTAGATGAGGTCCATGTTGAGGGACTCGAAGCCCTCCTCGCGCGCGGCCTGCACCAAATCACGGACCTGGTCGTGCGGCTGCACCCGGTGCACCGCCTTCTGGACCTCGGGATCGAAGTCTTGCACGCCGAAGCTCAAGCGGTTGAAACCCATCTGATGCAGGCGCTTGAGGCGAGTCACGTCGATGGTGCGCGGGTCGATTTCGATGGCGTACTCGCCTCCCGGCACGAAGCGGAAGGTGCTGCGCAAGGCGCCCAGCAATCCTGCAAGCTCGTCGTCGCTCAGGAAGGTGGGCGTGCCGCCGCCAAAGTGCAGTTGCGACACCGTCTGGCCAGGGCCGAGTTGCTCAGCCACCAGGCGGATTTCCTCGCGCAGGTCGGCCAGGTAGGCCTCGGCGCGCTCATGGTGGCGCGTGATGACCTTGTTGCAGGCGCAGTAATAGCAAACCGATTCGCAGAAGGGGATGTGGATGTACAGTGAAAGCGCGCTGGCCCCGCCAGTGAGCGCCCCCACCCCCTGTCCGCGCTGGCGCAGGGCCTGCACATACTGATCGGCCCCATGCGCCTCGACGAAGCGGTCTGCGGTGGGATAGGATGTATAGCGCGGCCCCTGGACATCGAGACGCGACAAGGTCTCCCGAGAAACCACTGGGGTTTCGGACGGGGCGGACGGTGGGTGCAGGGCCTGTTCAGTCATTCACCCGAATGTGCCAAAGTGCTCGCCAACAGGGTTGACCTGGATCAAGGGCGGCACCAGGAATCCGGCAACAATCCAGGCATTGTTTGAGGTTGCTCATGTTGAACCAGACCGCCCGATCGATCGAACTGACCCAGGCCGGAAACACGCCGTGTTCCACCACGAACTGCGCCCAGCCCGCAGGCTCGAATGGCCCAACGGCCTCGCCCGTCATTCCCATGAAACTCGATTCATTCAAAGTCGCCTGCTCCAGCTGCAACCTGCGGGAGCTGTGCCTGCCCGTGGGGCTGAGCCAGCCCCAGCTCACCGAGCTCGACACGCTAGTGGCCACGCGCAAGTCCGTCAAGCGCGGAGACGCCCTCTTTCACACGGGCGACCCTTTCAAATCGGTTTACGCGGTGCGCACGGGTTTTTTCAAAACCCGCATCTCGTCGGAAGACGGTCGCGACCAGGTCACGGGCTTTCAGATGGCAGGCGAGTTGCTGGGCCTCGATGGCATCAGCACAGACCGCCACGCCTGCGACGCCATTGCACTCGAGGACTCGCAGGTCTGCGTGATCCCCTATGGCCAACTGGAGGAGCTCTCTCGTGAGTTCTCCGACCTGCAGCACCAGTTCCACAAGATCATGAGCCGCGAGATCGTGCGCGACCATGGCGTGATGCTGCTGTTGGGCAGCATGCGCGCCGAAGAGCGCCTGGCCGCCTTCCTGCTCAACCTGACCCAGCGCCTGCATGCGCGAGGCTTCTCGGCCTCGGCCCTGGTTTTGCGCATGACGCGCGAGGAAATCGGCAGCTACCTGGGCCTCAAGCTCGAGACCGTCAGCCGCACCTTCTCCAAGTTCCAGGAAGAGGGCCTCCTGGAGGTCAAGCAGCGCGACATCCGCATCACCGACGAGGCTGGTTTGCGCGCACTGGTCAACAGCGTGCGCTGCTGAACGCGGCAAAGCGTCAGGCACAACGGCCACCGATCAGGTGGCCGTTTCGTTTGGGCCGAACTCAGTGCTGGTGCTGAACGACCAGGGCGCGACGGGCTTGCCGGCGAGCCGCTCGCCTGGACAGGGTCACACTGCGAGGCTGACGCATCATGACGTGACTGATGCCCGAGGCTGTGGCGACCAGTCCCCAGAAGACGAAGAACGTCAGGCTGTAGACCGTGCGTGCATCGGGCGCCCAGCCGCCAATCGTGAGGCCGGTGGGATCGACCAGCGCAAACACGACCATTTCAAGAACACCCGCAAACAGGAAAGCAGGCCAGAGGATCTGGGCGAGGTGCAAGGACCGGCGAGACATTGAGATCTCCTTGAGGCAAACCGCACACAAGGCTCATGTTCCGACGACGAAGCGCCATCACCACGAGGAATTACCCCGAGACCAAGGGTCGCCCCCAAGCACCTCCTTGAGGTGAATCAACGATCAGCCGGCTGCTGAGACGGCGAGGCAGCGTGGTTGCGCGCCTGCACGGCTGGCGTATCCACCACAGACTTGACGTGCCCCTTGGAGGTGTCGAGCACCGGATCGACATGCTTGACGGCGATGCCGACGGTGAACAGCGAAGCCACGACCACGACCGCCGGGCCGCCGATCACGAGCCAGACGATGGGCAGCTTCCACCAAGGCGGGTTGCTGACAGGATTGAGCGTGTCAGGGTTGGACATGGTTGCTCCGGGTATCGGTTCTGGGTTGAGGCGCCGCTCAGCGCGGCACCATGAAGGTGGATTTTTCTCTCACATCGACCTGGGGCTGGCTGCCCTGTCGCAACTGCTCGACCAGGATGGTCACACCGTGAGCGCCCGAGCCCATGCGGGCTGCAGCCTCAGGGGACACCCTCACGGCGATGGGCACCCAGCGGGCCTCGGCGGGACCGAGCACCAGGTCTTGCCCACCATCGACAAGGGGCTGAGACAGCTGCTCCACGCCGACGCGGTAACGCTGCGTGTTCTCGCTGGCGTTCATGATCTGCACGCGGTAAACATTCTCGACAAAGCCTTCATCGACCACGCGGGCCAGGGTCCCTCGGTCGCGCACGATGTCCACTCGGAACGGTGGCCGGCTGTAGAGGCTGCTGAGGAACGCCACGACGACGGCTGCCAGGATGGCCGTGTAGATGAGCACGCGCGGGCGCGTGACGCGCGACCACATCTCCTTGCGTCCCCAGCCGTTTTCCATGCTGTTGAGCGTGGCGTAGCGGATCAGCCCACGGGGTGAGCCCACCTTGTCCATGACCGAGTCGCAGACGTCGATGCAGGCCGCGCAACCGATGCACTCGTATTGCAGGCCCTGGCGGATGTCGATGCCCACCGGGCAGACCTGCACGCACAAGGTGCAATCGACGCAGTCGCCCTGGTTCAGGGCCTTGGCGTCGGCGCCACGTTTGCGCGAACCGCGCGGCTCTCCTCGCTTGGTGTCATAGCTGATGATCAAGGTGTCGCGATCGAACATGGCGCTTTGAAAGCGCGCATAGGGGCACATGTACTTGCAGACCTGCTCGCGCATGTAGCCGGCGTTGCCATAGGTGGCAAAGCCATAGAAAAGCACCCAGAAGATCTCCCACGGACCCATGCTCAGCCCCACGACCTCTGCAGCGAGAACACGAATGGGCGTGAAGTAGCCAACGAAGGTGTAGCCCGTCCACAGCGCAAAGGTGATCCAGGCAAGCTGCTTGGCCGTCTTGCGCCAGACCTTGTCGATGCTCCAGGGCGCCTTGTCGAGCTTCATGCGGCGCACGCGATCGCCTTCGATCTTGCGCTCCATCCACATGAAGATCTCGGTATAGACCGACTGCGGGCAGGCATAGCCGCACCACAAGCGCCCCGCCACCGCCGTGAACAGGAACAGCCCGTAGGCCGAGATCACGAGCAATGCGGTCAGGTAGATGAAGTCCTGCGGATACAGGACCAGGTTGAACATGTAAAAGCGCCGCGTGGTCAGGTCGAACAGCACGGCCTGGCGGTCGTTCCAGACCAGCCAGGGGGTGCAGTAAAAGACGATCTGGGTGAGCCAGACAAGCGCCCAGCGCCACTTCGTGAACCAGCCTTTGACCTCGCGCGCGTAAACCTTCTCTCCCTTCTTGTAGAGAGAGACCATCTCTTCACGCGCACCGACGGCCTGGATGGGGATGACGCGTTTGCCGGGATCCTGGTGGGGGTTGGATTCGCTCATGGAAAGACTCTGAGTCTCAAAGTGAAACGGTGGTGGACCTCATACCCGGCAGGGTATCACGCTCCACCACCGCAGTGGTTCACTGTTGGCCCGTTCTTAAGCGATGTCAACACCTGGGCCGCGCTCGTCCTGGAGTCACCTCCAGGTGAGCACAGACTCACTTGGCATCGGCCGATTGGGTCGGGTGAGACAGGCCCCACACGTAAGACGCCACCAGGCGGATCTGGTCTTCAGACAAGCGGACGTTCTGCGCAGGCATGACGTTGAGCTTGCCTTTGTTGATCATCTCGACGATGAACTGCTCGCCCCAGCCATGCAGCCAGATCTTGTCGCTCAGGTTCGGCGCACCGATGGCTTGGTTGCCCTTGCCGTCGGCGCCGTGGCAGGCCGCGCAGACCGCCTTGAACTTGGCCTTGCCCAGTTCAGCCTGGATGGAGTTGTGACCTGCACCCGAGAGGCTCAGCACGTAGTTCGCAACCTGGCGAGCCTCTTCGGCCGTGCCGACAGCTGCGCCCAGAGGCGGCATCTGCCCGTTGCGGCCATGCGTGACCGTCTCGATGATCTTCTCAGGCGAGCCGCCGTGGATCCAGTCACCATCGGTGAGGTTCGGGAAGCTCTTGGCGCCTTTGGCATCGGAGCCGTGGCAGGCCGCGCAGTTGTTCAGGAACAGGCGCTGACCGATGGCGTGGGCCTGGGGGTCGCGGGCCAGGTCTTCGATCGAAGCCGTTTTGAACTTGGCAAAGATCTTGTCCTGCTCGGCCTTGGCCTTGGCGTTTTCAGCTTCGAGCTGGCCCTTGGAGGTCCAGTTCAGCTTGCCACCCGTGACAGCCAGGCCAGGGTACAGCGCCAGGTAAGCCACGGCAAAAACCAGGGTGATGATGAACAGGTACAGCCACCAGCGCGGCAGCGGGTTGTTCAACTCACGCAGGTCACCGTCCCAGGTGTGGCCCGTGGTCTTGTCCACGTTGCCCTGGGCGTCGTAAACCACCTTGTGCTGGGCCGCGCCGATGAGCACAAAGGCGCAGTAAACCAGGCCGAACACCACGATGGCCGTGACGTACCACGCCCATCCACTCGAAATGAAGTCGCTCATGTCTGAGCCTCCAGTCAATCTTCAGACAGAGGCAGCCGGGCCGCCTCTTCAAACTGGGACTTGTTGCGGCGCGAATAAGCCCACACAACGATGCCCACGAAAACGCACAGGCACGCCACGGTGAAGATGCTTCTGAGGGTGATGACGTCCATGTGCGCTGCTCCTTATTTCACCGAGGTGCCGAGCACCTGCAGGTAGGCGATCACGGCCTCCATCTCGGTCTTGTCCTTGACCTCGTCGGCAGCAGCCTTGATCTCGGCGTCCGTGTAGGGAACGCCCACCGTGCGCAGGGCTTGCATGCGAGGGCCCACGCCTGCGGCATCAACCTTGTTGGTCTCCAGCCAGGGGTAGGCAGGCATGTTCGACTCGGGCACGACGTTGCGCGGGTTCTCCAGGTGGGCGCGGTGCCACTCGTCGGAGTACTTGCCGCCCACGCGATGCAGGTCCGGGCCGGTGCGCTTGGAGCCCCACTGGAAGGGGTGGTCGTAGACGTACTCGCCCGCCATCGAGTAATGACCGTAACGCAGGGTCTCGGCGCGGAAGGGGCGGATCATCTGCGAGTGGCAGCCGTAGCAGCCTTCGCGCAGGTAGATGTCGCGGCCTGCCAGTTGCAGCGCGGTGTAGGGCTTGAGGCCGTCCACCGGGGTGGTCGTGCTCTTTTGGAAATACAGGGGCACGATTTCGACCAGCGCACCGAAGGACACGACGATCAGCGTCAGCACGATCATCAGGAAGTTGCTGGTCTCGATTTTCTCGTGCGAGAAAAGCGCAGGCTTGTGGTTGTTGTCAGCCATGTTGTTCTCCTTGTGCGGCTCAGGCGTGGGCCGGCTGGGGGATCGGCGCGTTGACAGCGCGACCAGCCAGGACGGTCATCACGGTGTTCCACAGCATCAGGATCATGCCGCCCAGGTAGAGCAGGCCACCCGCGACGCGGATCACGTAGAAGGGATAGGTCGCCTTCACGCTTTCAACGAAGCTGTAGACCAGGGTGCCGTCGGGGTTGACTGCACGCCACATCAGACCCTGCATGACACCAGCGATCCACATCGCGGCGATGTAGAGCACGATGCCGATGGTGGCCGCCCAGAAGTGCAGCGAGATGGCCGAGACGGAGTACATCGTGGTGCGGCCGAACATGCGCGGGATCAGGTAGTAGAGCGACCCCATCGAGATCAGGCCCACCCAACCCAGGGCGCCCGAGTGCACGTGGCCGACCGTCCAGTCGGTGTAGTGCGACAGCGAGTTCACGGTCTTGATGGACATCATCGGACCTTCGAAGGTGGACATGCCGTAGAACGACAGGGCCACGATCAGGAACTTCAGGATCGCGTCATCGCGCAGCTTGTACCAGGCACCCGAGAGGGTCATGATGCCGTTGATCATGCCGCCCCAAGATGGTGCCAGCAGGATCAGCGAGAACACCATGCCGACGGACTGCGTCCAGTCAGGCAGAGCGGTGTAGTGCAGGTGGTGAGGACCCGCCCACATGTAGGTGAAGATCAGGGCCCAGAAGTGCACGATCGACAGGCGATACGAGTACACGGGCATGCCGGCCTGCTTGGGGATGTAGTAATACATCATGCCCAGGAAGCCCGCTGTCAGGAAAAAGCCCACCGCATTGTGGCCGTACCACCATTGCACCATCGCGTCCTGCACACCGGCGTAGGCCGAGTAGGACTTGGGCGCCAGCAGGCCGTCGGAGAACACCGGGATCGCGGCGCTGTTGACGATGTGCAGCAGGGCCACGGCGATGATGAAGGCGCCGTAGAACCAGTTCGCCACATAGATGTGGCGGATCTTGCGGGTGCCGACGGTGCCGAAGAAGACGATCGCGTAGGAGACCCAGACGGCGGCGATCAGCAGGTCGATCGGCCATTCGAGCTCGGCGTATTCCTTGCCGGAGGTGTAGCCCAGCGGCAGCGAGATCGCCGCCAGCAGGATCACCAGTTGCCAGCCCCAGAACGTGAACGAGGCCAGCGGGCCAGCGAACAGGCGGGTCTGGCACGTGCGTTGCACCACGTGGTAGGACGTCGCGAACAGGGCGCAGCCGCCGAACGCGAAGATCACCGCATTGGTGTGCAGGGGACGCAGGCGGCCGTAGCTCAGCCAGGGGATGCCGAAATTGAGTTCCGGCCACGCCAGTTGCGAGGCGATCAGGACGCCGACGGCCATGCCGACGACGCCCCAGAGCACCGCGGCGACGGCGAACTGCCGGACAACGGTGTCGTTGTAAGTGGCAGAGTGGGGGGTTGCCATCTTTAGTTCTCCTTTGTTACAGCGCGAATTGTGAGGGCAAACCATTAACTATTCTTGATGCCGCTCAACGTTATCCTGGGAATTGGCTTCCCCGGCTTGCAAAATTCGATGGCCTTCGGCTTCGATGTCCTCGAATTGACCACTGTGGATGGCCCAGCCCAGCACGGCCAGGATCGCCAGCACGAGCAACACGGACACGGGAATCAGGACGTAGAGGATTTCCATCGGGTGGTTCCCAGCCGCAAGGAATTGAGCACGACACCGAGCGAGCTCAATGCCATGCCCAATCCGGCTGCCCAAGGAGGCAGCAGGCCCATCAGTGCCAGGGGAATGCAGGCGAAATTGTAGACCGCCGCCCAGGCCAGGTTCTGTTTGACGATCCGCATGGCGAAACGGCTGTGCGCGACCGCCTCGGGCAAACCCGTGAGCCGTCCGTTCAGCACGATGAGGTCCGCCTGCGACTGCGCCAGCGCCGAGCCCTGGTCCAAGGCCACCGACACGTCGGCTTTCGCAAGCACAGGCGCGTCATTGATGCCATCACCCACCACGGCAACCTGCTCGCCGCGCTGCTGGGCCTGCGACATCACCTGCAGTTTGTCTTCCGGCGTGGCCTGCGCGGCGGCCACAGGCAGTTCGCCATGGGGCCCCAGGATGCGGGATGCGGCCTGCACCCGATCGTTGTGATCGCCCGACAACAGTGCGGCCTGACAGCCCAGCTCCCTCAATTGGTGCAGTGCGGGGGCAGCCTCCTGGCGGAACACCTCATCGAGCAACACCCCCACCACCGTGTCCCGCAAGAGGGAACCGTCGGGCGAACGGGCCGCCAGCCAGGCGCGGGGGGCATCGGGCTGGGTCCAGTTGCCCAGCACGGCCGGGGCATCGGCTCCCAGCACCCAGTCCTGCCGACCAAGGCGCCAGATTTGCCCGGATTCGTCTCGCGCCTCGACACCCTGCCCGGCTCGCTCGTGCAGCTCGACCCAAGCCAGCGGCGCCCAGGAGCCCGAGCCCTGCGGGCGGGCCGATTGCGCCGCCAGCACCATCGAACGCGACACCGGGTGATGGGACGCCGCGGCCAGCGAGGCGGCTCGGTGCCAAAGCCCACCCAAGCGCCCGCCGGCCAAAGGCCCTGCGCCCACCAGAGCCAGGCTGCTCACGCCGTCGGCCTGCTGCAGGCCCGTCACCAACAATTCGCTCTCGGTCAGCGTGCCAGTCTTGTCGAAATAGACTTGGCGCACCGAGGCCAGCACTTCGAGGGCGTCGATGCGGCGCACCAGCAAGCCGCGCTTGGCCATGGCCCCGGCCGCTGACAGCAGCGCGGAAGGTGCGGCCAGGGACAGCGCGCACGGACAGGTCACCACCAGCACAGACACCGCCACCCACACCGAGCGGGCCGGATCGATCCACTGCCAGACCAACGCGCCCAGCGCCGCCAGCCCCAGCACCCCCCAGAGGAACGGCGCGGCCATGCGGTCGGCGGTGCGCATCCACCCTGGCTTTTCCGTCATGGCCTGGTGCACCAACGAGACGATCTGCTGGTAGCGGGTGTCGGGCCCCAGGCGCTCGACCGAGATCCACACCGGCGCGCCCAGGTTGATCGAGCCCGCCACCACCATCTGACCGGGCTGACGGGCCACAGCCCGCGACTCGCCCGTCAGCAGCGATTCATCGACCTCGGTCTGCCCCAGCAGCACCTGGCCATCGGACGGAAAGGCCTGGCCCACGGCGACCTTGACCCGGTCGCCGTGTTTCAACATCGACAAAGGCACCGACTCGACCGCTGCTACGCGCAGGTCAACGCCCTCGCCTTCGGCCTCGCCTGCCACCGCCCGCTCGACCGCCTCGGGCAGGCGCACGCACAGGGCTTCGAGCGAATGGGTCACCCGCTCGCGGGCGCTGCTCTCCAGCCAACGCCCCATCAGCAGGAAGGCCACGAACATGGTCAAGGAGTCAAAGTAGGCCTCGTGGCCGAAGACATCCGTCTGGCCCATCGTCACGCCGGTGCTGACCACGAAAGTGGCCAGCATGCCGATGGCCACGGGCGTGTCCATGGACACCCTGCCCTGGCGGGCCGCACGCCAGGCCCCCGTGAAAAAGGGCCCGCACGAGAAGATCATCACCGGCAGGCTGAGCACCCAGTTGGCCCAGTTCATGAGCTGCCAGATGTCGGGAGGGATCTCCTGCGGTCCGGCCACGTACTGGGGCCAGGCGATCATCATCACCTGCATCATGCAGAAGGCCGCCACCGACAGGCGCCACAGCAGCATGCGGCGTTGGCGCAGACGCTCGTGGCCAGCGCGGGCGGCAGCGTCGGGCCAGGCGCGGTAGCCCACGCGCTGCACGGCGGCGACGATGTCCGACAGTTTCACCTTGGTCGGATCGATCAGGATGCGCGCGCGCTGCGAAGCGGCCTGCACCTGCACTTCGCTGACCCCCGGCACAGCCTTGATCGCGTCCTCGATGGTGATGGTGCAGGCGGCGCAGTACATGCCCGAGATGCCCAGGCCGATGCGCCGCAGCGGCCCCATCGGCAACTCCACCACGCACTGCGCAAGCAGGTCCGGGTCATCCAGGCCGGCCGCTTGCGATGCCGTCAGTTCGGGCAAGGGAGGCAGGGGCGCCTGGGGTGTCGCGGGGGCGGAGGCATTCATGAGACGGCTGCTACAGTCGGACCCGTGAACCAGCTCATCGAGACACGGAGATGACGAAAGCGGGCATTGTCAGTCAAAGCGCTCCCGGCCGGTGGCGCGTCAGGTCCAAAGCCCTGCGCGCAGGCTTGATGCAGATCATGTTGGCCTCTGGCTGCCTGGCCATGGGCAGCGCAGCCGCCCAGGACGCCCCGCAGAAGCTGCGCACCATCCAGTTGCGTGCCGGCATGCAGAACATCAGCGCCGAGCTGGCCATGACCGATCGCGAACGCGCCATCGGCCTCATGCACCGCACGCAGATGGGCACCCACGAGGGCATGCTGTTCGTCTTCGAGCGCCCTGGGGTGCAGTGTTTCTGGATGAAAAACACCCTCATCCCACTGGCGATTGCTTTCGTTGACGACGACGGCACCATCGTCAACACCGACGAGATGAAGCCCCAGACGCTGGACTCGCACTGTTCTGAGCGGCCGGTGCGCTACGTGCTGGAGATGAACACGGGCTGGTTCAAGAAGCGCGGACTGGGCCCCGGCTCGAAGCTGACCGGGCAGCCGTTCACCGCAACCGCTCGCTGAAGCACGGCAGGCCGGAGCGGCGCCCCTGGCCCTGCGGTGCGGATTCAGCGCGTGCGCGCCGTGATCCGCTCCTTGAGCTGCGGCAACACCATCAGCGCGGCCTCCCGCCCCGCCAGGATCGACAGCCGGCGCGACGAGAAATCGGCGCTGCCGATGCCTTCCAGCTTGGGGCGCATCACCACGTCGGCCTCGGCCAGTTCGTGCTGGCTGATCGCGTGCCCCATGATGTTGAAGGTCTGCAGCAGGATGTCGACCGCGCGCTTGGTCGGCTGGCCCTGCGGGATGGCCGAGATGTCCACGGCGATGACGACCTCAGCGCCCATCTGACGGGCGAAGCGCACAGGAATCGGAGAGACCGCGCCCCCGTCGATGTACTCGCGACCGTTGATGCGAACCGGCTCGAACACCGCCGGCACGGCGCTCGACGCGCGCACCGCCACACCCGGGTCGCCCCGCCTGAACAAGATGGGGGCACCGCTTTGCAGGTCGGCCGCGACGATGCCCAGCGGCAGGCGCATGTTCTCGATCTGCTTGCCGGCCGTTTGCGTGCGAATGAAACGCGCCAGCGCCTCGCCCTTGAGCAGCGAGCGCCCCGGGAAGACCCAATCGGTGATGCTCGATTCGTCAAGGGTCATGGCCATGCTTTGCAGCTCGGCGGGCGTCTTGCCGGCTGCGTAGAGCGAGGCGACCAGGCTGCCAGCCGAGGTGCCCACCACCAGGTCGGGCTTGATGCCCTGTTCTTCGAGCACCTGCAGCACGCCGATGTGGGCGAAGCCACGGGCCGCACCACCACCCAGGGCCAGGCCGATGCGGGGTGGGCGGGGAGCCAAGCGAGGGACGGCGGGCGCCACCGGCGGGGGAACAGGTGTCGCACCGGTCGTGCGAGGCGGCTCTTCGCGCGGCAGCACGGAACACCCTGCCAGCCAAACCGCCCCCCCGAGGATCAGCCCCCGGCGCAGAGCGGCCTCACCTCTTAATTCCACCTGGGAATTAACAACTTCCATAAATGTTCTTCTCATGAATAAAGACGATCTGTAGCATTCGCGCTTCCCCATTGTCACGTGGTCCGCCCCGCATTTTCCGGCCCCATGAAGATCCGCAACCTCGACCTCACCGACAACGCGATCAACGCCGAGCACACCGCGCTTGGTCTGCCGCCTGTCGAAGACGACGTCAGTCACCCCTCCGATCACCCCGTGCTGCGCATCGCCGTGTGGGCGGTGGGCTTCCTGCTCATCGGCGTGGTGGCTTACCTGGGCTCCAAGCTGTTCAACGGCCAGCATGAGCAGACCGGGATGCAACTGATCGTCGCCACCGTGATGGGCGAAGCCTTCTGGAAGGCCGTGCTGGTGGGCCTGCTGGCCCAGACGGTCGATGGCGCCCTGGGCATGGCTTACGGCATCACCTCCACATCCTTCCTGCTGGCCACCGGCTCTTCACCGGCCGTGGCCTCGGCCAGCGTGCACATCGCCGAGGTGTTCACCACCGGGGTTTCGGGCATTTCCCACGTCAAATTGGGCAACGTCAACAAATCCCTTTTTCTGCGTTTGCTGATCCCCGGCATTCTGGGTGCCAGCGCGGGTGCATGGGTGGTTTCCAGTGTGGATTCATCCATCATCAAACCCATCGTTTCAGGATACCTTTTCCTGATGGGCCTTTATATTGTCAGCAAGGTTTTCAAGAAAATCACCCCCCGCCGCGAAACCCCGAAACACGTGGCCAAACTCGGTCTGTTTGGCGGGTTCGTCGATGCGGTGGGCGGCGGCGGCTGGGGTCCTGTCGTGACCACCACCCTGGTCGGCACCGGACAAGACCCCCGCACCACCATCGGCTCGGTCAACCTGGCCGAGTTTTTCCTCACGTTCACCAGTGCGGCCGTGTTCGCCGGACTGGTGGAAGAAGGCCCCTGGCCCACGGTGGCGGGCCTGGTCGTGGGTGGCCTGTTCGCCGCGCCATTCGCCGCCTACCTCACCCGCCACCTCAAGACCAAGACCCTGCTGATGCTGGTGGGGGGCGTGATCTCCGGCATCAGCCTTTACAATCTCTACCGAGCCCTCGGCTGACCCGATAGATAGCGTCCGTGCGTCGCCTCCACCACCGGCGTCCACGGACTCATTTGTTTATTCCTACGCTGCGCACCATGTATCAATATACCGAATTCGACAAACAGTTTGTCCGCCAGCGCGCCGCCCAATTCCGCGACCAGCTCGAGCGCAACCTGGCCGGCAAACTTGCCGACGACGATTTCCGCCCACTGCGCCTGCAGAACGGTTGGTATGTTCAGCGCCACGCCCCCATGCTCCGCGTGGCCGTGCCCTACGGCGAGCTGTCGAGCAAGCAGGTGCGCCAGCTCGCGCGCATCGCCCGCGAGTTCGACCGTGGCTACGCCCATTTCACCACCCGTCAGAACGTCCAGTACAACTGGATCCCGCTGCCCAAGGCCGCCGAGGTGATGGACCTGCTGGCCGAGGTCAACATGCACGGCATCCAGACCTCGGGCAACTGCATCCGCAACATCACCGCCGACGCCAAGGTGGGCGTGGCCGACGACGAGATCGTCGATGCGCGCCCTTACGCCGAGGTGCTGCGTCAGTGGTCGACCCTGCACCCCGAGTTCGCCTTCCTGCCGCGCAAGTTCAAGATCGCCGTCAACGGCGCCAAGGAAGACCGCGCCGCCGTGGCCTGGCACGACATCGGCCTGCACCTGGTCAAGAACGATGCCGGTGAAGTCGGCTTCACGGTTCTGGTGGGCGGCGGCATGGGCCGCACCCCGATCACCGGCACCGTCATCAACGACTTCGTGCCCTGGCAGCAGATCCTCGTCTACATCGAGGCCATTGTTCGCGTCTACAACCGCTACGGTCGGCGCGACAACATGTACAAGGCCCGCATCAAGATCTTGGTCAAAGCCGAGGGCCAGAAGTTCTTCGACCAGGTCAACGCCGAGTTCAAGGACATCCTCGAGCGCGATGCCGATGGCGCAGCCCATCTGATTCCGCAGGCCGAGTTCGATCGCGTCAACGCCGGTTTTGCGTTCCCCGCTGCGGTGCAGGCCCACGTGCCGGCTGGCAACGGCCTGCCCGCCGATGCTTCTGACGCCGACAAGAAGCAGTTTGCCAAGTGGCTCGAGCGCAACGTCGAAGGCCACAAGGTGCAGGGCTACAAGTGCGTGCAACTGTCGGTCAAGCGCGTGGGCCAAGCCCCCGGCGACGTGACCGACACGCAGATGGACGCCATCGCCGACATGGCCGACCGCTTCAGCTGCGGCGAGCTGCGCGTGACGCACGACCAGAACGCGTTGCTGCCTTTCGTGCGTGAGGAAGACCTCTACGACCTGTGGCAAGCCGCCAAGGCCAACACCCTGGCCTCGCCCAACATCGGCCTGCTGTCGGACATGATCGCCTGCCCCGGTGGTGACTTCTGTGCGCTGGCCAACGCCCGCTCCATCCCCATCGCCAACGCCCTGATCGAGCGTTATCAAGACCTCGACGAGCTCTACGACATCGGCGAGATCGACCTGCACATCTCGGGTTGCATCAACTCCTGCGGCCACCACCACAGCGGCCACATCGGTATCCTGGGCGTCGACAAGGACGGCACCGAGTGGTACCAGATCACGCTGGGCGGCTCGGACGGCTCCGATCACGCGCCTGCCGCCGTGGCAGGCAAGGTGATCGGCCCCTCGTTCGCCGCAGACGAAGTGCAGGACGCCATCGAGGCCGTCATCGAGACCTATCAGGCTCAGCGCCAAGCCGGCGAGAAGTTCATCGACACCGTCAAGCGCGTCGGCATCGACCCGTTCAAGGCCGCGGCCAACGCCACCCGCCGCTCGACCGCCAAGGCCGCCTGAGCGCAGCGCCTGAAGGAGACCCCACCATGCAATTCATCGACACCCAACACGACCAATGGCGCACCGTGGGCGGCGAAGACGGCCCCATGGCCCACCCGCCCATCAAGGCCAACAGCCTGCTGACCCTGGCCCAGTGGCACGCCGTGCGCGACCAGTGGCCCGCCAAGGACGCTGCCGATCACAAGCCCGTGGGCGTGATCCTGACCAATGACACCGACATCGAGGTCATCGAAGCCGATGTGCCCAAGCTGTCGCTGGTCGTGCTTCAGTTCCCGAAGTGGACGGACGGCCGCGCCTACACCCAGGCCCACATCCTGCGTTCGCGCTACCGCTTCGGCGGCGAGATCCGCGCCACGGGTGACGTGCTGGTGGACATGATGCCCCTGCTCAAGCGCTGCGGCTTCAGCTCTGTGGTGCTGCGAGGCGACCAGGACCGCGCCATCGCCGAGCGTCAGCTGGGCTTCTTCGCCGCACGTGGCCACTACCAGGGCGACGTGAACACGACCAAGCCCGTGTTCGGTCGCGCCGCCTGAGTTCCGCGTCATCCCTGGAGACCCCCCATGAGTGAAAGCTCCTCCCTGGATTTCGGTGCCGTCTCGTCGATCGGCGGACCCGCCACGTCATCGGCCATCGGCCTGTACGCCAAGGCCAGCCCCGACTTCGAGGCCAAGCTCGCTGAAACCATCGCGCTGCTCAAGGCCGCCGCCGCTGAACACCCCGGCAAGGTGGTGCAAGCCACCAGCCTGGGCGTGGAAGACATGATCGTCACCGACCTGATCGCGCGCCACGGCATCGGCATCGCCGTGGGCACGCTCGAAACCGGTGCCCTGCACCCCGAGACGGTGGCGCTGATCGGCACCATCGAGCGGCACTACGCCGACGCCTTCAATGGCCAGGGCGTCCAGGTCGAGGTCTACAAGCCCGTGGCCGAAGCCGTGATCGAGTTCGTGCGCAAGAACGGCGAGAAGGCCATGTACGAAAGCATCGACCTGCGCAAGGCCTGCTGCGGCCTGCGCAAGCTCGAACCGCTGGCGCGCATGCTCGAGGGCCGCACGGCCTGGATCACCGGCCTGCGCCGCGAGCAATCTAACAACCGGGGCGGCATGCTGCCCCGCGAGTCGGACGACAAGGGCCGCGCCAAGTTCAACCCCATGATCGACTGGACCTGGGGTGACGTGTGGCATTACGTCAAGACTTTCAACGTGCCCTACAACCCGCTGCATGACCAGTTCATGCCGTCGATCGGCTGCGCCCCCTGCACCCGCGCCATCGCCGTGGGTGAAGACTTCCGCGCGGGCCGCTGGTGGTGGGAAGACGAGAAGGCCAAGGAATGCGGCCTGCACGTTCACAAGTGAACGTCAGCGACAAGATTCAAGAGCGAGTAAAACATGAGTGATGTGAAGCAATTGCTGGCGGAGGTCGACCACCGCCACCTGGATGCGCTGGAAGAAGAAGCAATCTTCATCCTGCGCGAAGTGGCGGCCACCTTCGAGCGCCCGGGCCTGCTGTTCTCCAGCGGCAAGGACTCTTGCGTGGTGCTGCAACTGGCCGAAAAGGCCTTCAAGATGAAGAACCCGGCCACGGGCAAGCTCGAAGGCAAGCTGCCCTTCCCGCTGGTGCACGTGGACACCGGCCACAACTTCCCTGAAGTGATCGAGTTCCGCGAGCAGCGCGTGGCCGAGATCGGCGAGCGCCTGATCGTCGCGCACATGGAAGAGTCCATCAAGAAGGGCACCGTGCGCCTGGCCCACCCGCTGGAGTCGCGCAACGGCCATCAAACGGTCACCCTGCTCGAAGCCATCGAAGACAACCGCTTCGACTGCCTGATCGGTGGCGCCCGCCGCGACGAAGAAAAGGCCCGCGCCAAGGAACGCATCTTCAGCCACCGCGACAGCTTTGGCCAATGGCAGCCCAAAGAGCAGCGCCCCGAGCTGTGGAACCTGTTCAACACCCGCATCAAGCCGGGCGAGCACTTCCGCGCCTTCCCCATCTCGAACTGGACCGAGCTGGACGTGTGGCTCTACATCGCCCGCGAAGGCATCCCGCTGCCCAACATCTACTACAAGCACGCCCGTCAGGTGATCCGCCGCAAGGGCCTGCTGGTGCCGCTGACCGAGGTCACGCCTGCACTCGAAGGCGAAACCGTTGAAACCGTGGACGTGCGCTTCCGCACCGTGGGCGACATGACCTGCACCTGCCCGGTCGAATCCGATGCCGCCAACCCGGCCGACATCGTCGCCGAGACCCTGCACGTGACCGTGAGCGAACGTGGCGCCACCCGCATGGACGACCGCACGTCCGAGGCCTCGATGGAGCGCCGCAAGAAGGAAGGTTATTTCTGATGAGCACCCCGATGACCTCGAACGTCACCCACTGCGAAGCCGGCGAAGAACTGGCTCACAAGGCCCTGCGTTTCCTGACAGCAGGCAGCGTTGACGACGGCAAGAGCACCCTGATCGGCCGCTTGCTGTTCGACAGCCGCGCCATCCTGGCCGACCAGCTCGATGCGCTGGAAAAGCGCGCCGCCGGTGCGCCCATCGACCTGTCGCTGCTGACCGACGGCCTGGAGGCCGAGCGCGAACAAGGCATCACCATCGATGTGGCTTACCGCTACTTCGCCACCAAGAGCCGCAAGTTCATCATCGCCGACGCCCCGGGCCACGAGCAGTACACCCGCAACATGGTGACCGCTGCCGCCGGCTCTGATGCCGCCGTGGTGCTGGTCGACATCACCAAGATCGACTGGAAGGCCAAGCCGGTTCCCCTGCTGACGCAGACCAAGCGCCACAGCCTGCTGGCCCACCTGCTGCGCGTGCCCTCGATCGTGTTCGCCGTCAACAAGCTGGACGCCATCGAGCAGGACACCGAAGCCGCCTTCAACGCGGTCAAGGGCTCGCTCGAAGCCTTCGCTCAACAGGCAGGCATCGTCAACAAGGGCGTGATCCCCGTGTCGGCCCTGCGCGGCGACAACGTCACCACGCCTTCGGCCAACTGGCCCTGGTACAAGGGCCCGACCCTGCTGCAGGTGCTGGAACAACTGCCCGTGGCCGATGAAGCCCACGACGGCTCGCTGCTCCACCCCGTGCAATACGTGACCCGCGACAGCGTGGGTGAAGGCGAAGCCTCGGCATCGGGCACCGGCCACCAATACCGCGCCCTGTGGGGCCGCATCGCTCACGGCTCGGTCAAGGCCGGCGACGAGGTACAGATCTTCCCAAGCGGCCAGACCGCCATCGTGGCCGAAGTGCGCCACTCGGCCCTGGTGGTCGACCAATGCGAAGCAGGCCAGTCGGCCGGCATCGTGCTGGACCGCCAGGTCGACGTCTCGCGCGGCGACTGGGTGCACACGCCCGGATCGATCAAGCCCACCGACAGCTTCACCGCCACCCTGGCCTGGCTGGACACCGAACCTGCTGCCATTGGCCGCAAGTACTGGGTGCGCCACGGCAACCGTTGGGTGCAGGCCCGCATCACCGCCATCGAAAGCCGCCTGGACATCCACTCGCTGGAAGACACCGACGCGCAAGAACTGGCCGTGAACGAAATCGGGCGCGTGACGGTGCAGACCCAGCAGCCGCTGCCGGTCGAGGCCTACACCGCCAACCGCGTGGGTGGTGCGCTGATCGTGGTCGACCCCACGACCAACCGCACCAGCGGCGCGCTGCTGGTCAAGGCCGCCTGATCCGGCAGCCATCGTCACCGCACCACCACCATGGACAGCAAACCCTGCTCGCTCACCGCCGCCAAAGTCGTCTTCATCGGGGCCGGCCCCGGTGAGGCCGACCTGATCACGGTGCGTGGCAGCCGCCTGCTGGCCCAGGCCCAGGTGGTGCTGTTCGACGCCCTGGCCGATCCGACGCTGCGCGAGCTCGCTCCCCATGCCGACTGGATCGACGTGGGCAAGCGAGGCTTCTCCGGCCAGCCAGGCAGCGACTACAACGGCCAGACCCGCATCAACCAGTTGCTCATCGAGCAGTCACTGGCCGTGGGCGCCATCCATGGTGAACGCGGCCTGGTGGCCCGCCTCAAGGGTGGCGACCCCAGCCTCTTCGGCCGACTGGAAGAAGAGCTGCATGCCCTGCGCGAAGCTGGCATCGCCAGCGAGGTGGTGCCTGGGGTGACCTCGGCGCTCGCCGCTGCAGCGGCAACCCAACGGCCCCTGACCCGCCGGGGCTCTGGCCGCAGCGTGAGCTTCACCACGGCCATGACCCGCACCGGCGACCTGCAATGCGGCATGGGCCCCGGCCAGCGCGCCGACACCGAGGTCTTCTACATGGCGGGCCGGCAACTGGCCCCGCTCAGCAAAGGCCTGCTGGACGCAGGCTGGCCTGCCGGCACGCAAGTCAGCGTGGTCTCCCGAGCAGGGTGGCCCGACATGCGCCACACCCTGCACACAGTGGGGACACTCGATGACGCTTCCTCGGTGCACGCCGGGCGCCCCACGCTCGTCATCGTGGGCGCGGGCGCGACCGCCATCCCTGAAGCGCCCTTGACCCACATCACCCTGTGCGGCGAAGGCACAGGCGCCACCGAGGCTTGATGCCCCTTCAAGCCCCGGTAAAATCCCACCCGCAAGATCAACCCCCTCACCCGAGACCTGTCATGACTCACGTCGTCACCGAAGCCTGCATCCGTTGCAAATACACCGACTGCGTGGACGTTTGCCCGGTGGACTGCTTCCGCGAAGGCCCCAACTTCCTGGTGATCGATCCCGACGAGTGCATCGACTGCGCCGTCTGCATCCCCGAGTGCCCCGTCAACGCCATCGTCCCTGAAGAGGACGTGCCCGGCAACCAGCAGCAGTACATCCAGATCAACGCCGACCTGGCCAAGAAGTGGCCCAGCATCACCAAGCGCAAAGAGCCGCTGCCCGAAGCCGACGAGTGGAAGGACAAGACCGGCAAGCTGGACCAGTTGATCCGCTGAGCCCCGATCTTCGCGCGCTGATGCCATCGGTGACCTCGATGCCCCAGACCGATGCCCTGGTCATCGGCGCGGGCCCGGTGGGCCTGTTCCAGGCCTTCCAGCTTGGGCTGCTGGGCCTGAAGGTCGAGGTCGTTGACGTGCTGCCACAGGCGGGGGGCCAATGCATGGCCCTCTACCCTGACAAACCCATCTACGACGTGCCCGGCGTGCCCCGCTGCACCGGGCGCGAACTCACAAGCCTGCTGCTTCAGCAGGCTTCGCCTTTTCTGCCACCCGATGCGAACACGGGCCAGCGAGCGCACCTGCACCTGGGCCAACAAGTCGAGTCGCTGAGCCAGGTCGATGGTGGCTGGCAAGTGCGAACCTCCACCGCATGGACCTGCCAGGCGCACTCGGTGGTGATCGCAGCTGGCGCGGGGGCCTTCGTGCCACGAGGCCTGGGCGTGCCCGAACTCGATGGCGCGGCCAACCTCAGCCACCAACTGCCGGGCGAGTTCGCCGCAGAGCCACAGGGAGATGGACGAAAACGCCACCTCGACGCATCGCCCCCCGCCTGGGCAGGCCAGCACCTGGTCATCGCAGGTGGTGGCGATGAAGCGCTGAACGCCGTGCTCATCGCCTCACGTGCGGAGCCCGCGCACCGTCCCGCTCGCATCACCCTGCTCCACCGCCGCGACGCCTTCCAGGCCGATGCCGAGGTCGAGGCCGAGGTGCGCGCGCTGATTCAATCGGGCGACGTGCAGTTGGTGCTGGGCGTGCCCCAAGGCGCTCGACTGAGCCTCGCAAGTTCCGGCCAAGCCAGCCGCATCGAAGCCCTGCAACTGCTGGGCTCCGACAGCCAGTCCTTCGAGCTGCCGCTGGACCACCTGCTGGTGCGCCTGGGCCTGAGCCCCAAGCTCGGACCTTTGACGCAATGGGGCATGGCCCTCGAGCGCAAGCAGGTGCGCGTGGACACCGCCACCTTCGAGACCTCGCTGGCAGGCGTGCACGCCGTTGGCGACATCAACACCTACCCGGGTAAAAAGCGCCTGCTGCTGTGTGGCTTCCACGAGGCCACGCTGGCGGCGCACGCCATCGCCACGGCGCTCAACCCGGATGCGCCGCCCCACCTGCTCTACACCACGACGAGCCCGGTGCTCCACCAGCGCCTGGGCGTCAAAGGCTGAAGCGCGCCTACAATCTCGACCTGCTAGGGGTGCGGCCCGCGTTGCGCGGAGCCGCTGAGAGAGTCCCTTCGAACCTGATCGAGGTCGTCCTCGCGTAGGGAAGCCAGTTCGTCGTGCACGCGCCATCACGCTGGCGCAAGCGCCCTCAACCGGGCCACGACCGGGTGCCGCCAGTTCCCAGGCCGCGCCCGCGAGCAGGCAGACCCCATGCGAACGACCGTGTCCCCAACCGGTGCTCCCACGCCATGGAGTTGTCTGCATGAGCCCTCGTCTGTCGCCTTCCCTTTCACGTCCCGCCCCCACCCTGCAACGCCCGCTGGCGATCGCAGCGCTGCAGGCCTGCTGCCTGGCATCGCTGAGCGCGACGGGCCTCCAAGCCATGGCCCAGCAAGCCCGCGATGGCGCTGCCTTGCCAGTTGCCCAGACGGCCGCTGACAACAACGCGACTGAAAGCACGCTGCCTGGCACCACGGTCAGCGCCCCGGCCAATCGCCAGGCCCGCGCCGGCATCAGCGGCCTGGGCGACACCCCCGGCTGGCAAGCGCCCGTGCAGGCGCAAACTTTTGGTCAGACCGTTTTGCGCGATGCAGGCATCACCCGCCTGGCCGACCTGATCAAACTCGATGCCAGCCTGACCGATGCCTACAACGCCATCGGCTACTGGGACAGCATGAACGTGCGCGGCTACAAACTGGACAACACGCTCAACTACCGCCGCGAGGGCCTGCCGATCAGTGGCGAGACCCGCATCGCCCTGGACAACAAGGCCGGCATCGAGCTGTTCAAGGGCACGAGCGGCATGCAGGCGGGCACCAGCGCGCCGTCGGGCTTGGTGAACTACGTCGTCAAGCGACCCGATGTCAGCCTCAGGGAGGTCACCCTCGGGCTGAACGACCGCGGTGGCTGGCTGATGGCCACCGACCTGTCCGAGCGCTTTGGGCAGCAACGTGAGTTCGGCCTGCGCGTCAATGCCGCACATGAAGACCTTCGCCCCACCACGCAGGCAGCCGACGGTCGACGACGCCTTGCTGCGGTGGCTGGCGACTGGCGCTTGACCCCCGATGCACGCCTCGAAGCCGAGTTCGAGCACAGCTTCCTGACCCAACCCAGCGTGCCTGGCTACAGCTTGCTGGGCCGTGCGCTGCCGTCCGCCAAAGCGCTCGATCCGACCACCAACTTCAACAACCAGGCCTGGAGCCGGCCGGTCGAGATGCAGGGCAACACGGGCAGCCTGCGCTGGAGCCAGAACTGGGGCAAGGGCTGGCGCAGCCAGGTGAGCTACGGCGAGCAGCGATTGCAGTCCACGGACCAAGGCGCCTTCACGTTCGGCTGTGGTGCCGAAGGGAACTACGCGGCACATTGCTCGAACGGCACCTTTGACCTGTATGACTTCCGCTCGCCAGGTGAGCACCGTCGCACCCGTGCGTGGCTGGCATCGCTGCAAGGCAGGGTAGAAACCGGCATCGTCCGTCATGACCTCACGCTGGGCGCGCTGCGCTCGCGTCATGACACAGACATGCAGCAGGCGGCATACAACTACGCCGGCGAGGGCAACATCACCGGCCAGTTCACCACCCCCGAGGCGCCCCTGCCTCTGGACTACGCCAACACCCTGCGCAGCGAGCGCAGCACGGAGTTCAGCGTCGTCGACGCCCTCAGCCACGATGGCCCCTGGCGCGCCTGGGTGGGCCTGCGACACACCCAACTGCAACGCGACACCGAGCTCACCGACACCAGCGCCAACCGCAGCGCCTCGCTCGACGAGAGCGTGACCACAGGCTGGGCCGCGATCGGCTACCAACTGGCCGAGCAGACTCAGGCCTACGTCAGCTGGGGGCAAGGCATCGAAGCCACGGCGGCACAGAACCCGGCCCCCTCGACCTTCATCGCCTACACCAATGCGGGTCAGGTGCTGCCGACTCGCCGCAGCCGACAGCTCGAAGTCGGCCTGAAGTCGGCCGCAGGTGGCCACCAATGGGGCGTCAACGCCTTCCAGATCCACCGCCCTGTGGCCGACCGGATCACCCAGGACGATGGCCTGGGCGGCATCCTCTACACCTACCTCAACGATGGCGAGGCGGTTCACCGCGGCATCGAGACCTCGTGGCAATGGCGCAGCGCCTCCTGGCAAACGTCGCTGGCGGGCGCCCTGCTCGACACCGAGCGCCGGGGCAGCCAACGCACCGACGTCAACGTCAATGGCAAACCCGCCACCAACGTGCCCGAACACACCCTGCGTGCATCGGTGGCCTGGCGCGTGCCGGGCTTGGAATCGACGTGGCTGCAGACCGACGTCATCCACGAAGGCCCTCGCGCCATCACCGCCGACAACAGCCTGCGCCTGTCCTCCTGGACACGCACCGACCTGGGCTTGCGCACCGCCACAACGCTGGCCGGCAGCAACGTTGTCTGGCGCCTGAACGTGCACAACCTCTTCAACCTGCGCAACTGGCGCGAAGCCCCGACCTACAGCGACCACGTCTACCTGATGCCCCAGGCCGCTCGCAGCGTGAGCGCAACGGCCAGCGTGTCGTTCTGATGAAGGCGCCCATGGCGCGTGGCTGTCGCAAAGCTTCAACACCCGCGCCAAAAACGCCAGAACTTGCGACCGGCAGGCAAAAAGTGCTATAGTTGCGTTCTCGGTTGATGACGAGTTCAGAGAACTTGAAAGCAACCAAGAAACCGACACATTCCCCGATAGCTCAGTCGGTAGAGCGCCGGACTGTTAATCCGTAGGTCCCTGGTTCGAGCCCAGGTCGGGGAGCCAAAAAAGACTAAGCGTGACAAGCGTTTAGCAGCGAAAGCCACCCAAGCGGTGGCTTTTTGCTTTTGGGCTTATGAGACGCATGTATGGGACGCGTCTCATATACAGGCCGCACACTGTATAAACTCAAGGGGTATCCTTTTAGCTCCAGCAGCCCCGGAGTACTGGATGGATATCCAGCATATCGCAAGCCCAGAGGCAGGTAAAGACCACCCGTCCAATTGGAACGATTTCCTCGACTGGTTCAGCTC
>Ga0180008_1000071_pt1 | contig 101271 bp, 76 predicted proteins | sample MM_PW_MetaG_FD_121121 | JGI IMG/M metagenome (GOLD analysis project Ga0180008, IMG submission 121121) | Groundwater microbial communities from the Aspo Hard Rock Laboratory (HRL) deep subsurface site, Sweden - MM_PW_MetaG | ecosystem: Environmental > Aquatic > Deep subsurface > Groundwater... | reverse complement strand
GTCCATCGAAATGGTACGAACTGTGTTTTCACCAATGTGAGATTGTACTTCAAGTACTAATAAAGTACCATCTTTTTTTGTGATTTCTAATGAATCATAAATTTTTGGAAGTTCAACATCTTTTCCGTTGAAAACAACATCAACTACTGGACCAATGATCTGCGCAACTTTTCCTATTACTTTTGACATTACTTATGTGTTTATTAAATAGCTATTTAGGTTTATGAAATGTATCCTCTCAAAAAATCAAGTTTGGATGCTTTTTTCAGAGTGCAAAGATAATTTTTTAAAATAAAAAATCAACTGTTTTTTTTATAAAAAACAACACCTGTTGTAAATACTCCTTTTTCGCATGGTAAATACCAAAATAAAAGAGGATAAAAAAACAAAACCACCCCTATTTGGGATGGTTTTATTTAACATGGTATTGTATTAGAGTGTACCAGGGAATAATATTCTATAGTTCCCTAGATCGACTCCTTTTAAGTTTGAACCGTATTTTGAATTAATCGCTTCAATAAATTTATTTGCAATAACAGCGTAGCCCCTAGGAGAAGGATGTACTCCATCTGTTGAGAAACCACCACCAGTTATAAAAGTAGCTGACACTGTAAATCCATTAGCCGAAAATCCTGTGGCAGCAATTTGAGATAACAAAGCATTAGCATCGACGAAAGCCAAGCCTTTAGCAGTAGCTACTGCTCTAATCTTAGCATTATACGCATCTGTAGCTGTTTTCAACTCTGCAACCTCATTTTTAGATAAAATCCACTTATCTGCTAATGCAACCTGCGTACCGTTTCCTAGAGGTAAAAAAGCCTGAGCACTAACACCTCCTGCTGACAAAACCACATAATCCGCTGAAGTTGTTTGCCTCAAAGAAGGCAATACTAATCCAGCTGCAGGAACATTAACAGTAGTTAAGTATTCATCAACCATAACCAAACCATTTGCGCCAGCATTAAAATTAATTGTTCTAGCGAGTCTTTCTGTCTCTAAGATCAGTCCAGCGTTTTTGGCAGCTACCAATCCACCATTATAGGTCGCATAGGCACTATTTAAAGCAGTAGCTTGCGCAGCGCTTACACCAGCTGCATTAAACGGAACTGTTGTGAAAAACGGAATTGTATTTACGTAAGGAATATTAGCAACCACACCTTTTGCTGGGATGGTCCCTGAAGTCATAGTATTAACTAAGGCATCATAAGTAGCATCAAATCCTACACCAGCAGGGCCTGCAGAAGGCGTAATTGGATTTGTTCCATCTCCACCCGTTGTTGCGTATCCTAAAACGTCATTATTTCCAATCCATAAAGAAAAGAATGTTGGTGCTTGAGCCGCAGCATATGCCACCACAGAAGTAGTACCATTAGCGGGCGCAAAACGAATATAGTACGGGTTAGCAGTTCCCGCGAATATATTTGCACCTCCAGCACCCGGGCTCCCGTACGTTGGCGATAACAAATGAAAACTTTTAGCTCCGGGAACACCGCAGTTGTTGTACGGTCCTGCAGCAGCAACAGAAGTTAAAATCTCAGTAGACGGAGTTCCAGCAACGGCTGCTGGACCTACGCCGTTAAAAGCTAACCTTGCCCCAGAAACTACTGTTCCTCCTACTTTAAAACCACCAATGTTATCAGACATAAATGGAATCTTAAACTCTCCTCCACCAACAAGTTTAAATTGCTGTGCCATGATATTTGTATAAGACACTTTTTGACCTTCGATGAACAAAGCATTATCAGAGAAACCAGCTGTTAATGAGTTACCTAAAGCAACGTATTTTGTAAAATTAGCAGAACCAGAAGTCAAAGGTAAGCCATCAGATGAATTTGTTTCAACCTGTACAGCATCTTCACTACTACATGCTACAACGGTCAAAGAAACCAATAGTAGCCATTTTAAATTTTTTATCATTTTATCTCTATTTTTTTTAATGAATACTATTAGAATTAAGGATTGATTGTCCAAGAAGCAAAATACTGTTGACCGATTAATCCCGCTCCTAATACCTGACCATATTCTTTACCTGCAATATTAGACGCACCTAATTTTAAAGTTGATTTCAAAGACGGAATTCCGTAATTGATTTGAGCATCAATAACTGTAGCTGCATCAATCATACCGTCAACCATTGAAGACTGCCATAAGTACGAAGTATTATATCTACCACTAACATTGAAACCAAAGTTTTTAAATAATTTTTCGTTACCAAAAGAAGCTTTTGCTCTGTGTTTAGGCGTATTGAATCCGGCTTCAAAACTAGGATCCTTAGATTGGTCAAAGTTAAAATCAGCATAATTATAATTCACACTAACTTCAAAATCCCTATATACTTTACGAGACAAACCAATTCCAAAACCTAAAGATTTAATTTCTAAAGGAGTATTTGTGTACAATTGAAAAGTTCTAGTATTACCACTCGATAAAGCTTGTACTGCTTTTTGACCCTCTGCATTAGTTAATCCACCTCCATCAAGTGCTTGACCGTATAAAGGAGTAACTACATTAAGGTTTCCAATAAAATTATTATAAATATTATAATATCCATTAATGTCGATTGACGTTTTATTAATGAAAGATCTATACCCTAATTCAAAAGCCTTAACCTCCTCTGGCTTAACAAGGTTTGCGTTTGTTTTTCTTAATAATGCAGGATTACTAGCTGCTGCGAAAGCAATAACCGATGAAGCTAAATATGAGTTACCGTAAGCCCTTGTACCATCAATTGTAACAGAATTCCCACCTGCAAACCCTTGTCCTGTTGCCCCATTAATTGGCAATGTTTCTACGAAACGTGTAAGGTTGTCCGGTGCTGAACCTAATAAAATAGCACTACCAACATTAAAACCTATGTACTGATCTTGTGTAGTTGGATTTCTAAATCCTGTTTGAAACGAACCTCTAAAATTATGTCTTCTACTCTCTCCTCCAGAATACACTAGAGAAACTCTTGGCGAGTAATTTCCATCAAAGTTTTGTGCTTTGTCATATCGAATAGAACCAGTGAATTTCAAACGGTCATCCATTAATTTTTTCGTCAATTGCGTGTAAGCACCATATTCATTATAATTTATTGGACCAGCAGCATCTGTATAGATACGACCAAACGAATTCAGTGAATACTGTCTGTAAGAACCTCCCACTTGAATCTCAGCGAAGTCAATTAAATCCTTAAAGTTATAATTGGCATCAGAATGGTATATTTTAGAATTATCAACTAATTTTGAACCTTTTAAAACATCAGCCTCTCCAATAACACTAGCAAAAGCTGATTTGAAAGCTTGAGAACCTGGAAGAAATCTACCAGTATCTGCAAAAGCTCTTGCAGCATTATGAGCTGCTTGAGAATTTGGAGCACCTCCTAGAGTAGCCTGAACATATGCATTTGCATATTCACCAAACCAAGTAGCATCTGGCTTCCACTGTCTATTTACGTTAATACCCGTAAACAACATATCATACGATTGCCCACCATCCTCAGTAGTTGTATAACCTCTTAAAAAGAAATTCTTCCCTTTGAATTCTAGCTTATGCTGTTGCATGAAAAAGTTATTTAAATAATACCTGTTCGCACCTTGATAAACCGCATTTCCAAAACCAAATTTAGATTGCACAATTACTTCCAAATCTTCATTACCAAAAGGTCTGAAATGTAAAGCCAAGTCCATTTTAGTATTACTTGCTTTGTTATCTGTTAAATCAGTCTCATTGTAACCTGTTCTACTAACGTTAGAATTAGGCAAAATACCTCTGAATACATTATATTGAGCAGTCGTAATTCTTCCTGCCGCTAATAAACCGTCAGAAACGTTTCTAATATTTGTAGCAACTTCGTCACCATAAACATTTATACCATCATAATTAGGATTTGATCTATCTAATCCAGCTCTAGTTTTATCATCAGTATTAGTCGCATACCAATCCGTTCCACGCATATAAGTAAAGTTGGCTTTTACAGCTAAATAAGGACTAAACGCTTTTGCCATACGAATTCCGTAATCAAGATAATCGTTATTACCCGCAGCCTTTTGGCTAGTTTGACCAAATTTAGCATAAGCCGTAATTCCTTCACTAGCAAAAGGACTCTTACTCGTCATGAATAAAATTCCGTTAAAGGCATTGGCACCATACAAAGCAGAAGATGCTCCTGGTAACAATTCTACACTTTGAACATCAATTTCAGACACTCCAATTAAGTTACCTAGAACAAAATTTAATAATGGAGAAGAGTTATCCATTCCGTCTACCAACTGCATAAAACGTGTATTAGCAACCGTAGCAAAACCACGAGTATTAACTGACTTAAAAGACAAACTACTCGTATTCATTTGAACTTCTTTCATATTCTCTAATCCATCATAAAACGAAGCAGAAGCAGTTTTTTTAATATCGGCAACACCCATTCTTTCAATGGTAACCGGAGATTCTAAAACACGTTCTGGAGTTCTAGAAGCAGACACCACAATCTCATTAAGAAGATTATCCTCGTCTTTTAAAATCACAGTAATCTTTTGATTTGCCGAAGTAACATTTACCTCTTTTGACACGAAACCAATACTCGTTACTTCAATTTTAAAAGGAAATGCCATAGTAGTACTTAATGTGAATTTCCCATCCATATCTGATACTGCTCCACCAGTACCCCCAATAACTCTAATATTGGCCCCGATAATGGGCAGTTTATTACTATCACTAATTAAACCCGTGACAGAGTTTTGCGCAAAACTAATGCAACAAAAAAAGAAAGATAAAAAAAGTAAGTGCACTCTCATTTGGTTATATTTTATTGATTTATGGAGCCAAAATACAATTAATTTTAATATTAATAAAAAAAAGTACTTTTTTTTTAATTATCATTAATTAATTATTTAAATTATAACTAATTCATCATTATTAATTTTTGAAGTAAAACCAAAAATTAAGTTAAAATTTAGTAAAATACTATGCTTACATATAAAATTAGTTTTAAAAATGCATTAATCATAAAAATCATAATTTTATAAAATTTAACAAAAAAAAAGCAAGACCGAAGGCCTTGCTTTCATATTAGTAGTAAAACTACTTATTCTACTGTAACTGACTTTGCTAAATTTCTTGGTTGATCTACATTGCAACCTCTTAAAACAGCTATATGATAAGACAATAATTGCAGAGGAATAGTAGTAATTAAGGGCGATAAAGCGTCTGAGGTTTCAGGAACTTCGATAACATAATCGGCTAATTCCCTAACTTGAATATCTCCTTTTGTTACAACCGCTATTATTCTACCGCTTCTCGATTTAATTTCTTGAATATTACTAACTATTTTATCGTAATGTCCCATTTTAGGAGCAATTACAACTACAGGCATATGCTCATCAATTAAAGCAATTGGACCGTGTTTCATCTCTGCAGCAGGATATCCTTCTGCATGTATATAAGATATCTCTTTTAATTTCAATGCCCCTTCTAAAGCAACGGGAAAATTATATCCTCGACCTAGGTACAAACAGTTAGGTGCATCTTTAAAGGTAGCCGCTATTTCTTTTGTTACATCATTTGTTTCTAAAGCCTCTCTAACTTTTTCTGGAATTAAATCTAATTCCTGTAAGTACATATGAAAATCTGAATGAGATAAAGTACCTTTAGCTTTAGCTAAACGCAAAGCAATCATAGTCAACACAGTGATCTGAGTCGTAAATGCTTTTGTAGAAGCAACACCTATCTCTGGTCCCGCATGTGTATAAGCACCGGCGTGAGACTCTCTTGAAATAGAAGAACCTACGACATTACAAACACCAAATACAAAAGCACCATTTTCCTTAGCTAATTTAATAGCCGCCATCGTATCCGCTGTTTCTCCTGATTGAGAAATAGCGATTACAACATCTTTACTATTTATGATTGGATTTCTATATCTGAACTCAGAAGCATATTCTACCTCTACTGGAATTCTTGTAAATTCTTCAAAAATATACTCAGCAACTAAACCAGCGTGCCAAGAGGTACCGCATGCTACTATAATAATCCTATCAGCATTTAAGAATTTTTCTAAATTATCTTCAACACCTGACATTTGAACGATTCCTTCATTTGCATGTAATCTGCCTCTATACGTGTCTTTTATCACACTAGGCTGCTCATAAATCTCCTTCAACATAAAATGATCATAGCCTCCTTTTTCAATTTGCTCTAAATTCATTTGAAGCTCTTGAATATAAGGATCCACTAATGAATCGTCTTTAATATTTCTAACCTTCATAGATTTATGCAAACGAATGATTGCCATTTCACCATCTTCTAAGTAGACTGCATTAGATGTATACTCAATAAAAGGGGAAGCATCAGAAGCAATAAAATACTCTCCTTCTCCAATACCTATTGCTAAAGGACTACCTAAGCGTGCCGCTACTATTTCATCTGGATTTTTTTTATCAAAAACCGCTATAGCATAAGCTCCAACCACTTGGTTCAATGCAATCTGTACTGCCTTACCAAGCTTTATCCCTTCTTGCTTTTGGATTTCTTCAATTAGATTCACTAATACTTCTGTATCTGTATCTGAATGAAAAACATAACCTCTTTTCTTTAATTCTTCTTTTAGAGGTGCATAATTTTCTATAATACCATTATGGATGATTACTAAGTCTCCTGAATTAGAAAAGTGCGGATGTGAATTAACATCGTTAGGAACACCATGAGTAGCCCATCTAGTATGGCCTATACCGATTGTCCCATTCATTGTTAATTCCTTTGAAGCCTTTACCTCAAGGTCAGCAACTTTTCCTTTAGTTTTACAAAGTTTGATTTCCTTACCATCGTAAACCATCACTCCTGCACTATCATATCCTCTATATTCCAGCCTTTTAAGACCTTTGATAACGATAGGATAAGCCTCTCTATATCCAATATATCCTACTATTCCGCACATATTTTAATTATTAGATTTTGTATAATAAATTTCCAACTTTAATCTCTTCGTTTCATCAGTTTCCTTATTTCCATACAAAATAGTTCCTAATGGAGTGATAACTGACGCTTTTGGCACCTTCGAGAAAAGTGTTTTTGCCGTTCGCAACTTAGACGAGGTTGAATTATTGATATCTCCTGTAACAACAAGTCCCAATTTTACATTTGTAGAATCAGTATTTTTAATCAAATTTCTTATTTGATTAGTTAGCCTAATTTTATAAGTTTTTCCTCGGCCATCCGTCACAGCTTCCTTATTAATAATTCCGCTATAGATAAATTTACCATTTTGAGCTTTTGTTCCCGAACTTGCGTCAGCCTTATAATCCAAAATAGACTGACCATAGGTTAAATCATATAAATAAACTCTATTTGGCTCTTTTGACCCCGCCATAGTTGTAGCATCGATATGAAAAACTAAATTTGCTTCATTTATTAAGAACTTTTTTCCATCAGCAGGATATCTCAAATCATCTAATTCATCAGGCACACCGTTCGGCACACTTGTAGGATTCCCACTTGCATCGAATCCTCTTACATCTGTTTTTCCAAAAAGCTCAATTATCGCTAATGATCCTTCACCACCTTTAAGATATAGCTTAGCATCTCCAGTAGTAGCACTAGCTGAACTCATTGCTGTTTCATATGCAGGCTTATTCACGTCACTTAATAGATTAACTGTTGTACCTGTTAGGGTCAAAACAATCGACTTATCTACTCTTGTAGCATCAGTAGACGAGGTGTTCTCTTTGTATTTAATCGTGATTTTACCGGCTGCAAAATTAAGCATAGCCATCTGACTTTCTACTCCACTAATCTTTTCTGCTTTAAAATACAATCCTCTAAAATAATTCCTAAACACATCGTTACTTGCTAACTTCCCTGCAGCAACCGCATTGATTATTTTATTCTTAAAAAACTCTGTATCTAAATTAAGACGCATTCCTGGAGCTGTGCGTACAAATGTTTCTTTAGTATCTACTATTACAGTTTCTTTATATTCTGCTGGACTAAAAAAGAACTCATCATTTTGAGACTTATCAATATTATCATTGTTTAGACGACTCCCAACCTTAACATTATCAAAATCTGCATTTTGATTCGTATAATATCGCTGTGCTTCGAATGAATTTGTTGGGTCTAAACTACGTAAAGCATAACCAGACTCAAAAACACTTAACTTAATCTTACCCCCACCGTAAATGGAATCTAACCTGTATGTGTTATCACCAGTCGTTGCATTAGAAGCAGTTATCGTACTAAAATAAGGAATTGTTAAAACAACACTTTCAATAACAGGATTAACACCTATCGTAGGATTAATTGTTTCTAAACTGATTTGAGTAACAAAATTCGCAGTTGAAGTACCAAACGGTTCATTTTCGTAGATACCCAAGGCATTTACTGGTAAATTATTTGACTCTACAGCCCCCATTTTTTGATTATAAGCAATAACTTGAGAGGTATATTTGTCAAACTCAAATTTATTATCCCCTATCAAATCCCCGCCTATCGTATTGTATTCTTTATCACAAGAAAATAAAAGAAAAACTGTTGCGACTAGAGTAATCGTCTTAAAAAAATTATTGTACATACTAAAAGTGATAGTTAATTTTAAAGCATCTCGTTATAAAAAGCACTATACGCCTCAGCGAAAGTATCTTTGGGCACGAAAGGTAGAAAAGGTTTTCCTGAAGACTCTATAAATTTTGTTAAACTTGGAGAAACACCTTCAGAGGCAACGATCACAGCATCTGAGTGGTTAATGGTCGATTTCATAATACTTTCATAGTCCGGAGTAGCTAGAAAAGGAATTTCGTCCCCTGGCACACCGTCCATCTTGATTTTATTGATCATTTCTACATCTAAAGTTCCTTCAAAAGACTGGCTGTAAACAGAGGTAACAATTTTAGTCTCTGAAAACAACGCTTCATTTTTATAGAAATGTTTCATATAAATTGGCAGCATTGCAGCCATCCACCCGTGAACATGTATGATATCTGGAACCCAGTTTAACTTTTTAACCGTCTCAACGACTCCTTTAGCAAAAAAGATAGCACGTTCATCATTATCAGGGTACATTACCCCATCTTCATCAGCGAATGTTGCTTTCCTTTTAAAGTACTCATCGTTATCGATAAAGTAAACTTGAATTCGCTCTTTAGGTATAGACGCTACTTTAATTATCAAAGGCATATCTAAGTCATTTACAACCAAATTCATCCCCGAGAGCCTAATCACTTCATGTAATTGATGTCTTCTTTCGTTGATGTTTCCATATCTAGGCATAAAAATTCTAATTTGCCCGCCTTGATCGTTTACCATTTTTGGTACATCATAAGACATTAAAGAAACCTCATTTTCAGCCAAATAAGGCACCACCTCAGATGATACATATAATATCCTCTTATCTTTCATATTGTAATTTGCTTAATTCATTGGTAATAAAAACCACGCAAAATTACAAAAATTTATGCAGTTATTAACTAATATATTATGTTTGCAGTCAATTTTAATAAAACGACCATGCCAATTTTCTACGGAAAAGTAGCTTTAATAGAGTTTTTAGATACTGTAAAACCGCACCAATATACTACCGGTTTTGTCCCTACGATGGGAGCATTGCACGATGGTCATCTGTCGTTAATGCAGCGATCCTTGGACGAAAACGATATTACCGTCGTTAGCATTTTTGTAAATCCAACCCAATTTAATAATCCAGAAGACCTTTTAAAATACCCAAGAACACTTGATGAGGACGTAAAAAAAATAGCTGCTCTCAACCCCAATATTGTAGTTTACGCTCCATCTGTTGATGATATCTATGAAGGAAAAGTAGTATCCCAGCCTTTTAATTTTGATGGATTAGAACATCAGATGGAAGGAAAATTTAGACCAGGCCATTTTGATGGTGTAGGAACAATTGTGAAACGTCTTTTTGAAATAGTAAGTCCTACTAACGCTTATTTTGGCGAGAAGGATTTTCAGCAACTATTGATCGTTGAAAAAATGGTTGAAAAAACACAATTACCGGTACATGTCGTTGGTTGTCCAATACACCGAGAGCATAACGGTTTAGCCATGAGTTCTAGAAACGAACGACTAAGTCCGTCTGAAAGAGAAAAAGCTAGTATCATATTCGAAACTTTGACTAAAGTCAAAGAAAAATTCCACAATTCTAGCGCTCAAGAACTCTCGTTATGGGTTCAAGAAGTATTTGATACAAATAGCGATTTTGAATTAGAATATTTTCAAATTGCAGACGCAAAGACTTTAACGCCTTGCGAGAGTAAAATAGAAACAAAAAAATACCGTGCTTTCATAGCTGTATTTGTCAATAATATCAGATTGATTGATACCATTTCATTAAATTAATTTACTTTTGTAGCATGCAAATTCAAGTTTTAAAATCAAAAATTCATCGCGTAAAAGTTACAGGCGCCGATTTAAATTATATCGGTAGTATTACGATTGATGAAACATTATTAGAAGCATCTAATATAATCGAAGGTGAGAAAGTTTCCATTGTAAATATCAATAACGGAGAACGTTTTGATACTTATGCCATAAAAGGAGAGAAAAACTCAGGTGAAATCACTTTAAATGGTCCCGCTGCCAGAAGAGTTCAGAAAGATGATATCATTATCATCATTTCGTACGCCTCTATGGAGTTTGAGGAGGCTAAATCCTTCAAACCGTGGATCATTTTTCCCAATGAAAACGACAACTCTTTAACCTAATAGACTTTACAACATAACTTAATTGCTCCAATACCTAGCTTGTATTGGGGCAATTTTGCATTTAGAGCTACCGTATAACCTACATTTTTATTATCCATAATCAAAAGCCGCAGTACTTTTGGATGAAATAAATAGTATATTGCTAATCTATTTAATAGTAAGAAAAGAATCAACAAACGAGCCTAGAATCATGAAGCACACCTTTTTATTATTGTTTATATCGCTCTCAGTATTTGCCCAAAAAAGTGTCGAATCGTTTGATTCGAAAATATTGGGTGAAAAAAGACAAATTATTATTGGACTACCCAAATCCTATGAAAACAATCCAAACAAAAAATATCCAATACTGGTATTACTAGATGGTGAATATCTATTCGACCCCTTCTTTGGTGCTTTAAATTATGGTGCTTATTGGGATGATTTACCTGAAACGATAATAATAGGAATAAATCAAAACTCACCAAACACAAGGGAGTCCGACTGTGGTGTTGATCCGACGGAAGGCTTGCCAACAAAACAAGCGTCACGGTTTTTTGAATTTATTGGCGGCGAATTAATGCCCTATATTCAAAACAAATACAGAACAGCACCTTTTAAAATGATCGCTGGTCATGATACCACAGCAGGATTTATAAACTTTTATCTTTATAAGGAAAACCCATTATTTAATGCTTACATCTCTCTAAGTCCAGAGTTGGCTTCAGGGATGGAAAGTCAAATCGCTACTAGTTTAGCAGCCACTAAAAAGCAACTGTTTTATTATCAATCATCTGCTGATGGTGACATTAAACCAATACGAGAGACCGTTGAGCAATTAGACAGCAATATAAAAAGCATCATTAATCCACTTCTTGATTATAAATCCAGCTCGTTTCCTAATGCATCGCATTACTCGCTAGTACTGTACTCTATTCCTGATGCTTTGTATCAAATATTCGCTTCTTACAAACCTATTTCTTCCACCGAATTTACAGATAAAATAGTAGTTTTAAAGGAAGGTTATGTTGACTATTTGAAAAAAAAATATCAAATTATTTCAGATAAACTCAACCTTCAAACCTCTATTCGAATTAATGATTTCAAAGCGATCGAAGCGGCTATATTAAAAAACAAAGCTTATGACGAACTAGAAAATCTAGCAGAGCTTGCTGATAAAAATTATCCTAAATCAATGCTCGCTTCCTATGAATTGGGCTTAATGTATGAAAAAAGAGGTGATCCTAAAAAAGCCGCAAGCAAATACCTACGCGCCTCACAATTAGATGAGATAGGCGATTTAACAAAAGAAATGATGTACAATAAATATGACGATATGAAAAGTCAAACAATCAAAAAATAATGGCAAAGTTGAAAACAACTTTTTTCTGTCAAAGCTGCGGAACATCATATGCAAAATGGCAAGGACAATGTAATGCTTGTAAAGAATGGAATACTATAGCCGAGGAAATTATTCAAAAACAAGAAAAAGTAGCGTGGAAAAGTGAACCCACACCTTCCAATCGCGTTCCCAAACCATTGAAAATAACCGAAATTGATTCGACAGAAGAAATCCGAATGGATACCACTGACGGAGAACTTAATCGCGTTTTAGGCGGTGGAATAGTCCCTGGCTCCATGATTTTGTTGGGAGGAGAACCTGGTATAGGTAAGAGTACGTTATGTTTGCAAATATCACTGAATCTGCCCTATCGCACTTTGTACGTATCAGGAGAAGAGAGTCAGAAACAAATAAAAATGCGTGCAGAACGCATTACGACTTCTAGCGAAAACTGTTATATTTTGACAGAAACAAAAACACAAAACATTTTTAAACAAATCGAAACAATACAGCCCGAAATTGTAATCATCGATTCTATTCAGACCTTACATACTGATTATATTGAGTCCACCGCAGGAAGTATTTCTCAAATTAGAGAAACAACTGCAGAGCTTATCAAGTTTGCTAAGGAAACTAATATTCCTGTTATACTAATTGGTCATATTACCAAAGACGGAACTATTGCTGGACCAAAAATACTAGAACACATGGTCGATACAGTTTTACAATTCGAAGGTGATCGCAATCACGTTTATCGTATTTTGAGGTCGCTAAAAAACCGATTTGGTTCTACTGCTGAAATAGGAATCTATGAAATGTTAGGCAGCGGGTTGCGTGAAGTTTCTAATCCTTCGGAAATACTAATATCACATAAAGACGAGGAGCTATCTGGGACAGCAATAGCATCAACCCTAGAAGGAATGCGCCCGCTAATGCTAGAGATTCAAGCATTAGTTAGTACTGCAGTATATGGAACTCCGCAGCGAAGCACAACAGGTTACAACGCCAAGAGATTAAATATGATTTTAGCTGTTCTTGAAAAAAGAGCTGGTTTTAGGCTTGGCGCCAAAGACGTATTCCTGAATATCACAGGAGGAATCTCAGTAGACGATCCAGCTATTGATCTCGCAGTTGTAGCCGCTATTTTATCATCAAACGAAGACATTCCTGTTAATAAAGATTTTTGTTTTGCAGGCGAAGTGGGGCTATCTGGAGAAATTCGTCCCGTTAATAGAGTAGACCAACGAATTCAGGAAGCAGAAAAACTTGGTTTCTCTACTATTTTTGTCTCAAAATACAATAAAATTGCACTAAAGAACACCGGTATTAAAATAGAATTAGTTGCCAAAATCGAAGATGTCGCCAATATTCTTTTTGAATAGAAGGATAACCTATCGCAGTATTGATAATCAAATCTTTTTTAAATTTGTAAGTGCAAAAAGAATATCACCATTAAGACATCGCTAAAATAATGTTTGTTTTAGCGATGTTTCTTTATCTATACCGCACTACGTTTACTAAACTCACGACCTGGATGTGATATTAATTCAATTTATTGAAAAGTCATCAGACACCTTATAAGTGTTCCAAATACAATTCCTTTTGCATGATAGACTAAAACCTATTCAGCCTATACAAATTCTATAAAAACACGTATTAGACTACAGTTTAACAATCACAAATACCTACTATACAATTATTTATATTTACTTTAACAGTGATTCATGTTTGAAAATTGTATATTGTAGATGTGAAACACATGAGGTCTAAATTAGTAAATACAAGTAGAAAAAAATGTAAAAAAATTCTGAAATTTACAATAGTAAGAACCCTATGAAACACTTTTAATTTAATTTAAATCTATCAAAAAATGAAAAAGCAAACTGGCATATGGATTGACTCTACTAAAGCAATTATAGTAACCCTTGAAAACGGGAAGGAAGTCATGAACGAAATACTCTCTGATCTTGAAAATAGTGTTTATGACAAAGAAGGTGAAGCAGGAAGCTTTTTTGGGAACCAACATGTGAATTCAGAAAAAACATTTGATGAAAGGAAAAAAAATCACATGAAAACCTATTTGACAGAAATCATAGAATTTGTTCATGAATCAGATGAACTTTATATTTTTGGCCCTGCTGAGGCTAAAACAAAATTAGAGCAAAGAATAAATGACGAAAATTCAACTATCGCTGCTAAACTAAAAGCAGTTGAAACTTCAGACAGCATGACATCCAATCAAATAGTAGCTCAAGTAAAAAAATTCTATAATGCATAACATAGATTTCAATAAAAAACTACAACTAATCTTGTACTTTTTTTATTAGTGATTCATAGAAAGCTAGGGAAACCCTAAACTTTAGTCTTACGTTTTCTATATACTAGAAAAAGTTACTATTTTAGCTCCATCCCAAATTGAATTCCATTTCATGAAAACCTACAAAAAGACCTTACGCATAGCTCTCTCAGTAGTATGCTTAATTATAATTATTTCTACAGCTAGTTATTTTGTTTTCAGAGACTCCATTTTAGAGTCAGCTATATCAAGAACTTCTAGTAAAATCAAAAGCGACTACAACAGCACGTTTTCTGTAAAAAGAGCTTCTTTTGACGGCATATCAGGGATTTATTTAAATGAAATAACACTAGCCCCAAAAAATGCTGATACCCTCTTCAAAATCCAAAGAATAAGAACTTCTCTTAATGTTGGGAGATTATTAGTAGGAGATATTCAATTAGGCACATTAGAGATCGAAAACGGCTACGTCCAACTTACCAAAAAAGGGAGTGTAAAAAACTTTGCTGCCTTTTTAAAAAGAGATAGAAACGAGCCAACCACAAGTAACAAAAAAGATTATGCTGACTTTACATACCGTTTAATATCGAAAGTTCTAAACCTTATTCCTACAGACATGAGAATAGAAAATCTAACTTTCAAATTAGATGATAACGGTAAAAAGGCTACGATTGCTATTCAAAAATTAGTCCTCGCTAATAAAGAGCTTGAAACTGCCATTAATGTGCAAACCAATACTTTTACACAACGATGGAGAATAAACGGATTTGCTGACCCTAGAAACAAAAAAGCTGATATTCAATTTTTTAACATTGATACTAACGCCATTAAAGTCCCCTATTTTGATGAGCGTTATAACTTAATCTCTAGTTTTGATTCTATTCGATTAAATATTGAAAATATAGATAAAAGTAGAGGTCAGTTGCATATCGATGGTTTTGCCTCGATAGCTAACTTAAAATTAAACCATAAAAGATTAGCTAGTAAAGATGTACTTATCAAAAATGCACGCTTTGACTACCGGTTGTTACTTGGTTCCAACTTTATTTCAGTTGATAGTAGTTCGACTATACAATTCAATAAGGTGAAATTTCATCCGTATTTAGCCTACGAAACCGAAAAAGATACTGTTTACAAACTTAAAGTAAAAATCCCGAAAACAAAAGCGCAAGATTTTATCACCTCTCTACCAGATGGACTGTTTTCTAATTTTCAAGGTATGGAGGCCGAAGGAAACTTTGCATACAAAATAGAATTTGAATACAATCAAAACAAACCAGATGCAATTATATTTGACAGTAGCCTACAAAAAGAAAATTTAAAAGTAATAAAGTATGGCGCTGCAAACCTTGTAAAGCTCAACAGCGAATTCATATATCGAGCTATCATAGATAACGTAGCGCAACGTCCCGTTTTAATAGGCAATGCCAATCCTAATTATACTACAATGGATGAAATAGCGCCTTCTTTAAAAAAATGTGTTTTAACCACTGAAGACCCCTCTTTTTTCTCTCATCAAGGTTTCATCAACGAGGCTTTTAAGCAATCGATTGTAAAAAACATTAAAACAAGGAAATTTTCAAGAGGCGCAAGTACTATTAGTATGCAACTCATTAAAAATGTTTTCTTAACGAGAGAAAAAACTTTGTCTAGAAAACTAGAAGAAATTTTATTGGTATACATTCTCGAGAACAACCGCATTACAACTAAGGAGCGAATGCTCGAAGTTTATTTTAACATTATTGAATGGGGCCCAAATATTTACGGTATTGGCGAGGCAAGTCAATATTATTTTCAAAAGCGTCCAATTGACTTGAACCTTAACGAATGCTTGTTTTTAGCACGAATTATACCTAGCCCAAAAAAGTTCATGTACCAGTTTAACGATCAAGGTCTTTTAAGAGATTTTGCTTCCAAACAAGTGTCTTTTCTAACAAACTTGATGATAAAAAGAGGCTTACTACCTATAGAAGATACCATTTACAAATCACAGCCTCTGTACATAACTGGTCCAGCAAAATCATTAATTAAAGTTAGTGCAAGAGATACCACAGCTATAGATTCTCTGGACTTAAATGATGAGTTTAATTTTTAATAAACTACAATACAAATTCTCAACAAAAAAAATGCTCCTTTACAAGATAGTAAAGGAGCATTATATTTAAAACCGAATCAATTTAAGGTGCTGGGTCAGGAATTATTGCTTGTACTTCATTTATAGCTTTTAGAACATCATTAGATAAAGTAACATTAATGGTATCGATATTTTCCTTTAATTGCTCTAAAGAAGTAGCCCCAATGATTGTGCTCGTTAAAAAAGGCTGTTGCTCAATAAAAGCAAGTGACAATTCCGTCAGAGTTAAACCGTTTTTCACTGCAATATCATGGTATAATTTGGTTGCTTCTTGTGATTGCTGGCTACTGTATCGCGAGTATTGTGGAAATAAATTAAGCCGCGCTTTAGGGTGACTTTCACCTGTTAGGAATTTACCAGACAAAACCCCAAATCCCATTGGAGAATAAGCCAACAAACCTACATTCTCGCGGGCACAAATCTCAGAACTTGCATTCTCAAATAATCGATTTAAAAGTGAGTATGGATTTTGAATGGTTTTTACTCTAGGCAAATTATGGTATTTGTTCTCCTCTAAAAAACGCATAATTCCCCATGCATTTTCATTAGATAGACCAATATGCTTGATCTTCCCTTCTTTAATAAAACCATCCAGAGTGGTTAATACTTCGTGAATGTTATCTTCCCACTCATCATCTTGCAAAGTAAAGGCGCGCTGACCAAAAGTGTTGGTTTTTCGCTCTGGCCAATGCAACTGATACAAATCCAGATAATCCGTTTGCAAACGTTTTAAGCTGTTATCTAGCGCATAATGAATACTTTTAGGCGAGAAATCAATAGTATCCCTCATGTATGAGAAGTTGGGATTAGGACCAGCAATTTTTGAAGCTATAACAACTTGCTCTCGTTTACCCGACTTCTTCAACCAAGTACCTATAATTTTCTCTGTACTACCGTAGGTTTTTTCGTTGGCAGGTATCGAATACATCTCGGCAGTATCAAAAAAATTGACACCTCTTTCAAAAGCGTAATCCATTTGAGCGTGTCCTTCAGCCTCGGTATTTTGTTGCCCATAAGTCATGGTACCCAGACAAATTTTACTGACTTTTATATCTGTATTAGGTAATGTAGTATATTTCATTAGTGTAATTTCAAATGATTAAAAACCCAAATTTACAAAGGTTCAGCAGAACTATTAAATAAAAAAAGGTTCAAAGTAGTACTTTGAACCTTTTTAACTTTTATTTAAAGAATGTCTAGTCGATATCGTTTAACATTTCGGCAATTTCATCTAATCTTGGAGTCAAGATAATTTCGATTCTGCGGTTCTTCGCTTTGCCCTCAGCTGTTTCGTTTCCAGCTAATGGAGAAAACTGACCACGACCTGCAGCAGTTAAATTCTTTTTATTAATAGCTTTGTTTTCGCTTAAAATGCTAACAATTGCAGTAGCTCTTTTTGTAGATAAATCCCAGTTATCCGCTATTGGTCCTGATCCTGCATAAGGGTCATTATCGGTATGACCTTCAATTAAAACGGCAATATCTGGATTTTCGCCTAATACTTTACCTAATTCTACTACGGCTTTTTTACCCTCAGGTCCTACCGACCAACTACCAGAGTTGAAAAGCAACTTGTTTTCCATCGAAACATATACTTTACCATTTTTTTGTTCTACAGTAAGTCCTTTACCTTCAAAGCCGTTTAATGCGTTGGATAAAGTTTCTTTTAACTTTCTCATGGTAGCTTCCTTGGCAGCAATCAAATTTTCTAATTCTTGTAATCGTTGTGCACTTTTACTCAAACGTTCCTGCTCAATGGCTAACGCTTTTGCTTTTGCGTCTAACTGAGAAAGTAAATCACGGTTTTTATTCATATTAGCCTGCAACGCTTCGCCACTATTTTTTTCTAAAGCAGCATAAGAATCTTGCAATACATTCATTTTATCTCGTAATGCAGCGTTCTCAGCAAGTGCTTTTTCACGTTCTGACTTTACTTTAGCTAATTCACTCTTAAGCGCATCTCTATCTAGCTCTAATTGATTTTTAGCTTTTTGTAAGTTAGTGTTTTCGTCAGCGACGCTTCGTGTTTCTTTTTTTAGATCAGCATACTTGCTTTCTAAATCATTGTATATTTTTTTTGAAACACACGATGTACTAAGTGCCAGTACAAGCAATCCTAGGGAAATTTTCTTTATCATTTTATTATTTTAAATATGAATTCGTACTACTCTACTTCTACAAGAACGGGACAATGATCTGAATGTTTTGCTTCGGGCAAAATAAGAGCTCTTTTTATCCTATTCTTTAAGGGTTCACTTACCAAACAGTAATCGATACGCCATCCTTTATTATTAATTCTTGACGATGGAAAACGCATCGTCCACCACGTATAATTGTCAGGTTCTTTATTTAGAAAACGAAAGCTATCGATAAAACCATTATTTAAAAAAGTATCTAACCATGCTCGTTCCTCCGGTAAAAAACCAGATGTTTTTTTATTCCTAACGGGATCATGTATATCTATGGCTTCATGGCAAATATTATAATCACCACAGATTACTAGATTTGGAATTTCTTTTTTCAAATCAGTAATGTAATTTTGAAAATCGTCCATATACATGAACTTGTGTCCTAATCGCTCTGCGTTCGTTCCTGACGGAAGGTAAAGACTCATAACAGATAGATCATCAAAATCGATTCTTAGATTACGTCCTTCAAAATCCATATGCTCGATACCGGTTCCATAAACAACATTATTGGGCTTGATCTTAGACAATATTGCGGTTCCACTATATCCTTTTTTTGTGGCAGGAAACCAATAATGATACGGATATCCGGCCAACTCGAAATCCAATAACGGAATCTGCTCCGGTGTAGCCTTAATTTCCTGAAGGCAAATGACATCAGGATTTGCTTGTTGCAGCCAAGAAATAAATCCTTTGGAAATCGCTGCTCGAATTCCGTTAACGTTATAAGAGATAATCCGCATTTTAATATAATTTTTAATCCCAAAAGTAATAAAAATTAAAAAGTTATTGGCATAAAAGCATTAAAATCCAAGCCTACAATAGCCAAAGCATAGAGATTTTTTCTATCTTTGTTTTTCGCTCAAAAAATAAGAATAAATGGGTTTAGTTACCGCCAAAGAAGTTGCCAAAGCAATAAATGCTGAGAAATATGGGGTTTTCGGAACCTTTTCGGGTTGGTTATTAATGAAAGTTCTGAAGATATCTACGCTCAATAAATTTTACGATAGAAACAAACATCTTAAAGACATCGATTTTCTTAATGCTATCGTAGATGATCTACAAATAAAATTTGAAATCCCAGAAGAAGATTTAAAAAGATTGCCAAAAGAAGGCGCATATATCACCATCTCTAACCATCCTCTTGGGGGCATTGACGGTGTTTTGTTATTGAAATTAATGCTTGAAAGAGAGCCTAATTTTAAAATTATTGCTAATTTTCTTTTACATAGAATCGCGCCTTTAAAAAAATACATTATGCCGGTCAATCCTTTTGAAAACCACAAGGATGCCAAATCTAGCGTGGTGGGAATTAAGGAAACTTTACGCCATTTGAGCGATGGAAAACCATTAGGGATGTTTCCTGCTGGAGAAGTTTCTAGTTACAAAGACGGAAAACTTATGGTGGATAAACCATGGGAAGAAGGCGCTATCAAAGTAATTAGAAAAGCACAAGTTCCTGTTGTCCCTATTTATTTTCACGCGAAAAATAGTCGCTTATTTTATTTATTATCTAAAATTAGTGGCACTTTACGCACTGCAAAATTACCTTCAGAGGTATTTAGTCAAAAAAATCGAGTGATTAAGGTGCGTATTGGAAAACCTATATCTGTAGCCGAACAAAATGAGCATGTTTCCCTTGAGAGCTATTCTGAATTTTTGAGGAAAAAAACTTATATGCTAGCAAATCCTTTCGAAAAAGAGAGTAAATTATTAACAACACCGAGTTTAAAACTCCCAAAAAGCCCTAAAGAAATTGCGACCCCGGCTAATGTTGATAAAATGACAGCCGAAGTAAATGCCTTGCGAGATACCGACTGTAGACTACTACAAAGTAAAAACTACGAAGTGTTTTTTGCAGCAGCAAATAAAATCCCCAATGTGTTACATGAAATCGGTCGATTACGTGAAATTACGTTTAGAGAGGTGGGTGAAGGAACCAATGAATCCATAGATCTAGACAAATTTGACCAATATTATCATCATTTATTCCTTTGGGATGAAGATGCGAAAAGAATTGCAGGCGCTTACCGCATGGGATTAGGCTCAGAGATTTATCCAAAATATGGTATCGACGGGTTTTACCTCAACGAACTGTTCCGTTTTGAACCTGAGCTTCATGATATGATGCACAACTCGATCGAGATGGGACGCGCTTTTATCATTAAGGAATACCAACAAAAGCCCATGCCTTTGTTTCTATTATGGAAAGGAATTATACATACCACATTGCGTTTCCCAGAGCACAAATTTCTACTTGGAGGTGTAAGCATAAGCAATCAATTTTCTGATTTCTCAAAATCATTAATGATTGAGTTCATGAAATCAAATTATTACGATCCTTACATTGCGCAATACATTCATCCCAAAAAAGAATATAAAGTAAAACTAAAGGACGCCGACAAAGATTTTATCTTTAATGAAACCGAAGCTGATTTAAATAAGTTTGATAAAATAATAGACGAACTAGAGCCTGGAGTACTGCGCTTGCCCGTATTAATTAAAAAATACATCAAACAAAATGCTAGAGTAGTAGCTTTTAATGTAGACCCTTTGTTTAATAATGCAGTAGACGGCTTAATGTACATTAGAATTGCCGATATCCCTGAAAGCACAATGAAACCCGTTATGGAGGAGTTTCAAGCGGAGTTAGAACGAAAGTTGTCTGAAAAAGAAGATTAATTAATAATCACTAATTAAAATGAAAAAGTCTCGAATAAATCGAGACTTTTTTTATGTTTTAAAACCAAGCTTTTTTATTGACTTGATAAGTTTGATAAAATTCTTCATCCGATTTAGTCAAATATATAATTCCTTCTATCAACCCTAATAATGAGGTTACAATACCACAAGTAAGAACACTAATAACTAGCCAAATAATTCCTTCTTTAGTATAGCCCAAATAGAATTTATGAATTCCAAAAGCTGCTAAAAGTATCGCTAATATACCCGCAGCTAATTTTTTGTTATCTACTGGTGGCTGAGAATTATTCCAATGTTCCGTCTTAATGTTGTCCATTTTTAAGTTAGTTTATTTGATTAAAAAACGATAAATATAGGAATTTTATTTACAAAATAACATCGCCTGGTTCCCAAAGCTCAATTTTGTTCCCTTCCAGATCTAAAATCCAACCAAATTTTCCGTAATCATACGATTCTACTTCACCAACAACTGTAACGCCCTCCTCCTTTAAGGTAATCAACAAATTTTCTAAATTTTCGACTCTAAAATTCTGCATAAACTCTTTTTCGCTTGGAGCAAAATACGAAGTATCTTGTGCAAAAGGCGACCATTGTGTAGAGCAATCAGTACCTTTTTCATCTGTCCAGCGAAAAGTAGAGCCATAAGCATCTGTTATTAAACCAAGATGTTTACCGTACCAATTCACTAATTCTTTTGGATTTTTAGACTTAAAGAAAAAACCTCCAATTCCCGTAACTCGCTTATCAACTGTGTTGTGCTTAGAATTACCAAAATATTTAATTTTAATTTTATCTACAATTACTTGAGCTAATCTTTCGTGACTTTCAAAAGTCCAACCAGCTACGTGTGGGCTTAAAATGACATTACTAGCATCTAGTAAGTACCGAAAAGCTTCGGGCGTACTTTCCTCTTGAAAAAGTGTTTCAAACGACAGTTTTTCGTATTCCAGAACATCTAACCCTGCTCCTAGTATCTTGCCTGTTTTCATGGCAGCAACGAGATCAGCAGTAACAATATTTTTCCCTCTTGAAGTATTAAGGATCCAAAAAGATTTTGCGAATGCATTAATGAAATTTGCATCCACCATTTTATTTGTTTCCGGTGTCCATGGCAAATGTAAACTTAACACGTCTGCCCTCTGCTGAAGTTCCATCAAGGAAACTTGTTTAGCATTAGCATCTCCTAGATTTTCTAAAATATCATAGCATAATACTTGCGTATCAAAACCTCTCAGTTTTTTCGCAAATGCTTTTCCCATATTACCGTAGCCTATAATTCCAACGGTTTTCCCATCTAATTCGTGACCTCGATTACTTTCACGGTTCCATTGTCCTGATCGTATTTCTCTATCTGCAGTGTTTAGGTTATTAAAAAGAGAAAGTAGCATTCCTAAACTATGCTCGGCTACTGCATTCTTATTCCCTTCAGGAGCCGCTATGAGACTAATGTTTTTAGCATTTGCATAATCACAATCAATACTTTCAAGACCCGCTCCTACTCGCGCTATAAATTGCAAATTAGAAGCTTTGTCTAAAAATTGTTTATCAATCTTAAATCGACTGCGAATCACGATACCTTGATAATCATGAATTTTAGTCTCAATCTCTTCTTTAGTTGAAGAGTAATCAACTTCATTTGTAAATCCAAGCTCCTTTAGTTGCTCCATTAATACAGGGTTATTACTGTCGATATGAAGAATTTTTATTGTTTCTGGTTTCAAAGTATTAGTTTTTGAGTGGATTATTTATCAAAGTTACAAATCTTCAAGCTAGTAAGAAAAACGTTAGCCAGATTCCTTTCTTAATGTAGTTAAAGAATACTATTTTAAAGTATGCCCCGATTGATTATTCAAATAAATAAGCAAATGCTTTACATTAATCTTAGCATCAAAAAATAGTTGAAAATTCCATAAAAAATGTAAAGTTACAGAACACAATAAAACATAAAAAAACCCATTTTGAAAACAAAAGTTTCTAAAAATGGGTCATTCTACAAATTAATAAGTGGTGTATTTTTGCATCATACTATTTGTTTTATTTAGCAATTGATTGCTGTTATATTTATAGTCTTGAAATGCTTTGACCGCCAAATAAAAAATTTGAAATTGAATCGTAAATACTGTCAAATAACTTTTTCATGATAATAGTTTTTAATTGTTTATAATCTAATTAAAACATTAACTATTAAGATATAAGGTAAACTTGAAGGCACCACTAATATACGACTAATTTCTAAATTTTAAAAACGATTTAACACTTTCTATGAATACATGATTTCATCCACAAAAAACCATTTTTAACATATTTAGTACAACTTAACCTACTTACCTTCAAGACAATAAAAGAAAAGTTGCTTGGTTAAAAAGTACAAATTAAAACAATACCGTATTGCATTATCCTTTAATCTGATGTAAAGACGTTTTTATACCTCTAATCAATGAAGAACTAAATCCATGCATTTCCATTTCGTTTAAGCCTGCAATAGTACACCCTTTTGGTGTTGTAACACGATCTATCAATTGTTCAGGATGCACTTGTTCTTCCATTATCATAGCAGCAGCACCTTTCACCGTTTGAGCAGAGATAGCTAATGCTGTTTGCCAATCAAACCCAATCTCGATACCTGCCTGCATAGAAGCACGAATATAACGTAATGCAAATGCGGTGCCGCTTGCCGCAAGTACTGTAGCAGCGTCCATTAATTTTTCATCAATAATTGGTGCTGTCCCCAAATCCTGAAACAAGGTCACCAGTTTTTGACCTTGCTCTGCATGATTTTCTTGAAAAGAAATGCATGTAGCCGACTCTCCGAACTGTGCAGCAATATTAGGCATGATACGTATTGCCTGATTGGCTGCGCCTATCTTATTTTGCAGCGATTCTATAGATAAACCACTAACAGCCGAGGCGATTGTTTTGTTTGTAATACTTGGTAAAATTTCAGCTAATACCAAATCTACCTGATACGGCTTAATTGTCAAAATAATAATATCTGCATCTTTTATTCCCTGAGTATTATCTGTAGAAAGTGTAACTCCCAAAGTTTCTAGATGCTGAATCTTATTTATATTACGCCTTGTAACAGTAATTTTATGGTCACTTGAGAATTTAGCAATTCCCATAGCTACAGAAGCACCTAAATTACCGCCCCCTATAATGTGAATATTCATTTTTGTAGTTGTTTTAGTTGGTTGTAATAGTCTCTAATCATTTTAAAAACCTAGTATCATCTTTGCGATAGAAAAATAAATTAAAATACCGCAAATATCATTGCTTGTTGTAATAAATGGTCCAGTAGCCAATGCAGGATCTATACCAAATTTATCAAGTAATAAAGGAACAAATGTTCCTATTAGAGAAGCAATGATAATAACTGACACAAGGGCTGAGCAAATTACAATTCCAATAATAGGTGGTTCATCTAATAAAAAATAACTACCTAGAAATAAGATAACAGATAAAATCGCTCCGTTTAGTAAGCTTAAGGATATTTCCTTTATTAAGCGATTGAACAATGAACCACTTAAGGTATTATTAGCTAAACCTTGTACAATAATTGCTGACGATTGCACCCCAACATTTCCTGCCATTGCAGCAATCAGTGGTGTGAAAAAGAACAAATTTCCGTGCTCAAGCATAGCACCTTCAAATAAGCCCAGAACTCTAACGGTAACAAAACCACCTAAAAGAGCTAAAACTAGCCATGGTAAACGCGCTTTAGTTAATTCTAGAATACTATCATCTGCTTCAACGTCTTGTGAGATACCTGCCGCCAATTGGTAATCCTTATCGGCTTCATCTCTAATCACGTCAATAATGTCATCAATGGTGATACGTCCCACTAACCTACCCATAGCATCTACAACTGGAATTGCTTCTAGATCGTATTTTTGCATGATACGAGCTACCTCAACATCCTCGGCATCTACGTTAACAAATGTCACTTTTTTAATATAGATATCAGCTATTTGTGTTTTTGTAGAAGTAGTAAGCAAGTCCTTAAGCGACAATCGCCCCTTGAGCCTATTTTCGTCATCGACCACATAAATTGAATGTACTCGAGATACGTTTTCGGCTTGAGCGCGCATTTCCTTTACACAAGTAAGTACACTCCAGTTTTCATTAACCTTTACTAACTCCTTACCCATTAATCCACCAGCAGAATCCTCATCATAGCGCAATAAGTCAATAATGTCCTTTGCGTGCTCTAAATCATCCAACTCGGAGATTACCTCCTCTTTTTTAGATTGCGAAAGTTCTGCGATAATATCCGCAGCATCATCCGTATTCAATTCATCTAACTCCTCTGCAATCTCTTTTGCAGATAACCTTTTAAGGATATTTTCCCTTAGGTCATCTTCTAGCTCAAGAAGTATTTCAGAAGTTTTCTCTGAATCCAACACCTTAAAGATGTATGTTGCTTCGTCAAAATCAAGTTCATCCAGAATCTCTGCTATATCAGCATGGTGCATGTCATGAAGCAGGCGTTCTAAATCCCTGTCATTTTTGTTGACAATGTGCTGTTCTAATTCGAGTATTAAGTCTTTACTGATTTTAAATTCCATCGGCTTCTATTTTTTGTGTCAGTGCAATAAATTCGGCTACATTTAGCTGTTCTGGTCTAAGATTAAAAACAAGATCTTCTCGTAAAGCATCCGAAAGATTTAAAGTTTTTAAACTATTACGCAACGTTTTTCTGCGTTGCTGAAAGGCGGTTTTTACTACTGTATAAAATAATTTTTCACTGCAAGGCAAACTAAAATCTTCTTTCCTACGCATGCGCATCACCCCTGATTTTACTTTAGGAGGTGGAATAAACACATTTTCATCTACAGTAAATAAATACTCAACATCATAAAAGGCTTGTGCTAATACAGAGAGAATTCCGTACGACTTACTCCCTTTTTTTTCACAAATACGTTCCGCGACCTCTTTTTGGAACATTCCTGCAAACTCCGGAATCTGATGTTTGAGCTCTAACGTTTTAAATACAATTTGAGTTGATATATTGTATGGGAAATTTCCAATAATAGCAAACTGTTTTCCTTGGAACACTTCATTGATATCGTAGCGTAAGAAATCTTTAGAGATAATTTTATCCTTTAACTTGGGATAATTAGCATCTAGGTAATCTACTGATTCCGTATCTATTTCAATAACATAAGTGTTAATGGCTTTGTCTAACAAATATTTTGTTAGCACTCCCATTCCTGGACCTATCTCTAAAACATCTGCATAACCTTCTAGATTGATGGTATCTGCAATTGCTTTCGCAATGCTTTCGTCCTTCAAAAAATGTTGCCCTAAATGTTTTTTAGCTTTTACTTTTTCCATTTTCTTTTTTTAAACACAAGAGCGCATTGGCACTATTGTAATTATCATTCTATCACCTACTTTAGCTTACAAATAAAAATAGGTCTTGAGCATTTATACCAATAGTTGCTTTTAATGATCAGAAATCACTTGTAACTCCGTTCTAAATGCCAATACTTTTTCTCCAAAAAGTTTTTCAATCTCAGAACGAAAGCCTGGTGCATCTTCTTGGTAATATCTTTCCAGCGTTTCTTTACTGTCAGTAGTATATTGAGCGGAATAGGTTACTCCACCCATTTCCTCTTCGATTAAAACACGAACTAATCTAGCAGAAACGAATTTTCCCGTTGCTAATATTTCTGGAATATGTTTATGCTGCATCCAAATCATCCATTGATCGTGAATACTTTCATGCACATTGCTGGTAACGTTATATATAATCATCGTAATTATTTTTCTTTGTCTATTTATTTTTCTTTGTATTCTACACTAGAAACAACCAACTCCTGTTAAATATTAGTGTCGCCTCTAGCTTGCCTATACTTTTTTCTCGCTTCAATAAAATAGATACTATCTTCGTGATTGAAAATAATTTTCTCGTACAGTAGTTTCGCCTTTTCCGGTTCTTGAAGTTTATTGTTGTAAATCTCTGCAGAAAAGAATAAGGCTTCGTCACTGTAGATACCATCATTATGATTGGCTATAATGTTTTGATATTGGCTTAAAGCCAAATTATATTCGCCTATTTTTTCATAAACGATTCCCAATCTAAGCAACGTAACACTTTCTATCTCTTGTCCTTTAAATTTTTGTAAAATCGACTGAAATAGCGCTATTGCTTCTGTATTTCTATTTTGATACAATAGATAATCACCTTTGGCAAAGATAGCTAAAGCTGTTTGAGTAGAATCAGCTACCGTGTTATCATTGATCAGTAAAAAATATTCTAAAGCATCATTAGCTATCAATTGGGTATTGGCCGACTTAAGCTCTTTGAACTGTTTTAACGCCCAATCAAAATCGGCTTTAAAATAACTCGTCTTAGCCGCTTTTAAAGTTGCTTCATGGGCAACAGCATCATTTTTCAAATCCATTTCGATTTGAGAATAGTAGATCAATGCTTGATTAAATTTTTCCTCAAAAAGTAAAACATCAGCCAATTCCATTTTTACTTGAGCTTGCTCGTAACTATTTAAATTAAGTTCTAATGCCTTTTTTAATACGGACTTTGCTTCTTCTGGTTTATTTAAATTAAATGCAACAAAATGAGCCTGAATAAGCTGCAAAGATAAGGTAAAAGGTGTTACTTCATATTCGTTTAACAACGCATTGATAGCTGATGCAACTGCTGGATACTCCTTTTGCGAAGCCTTTTCAATTTGGATTTTTAATAAGTAAGAATGTGCTTGAACCAATAACCGTAAATCTTTACTGTTTTCTAAAACAAATCCTAAAACCATAGTAGCAGTTTCTTGATCGCCTTCTTGAATAGCAAGTTGTGCTAAATTAATTATATTAGATAGTGATTCTGGAACTCGTTTGTAAATGGCTTTTTCCTGAATAAATGCTTTACCAAGTTCTTTTTCCTGAACATAAAACCAACTCAAATAATGGTTCCAGAATAGGTCTTGTGATTTTTGAACTCGAACAATTAATGCTTTTCGCAATGCATCGCTAAAACTTGCGTCACTACCATCAGCCATAAACCTTGTAAACTGATTTTGAATTACAATAGAGTTTTCTGGATTTGCTTCGGCTTCGGCTAGAAATGCTTCAATCATCATATCCGTTTTACCTAATTGACCATACAGTAAACCTTTTTGATAATTAAAACTATAATCCGAAAGCTTACCCGTAGCAAGATCATAGCATTGCAAAGCATACTCTAACAATACTTTTTTTTCAAAAGCATTAGAAATAGCAAAAACTTCGTTGGGTGTTTTTTGGATTTTATCAAGAGCTTGTTCGTAGTACTGGTTGGCCTTCAAATCCTTTTTTTGCAATTGGTAATTGTAGCCTAACTCAACCATCAAATTACCTTGATGGTATTTATCGATCCGTGCCTGCAAGGCTTTTTCTGCGAGATCATACTGTTGTAATTGTTGATAACAATCTACAACTCTTAGAAAATATTGTGTGTTTTGAGGAACATTAAGAAGTAGCTCTTCATAACTTAATTTCGCTTTTTCAAAGTCTCCTTTTTCATAAAAGTATTGCGCCAATTGTTCGTTTTGCGCAAACGAAAATAACGAGAATAACATTGTAAAATAAAGAAAGAGCTTTTTCATAACTACTTGAGGGTTTAGAATTAAATTTGAAAAATTTCTTATTTCTTAAACCTAATAAAAAATTAAGAAACAACTCTGATGTCGTTTCTTAATCTCTCATTATAGAAATCACTGTATTGACCAATAACTGATCTAATTTATTATATCAAATCCGCAATACGGACGAAGCACTTCTGGAATTACTATTCCTTCTGGCGTTTGGTAATTTTCAAGAATACCAGCTAACACTCTTGGCAAAGCTAGTGAGCTACCATTAAGCGTATGTGCTAATTGATTTTTACCGTCTTTATCTTTAAAACGCAACTTCAAACGATTAGCTTGAAACGTCTCAAAGTTGGATACCGAAGAAATTTCCAACCATCTATCTTGTGCTGTAGAGAAAACCTCAAAATCATAGGTTAATGCAGAAGCGAAACCCATATCGCCACCACAAAGACGTAAAATTCGGTAAGGCAATTTAAGCTCATCTAGGATATGTTTAACATGCTCTACCATTCCGTCTAGTGCTTCATAGGACTTATCCGGATGCTCCACTCGAACGATTTCGACTTTATCGAATTGGTGTAAACGATTTAACCCACGTACGTGTGCGCCATATGAACCCGCCTCACGACGAAAACATGGTGTATATGCCGTAGTTAAAACCGGTAATTCATTTTCGCTTAGAATAACATCTCTAAACAAATTAGTAACAGGCACCTCTGCAGTTGGAATCAAATACAAATCATCCGTTGCATCATGATACATCTGACCTTCTTTGTCAGGTAACTGCCCAGTACCGTAAGCTGACGCTTCATTTACAAGATGCGGTACTTGAACTTCATTGTAGCCAGCACTTACATTTTTATCTAGAAAATAATTGATTAAAGCACGTTGCAATCGAGCTCCTTTGCCCTTATAGACGGGAAAGCCAGCACCTGCAATTTTGTTTCCTAACTCAAAATCGATTATATCATATTTTTTTACTAATTCCCAATGCGGCTCGGCTCCTTCATGTAGCACTGGAACTTCACCTGCTTCGAATATATTTAAGTTTTCTTCTGGAGTTTTACCCACAGGAACAATAGCTGCAGGAAGATTAGGCAAGCTATAAAGCTTCTCCGTAAGCTCAGCTACAAAAGCATCTGCTTGCTCGGCTAACTTTTTACTTTTTTCCTTATTAATTACTGTTTTTTCTTTTAGAATAGCTGCCTTTGCTTTCTCTCCAGCTTTCATTAAAGCACCAATGTCTTTGGACAATTTATTAGATTCGGCTAGAATGTTGTCTAATTCAACTTGAGTAGCACGACGTTTTTCGTCTAGTTCAACTACCTCTTCTACCACAGTCTTGGCATCCATATTCTTTTTAGCCAAAGCTTGGATTACCTTTTCCTGATTCTCTCTAATAAATGCAATTTGTAACATAGCGTAATTTTTATAACTATTATATTCCTTATAACGGAAGCAAATTTAAGTAATTGTTTGCTACTAATAAGACAAAGTACACACGAAAAGTTAGAATGCAACGTTGATTAAAACAAAAAGTAAATTAACTATTGCTTTTTACACCAATTCCTTGTTTTTTCATTAAAAAAAGTAAATTTGCCGATCATCCATTATATACTTAGTCATAAATCATGAAAAGCATTCAACTCCTACTCGCATTTCTCTTTTTTGTTACTGCAAACGCTCAAGAATACAGAGGAGATTACCAAGAGTGGTCTGTAGAGATTAACGCAGGTTTGAACAAACCGTATAATACAATGACAGATGGCTATTTAACTTCAAACCCCAGTTTTTACCATATAGATTTAGGTACTAGATATACTTTTAATCCATACATCGGTATTAAGGCTGACATCGGTTTTGATAAATTCCAAAACAGCAACGACTCACAAGTTTTTGAAAGCAATTATAAAAGAATTAGTGTTCAAGCCGTTACTGATGTAGGCTATGCCCTTGGTTTGTATAATAGACCAGATCCAGTGGGCATCCTAATTCATGCAGGAGCGGGGTTTTCTCAATTTGACAATGATGTAAATGAGATAAAAGACAAGATGATTAACGTAATTTACGGTATTACTGGAACATTAAAACTTTCTAGAAAGGTATATTTAAGTGCTGATATTTCAAGTTTATTGCATGGTAAACAAACCTTGAGTTTTGATGGGAGAACTGAACTGAGTCCAAAATCTGGTTTGAAAAGTAATTTGCTAAATTCCTCAGTTGGCATTATCTACTTTTTAAGGCGCTAAGCATTAAATTAGGTACTCACTAATGCTTTCTCTTCTGATTACGTAAAAAAATGTAAGATCAACTGTAAAGAACTAAATTCTTTTTTGAGCCCAATACTTTACATTATCTAGGGCTTCTATCGTACTTATAATTATGTACAATAAAAGACGTAAATTCTCAAAATCAAAACCATTTAATCCTGTAATTTTAATAGTTTTGAACTTTAAAATCACATCATCCAAAATTATTAATTCAAATTCAAAATAGTTTGAGTCCAAAATTAGGGCATTTTAATGTAAGTTGATTTATTAAATACCAACCTTACGTAGTACTCGTCGTCAGAGGCGAATCTTCCCCTTTATCACAATTTGAATTTCTCATTTAAAACCGGCTTTTTTTCTTAATTTGTATTTAATACACTTGTTTAATTAAATTATATACATATATTTGGAAAACCAAATTGGTGAACCAATTTACTGTTGAAGAGCTTTAAATCTGAAGACACTTTAATTACCTTGATTTATTAGCATAGACATAAAGTTAGTACGATACGGAAAAGTCATTCCAATAATTTTACCATCATTTTCTAAAAAATCAGAATATGACAACAAGAAGAGAATTCCTAACAAAGACTGCCTGTTTTACGGGAGCACTCTCCTTGTCTAGCTTTTCGTTACCCATTTTTAACCATGAATACGAAACTGACTCACTTGATATTAATCTATTTTCAAAACATTTACAGTTTTTAGATTATCATGAAACTGGCGCGATCGCAGCTGAAATGGGTTTTAATGGTATAGACTTAACAGTTCGCCCTAACGGACACGTGCTTCCAGAACGCGTAAAAACAGATTTACCTTTAGCGGTAACTGCCATTAAAAAAAGCGGTATTAATTGCAATATTATAACTACGGCAGTAGAAAGTATTTCAAACACCGTGGATATTGATGTACTACAAACCGCTGCAGACTGCAACATTCAACACTATCGAACAAATTGGTTTAAGTACAAAGAAGGGCTTTCTATGGAAGAGTCCTTACTTTTTTATCAAGGGGAGGTAAGAAAACTAGGGGTTTTAAATATGGAATTAGGGCTTATTGGATCATATCAAAATGTGGACGGTTTAGCTGTAGGAAGTTCCTTTTGGGAAGTAAAAAAAATATTAGAAAAGGTAAACCCTATCTATTTTGGTTCCCAATATGACATTCGCCACGCGATGGTCGAAGGAGCAAATTCTTGGGAAAATGGTTTTCGACTCTTAAAAGAAAATATAAAAATAATCGTTCTGAAAGATTATAAATGGGGTAAGACAAACGGGAAATGGGCAACTATAAACGTCCCTATTGGCGAAGGAATGGTTGATTTTGATGCTTATTTTAAGTTGCTAAAAAGAAACCAACTCAAACCACCTGTTTCCCTTCACATAGAATACGACCTTGGTGGTGCCGAACAAGGAAAACGAAAGATTACTGTTGACAAAAAAATAGTATTCGAGGCAATAAAAAAGGATTTAAATACGATACAAAAATTATGGCGAAACGCCTAATAATTGACAGCAATAACAATTAAACTTAAATTTAAATAATTCAATAATGAAAAGAATTGTAACAATAGTGAGTTTACTCATTATACTAATTTCATGTAATCAAGAAGCAACGGCTAGTAGCAGTACTCCGCAAACAAGCACTAAGGTTACTACTATGCAAGAACTTAAAAACGCTATAAAAAATAGCGTTGCTGGGGATCACATTATACTTGCTAACGGTATCTGGAAAAATGCAGAAATACATTTTTACGGAAAAGGTACTAAAGAGAAACCAATTGTTTTGAGAGCTGAGACTGCTGGAAAAGTATTCATTGAAGGTGTCTCAAACCTGAAGTTAGCCGGAAGTTATCTTGAAGTAAGGGACTTATATTTTAAAAATGGGTATACTCCATCAAAAAGCTTAATTCAGTTTAAAATCAGTAATGACTCAATCGCAAATAACTGCAAAGTAACACAATGCGTAATCGAAGAATTTACACAACCTGACCGCGATGTAAGTGACCACTGGATTGAATTTTGGGGTAGAAATAATGAATTGAGTAATTGCTACATTACTGGTAAATCTAACTTTGGGCCTACCGTAAGAGTTTTCCTCGATGGTAATGAACACATTAACAATTACCATCAAATTGTAAACAATCATTTTGGACCAAGACCAAGAAAAGGTGGGCCGCACGGAGAAACGATTCAAATAGGTGATAGCGAAACTTCAATGACGCCATCCTACACTAATGTATACAATAACTTATTTGACCGTTGTAATGGTGAAGTCGAAATAATTTCTAGCAAGTCAAACTTTAACCAATTTAAAAATAATGTATTCTTTGAAAGTGAAGGTTCATTGGTTTTACGCCACGGAAACTACGCCATGATTGACAGCAATGTTTTTATAGGGAATGACAATTCAGACCAAATGGGCGGAATCAGAGTCATTAATACTGGGCACTGGATTACCAACAATTACTTTTATAAAATTAAAGGAGAAGCTTTTAGAAGCGCAATCGCCATCATGAATGGAATACCAAAATCATCTTTAAACAGATACAATCAAGTTACAGATGTAGTTGTAGCCTACAACTCTTTTATAGATTGCATATCGCCTTGGCAGTTTAGCGTAGGATCTAACGTTAGCCAAAAAGCAGTATTACCTGCCTCAGAAATTAGATCAGCCAGGCCAGAAAGGGTTGTAATAGCCAATAATTTAATTTACAATCAAGTTACCGATACTAAGCCCATCGTTAATTTTGACAAAGTGGATGGAGTTGATTTCAACAATAATATTACAAATAACGAAAATAACAGTGAAGTAAAGCCCGCTGGTTTGATAACTTCCAACTTTGAAATGAATAAAATTGGAACCGATTTGTTTGTTAAAAAAGAGAATAGTACCAATTTGTATGCTGGCTTTGACTTTGAGACCATCACAAAGGACTTATTTGGATCGAGTAGAACGACGACCTCTAATAATGTGGGAGCAATTGTTAATCCTGTTAAGACAAACCCTGTTTTGATTGATAAAACAAGATTTGGAACCACTTGGTTCAATGCTGAAAAAACTGAAACTGTAGCAAACACAATAACTGTGTCTTCTTCATCAGAATTAGTAAAGCAAATTGCCAAAGTAAATGCGGGATCTACCATTTTACTAAAAAAAGGAACCTACAAATTAAACACAACTCTTGCGATAAATAAAGAACTAACCATCGCATCAAGTGACAAAAACAATAAAGCAACACTAGTTTTCACTGCTTCAAAAACTGCATTTGAATTACAACCAAAAGCAAACTTGAAAGTAAAAAATCTAATCATCACAGGTAATAAATCACAAAACGCTTTTACAACATTAGACAAATTAATGAGCAAAGCGTATGATTTATCAATAGAAAATTCAGAAATATCAAACTTTAAAAATGTTTTAGAAGTATCTAAAGGATCTTTTGCAGACACAATTTCGGTTATCAATTCTAACATCAGCAACTGTACAAACGGGTTTTTATTAAACAAAGAGACGAATGACGGAGGAGATTACAATGCTGAATTTGTAACTTTTACCAGCTCTACATTTGAATCAATTCAAGGAAGCGTTTTGGATTATTATCGCGGTGGGTATGACGAGTCTACTATTGGTGGAAACCTAAAAATAGAAGGAAACACATTTAGGGACTGTGGAAAGATGCAACCTGAAAACATACTGATCAAAAACAAAGGAATTGTTTATGTTACTATTGCAAACAATACATTTGAAAACAATCCTGTAAAAATCATAGCCATTTTATGGGGAGCAAAAGGTCAAGCACCAGGGAACAATACGATAGTAAATTCGGGTAAGTTTGAAGTGGTTCAAAACTTAGAACTAAAATTAATGTACTAATAAAAAGCTGCCATGAAGTATTCACAAATAATTTTGATAACGTTGTATTGCCTCTTTTCGGTTTCGATTAGTTCGCAAAATATTCCCACTGATAAAATTATTGCCAATAATGAATTAGTAAACTTCCTAACACCGGAAGCGATCAAGGAATTAGAAGGAAACAGGACGATTTCGACTTCTCAACTAGCAAACTATTTTCGAGAAAAATTCTCTGAAAGATATTTTTACGATTACAAAACTTCAGATAATCGATTTAAGACCTACGGACAGCTTTACCCAGATGTAAAAAGCGGACATATCGAGCGTGCACTAGACCATATGTCAAAATTTGCGGCGACTGCACCTTGGAAACTTCCGTTCAATTACTTGAATGGAGAACCCGTAAATGCTTATGCAATGAGACACCTTGCGAGACAACATAAAATGGTTGATATTGCATTTTACTATCGCTATGAAGGCAAAAAAGTGGAGTATCTAAGCTATTTTAAAAATCAAGTACGCTCCTTGAATACTGCATTAGCAGCAAACAAATACGAAACCATCGAAGACGGCAACGGAGTTTATGAAGCTTTTCGATCCGGTTACCGTGTATTAAACTGGTTGCACATTCATAACCAATTTCTTGGCGAATCAGCTTACACTGATGAGGACCAGCTACTAACGATTGCGACATTACTGCAACACGCTTCAAGTTTATACGAAACGAATACTGAATTCGTTCCTGGCAACCATCAAACAAGGGGAATGTCAGCCTTGGCAATGCTTTCTATTTTATTTCGAGACTTTAAAGATGCTGATAAATGGAACGCTCGTGCTATGGGATTGTTAGAACAGCATTTATCGAAAGAGATAAACAAGGATGGCTTTCAGTTTGAGCGCTCTGTACATTATCATATTAGTGATATTGACAATTATTATTATGTTTACCAACTTGCTAAGAACAGCAAAATCGCTGTTCCGCCTTTTTGGGAAAACAAATTAAAATCGCTTTTTGAGACGTTAACAAAAATTGCCTACCCAGATAAGTCAGCGCCAGTCTTCTCTGATGACACCAATGAAGTTTGGGCTGAGAAAAATGATATTTCGGGAGCGCTAACACTAGGGTACTTACTATTTAATGACCCACAGATGGGGTACTTTGCTAACAATACAGTGGCATCAGATATGTTTTGGTATCTGAACGATTCTCAATTGAAGATGCTTGATCAAATTAAAGCGACAAAACCAGAATTTAAGTCGGTTACGTTCCCAGAGACAGGTTACTATATTATGCGTGAAGGATGGGACAAAGACGATGCCATAATGGCTATTTCTAACGGATTAGATCCAGAAAAACCAGACCATCAGCATGGAGACATGTTAGGAATACAAGCCATGGCTAATGGCCAAGTTATACTTCCCAATTATCAGGTTCGTTACTCCCTTAAAGACTACGAATTATTCAAAAACTCCATGGTCAAAAACGTAGCGCTAATTGATGATGAGTTGCAAGGAAAAGGATATGAAGGCAACCAAGGCGGTAGTGGTTTTGGAAAATTTAAAGTATTACCGCAACCTAAAACTATTACTTGGAAAACTAGTGATCAGCTCGACTTATATGTTGGATCTCATAATGGATTCGAAAATAAAGGTGTTGCCTACTCTAGACAAATCATCTACTTAAATCACGATTTCTGGCTAGTCAAGGATAATTTTAAATCAAATAATTCTCATACATACAAGCAGGTGTGGCAAGGGCATTATAGTTACGAAAAAGCGCCCAACTTACTGCGATCTAGCTTTAATGATGGCTCTGGATTAGACATTTTTCAACTTGTTGCAACAGAGTCCGTTTCTAAATCAGGTAAAAATGGGAAAGAGTGGTCAGTGGTAACTAAACAAGCAAACGACAATTTCAGTTTCATAACCGCATTGGTTCCTTTCAAAAAGTTTGATGATCGCATCAATGACGAAAATGAAATACCTGCTTTAAAAGGATGGGAACAAAATCAATCGAAGTGGACTTCTGATGGATCGCAAACCACAACTCTAAGTAAAGGAGATGCTACTTTGTTTTTCTCAGCAAGAACATTAAAATACAATACCATTGGAATTTTTTTGGAGTCAGAAGGAGATCTATACATTTCTGAAAACGAAAGTACATTTACGATTCAATCGCTGAGCGATGCAGCTTTACAAATGACCGTTACTACCAAGAAATCTAAAAACAAAGTTGTACTTGAGCCCGGCGAAACTTATCAATTTAAAATATAATATTCCTATTACACAAACAACATCATGCCTAAATAAGGCTATTTAACCTATTTTTTGTAAATCCCATAACTAGTGTAGCAAGTTATGGGATTTTTTAATGGTACAAGAATACACGTTTAGCCTATTTTATTAAATTCCTTCACGATAGCTTTTGCAGGACCCAAATTATGGAAATATTGCAAACAGATCAGAATATTGAAACTCCGGAAGAACCGCATTATCATGTGATGAAATGAGCTTCATTAAATACAATTTTACTTAGAGTTGTTTTGCGATCTGGCTTTCATTTTGCGGTATAGCAAACCAAAAGGATTTAAAGTGATCGCCCAATTGCAAATTAGCTGTATTTTGAATTTTGTAAATCCTTTGTAGTACAAAATTGACATACAACTTTTACCTCAATTGGTTAACCAGATGACGATTTTTAACTTTATTTTCAGAAAAAAATCTACAATCATGTAATTATTAACATAAAAATGGGACGATAAACAGAAAAATGTTAATGAAAAATTTAAAAAATGATGAAAATAAATGAACTAAGTATTTATTTGAATATAAATAATTTAATAAAATACATAAAAAATAACATAATATGTTTTTTATTCATACTCAATCAATTTTTATATAATTTCCTGTTTTTAATTGGTGAAAAAAAATTATGTTTGTTAAGTTGATTGGTTAACCACTTTGGTTATTTAGTTCATGTATCTAAATCTCCAAATTTTTTTATCTAAAAACTCAAACGATGTAGTGGTACGATCGTATTAACTCTCGAAACCAAAAAAGTAACTAACAAAAGGATTAAATTATGAAAAAAACGATTTTAATGTTTCTCCTAGTTTTTTCGACTATTATGAATGCCCAAACTGATAAAATTAAAATATCAGGAAAAGTAGTTGATAATAGCGGTCTAGCTATACCTAACGCATCAGTATCTGTTGATGGAAACAACACAGTAACAGATATAGACGGGAAATACACAGTAGTAGCAAATAGTGCTAAATCAGTTATCAAATTCTCCTTTGTAGGATTTGAAGATAAGTCAGCAACTGTCGGGAAAAACACGGTTATTAACATCACTTTAGCTGAAGCGAATAATCAGCTGAACGAGATCGTTGTGGTAGGTTATGGAACGCAAAAACGTTCAAGTGTAACTGGATCTGTTGCTAAATTAAAAAGTGATCGAATCGAAAATGCCCCAGTATCAAGATTAGATCAAGCAATTCAAGGAAAAATAGCAGGGGTTAGAGTTCAAAACGTTTCATCAGAAGCTGGTTCTGACACGAAAATAAACATTAGGGGGGTTAGCTCTGTAAACGCAGGTTCGGGACCTTTAGTAGTGGTAGATGGACAACCTACACCTGACGGATTAAGCGCTGTTAACAACGCTGATGTTGAATCAGTTGAAGTTCTAAAAGATGCCGCTTCGTCTGCAATCTACGGATCAAGAGGTGCTGGTGGGGTTATTTTAATCACAACAAAGAAAGGAAAAGAAGGAAAAACTAAATTTAAATTTAGTAGCTTAACAGGTATCAAAAGTGCCTACGAAACATATAAAGTACAGAGTACGACAGAATATGTTACGCAACTATATAATGAATCTGTTTTAAGAATTGCAGACCCTAACTTTTTTGTGCTCAACTCTGCGGGAGTTCCTCAAACAAAAACAACTGCAAACACAATTGGATCTTATGGTAAATTCCAAAGTCAATATGCTATCGAAAGAGACCTATTAGGTGGTAAAGGTACTGATTGGCAAGATGAAGTACTTAGAGATGCTGTTTACCAAGATATACAGTTCAGTGCTTCAGGAGGTAGTGCAAAAAATAAATTTAGATTGTCGCTTGGGTATCAAAGCGACCAAGGTTTAATGCTAAAGAGTGATTTCAAAAAATTAAATTTCAGATTTAATTTTGACTCACAATTGACGGATAAAATCAAATTAGATGTTAATTTAAATCCATCAAACAACAAAACGGTACGACCAGCTGTTGGTTATATTGACTTCGCTAGATTTCCTAGTTTCATGCCAGTATATCACACACAAACTACTGTAGATTATATTTTAAGTCAAAACCCAAACTCAACTATTAAAGTAGGTGATTTTACAGATGATGACGATTTTTCATTGATACCATATACAAGTGTTGACCCACAAGGAAATCCTTATACCGTAACAGGAGCATCTGGAAACAGACCTTTTAATACTACTAATACAAACCCAATGCGTGCATTGACGCAGCAAGACGATAGCACCAATCAATTTCGTTTTCAAGGTAATGCAGGACTAACATTCGATTTAGCAGAAGGACTGTCATTTAGAACTTCACAGAGTCTTTATTTTAGAAATACGGCCAGAACACAAACTGGAGAAACTGATGCAGCAAGATTAGGAAATCCTAACTATGCCACTTACACTAATAATAATTATTTTGATTTCTTAACAGAAAACACCTTAAATTATACAAAAACGGTAGGAGATCATAGCTTTACAGCCTTGGGAGGATTTACCTACCAGACAACTGATATTAAACAATTAATTACATCTGGAAATACATTCTCTAGTACCTCAATCAAAAATTTGAATTTTGCCACTGTCGTTTTACAACCAGTTCAATTTTATGAAACTAGAGTACTTGCATCATTTTTAGGAAGAGTGAACTACGACTATAAAAACAAGTACTTATTAACTGCTAGCTACCGTAGAGATGGAAGTTCGTTATTTGATGTTGGTAAAAAATGGGGTGGCTTCCCAGCCGTTTCATTAGGATGGGTTGTATCTAAAGAAAACTTTCTTGCTGATGTAGCTTCTATTAACAGATTGGCGTTTAGAGCTAGTTATGGTGCAGTAGGAAACAACTCTATAAACTCATTTTTATACCAAGAAACTTTAGATAGCTCGAATTACGTGAATGGAGCAGGAAACGGAACTGTTAGTTCGGGATTAGCAAACTTGGCGAGTGTATACAGTAATGAAAATATTACTTGGGAACGTACATTTCAAACTAACTTAGGTTTTGATTTAGCCATGTTTAGAAACAGGGTAAATCTAAATATCGACGTATTTCAATCAAATACAGAAAAATTATTGCTTGAAAATTCAGCACCTTTAATTACGGGGTCAAGAACACAAATTACAAACGCTGGAAGTTTACGTAATAGAGGTTTTGAAGTCGAACTATCTACCGTAAATGTAAAAACAAAAGATTTCTCATGGTCATCAAACATTAACTTGTCTCAATTCAAAAATAAAATTACCGAACTTGGAGATAAAACATCTTTGATCTCTCCAACAATTGATGGGAGACCAGGTTTAAATAACTATGCTATCGTAGGACAACCTTTAATTAGTTTTTATGGTTATAAAACAGATGGTGTATGGAATAGTAGAGCAGATATTGTAGCATCAGGTTTAACATCAACCTTAGCGGGTGACCTAGTTGAAGGTGGGCTAAAAATTGTTGATATTAGTGGTAACGGAAGTATTGGAACAGAAGATTTAACAATACTAGGTAACCCCTACCCAGACTACACATGGGGATTCACGAACAACTTTACCTATAAAAAACTAGACTTAAATTTCACTTTGCAAGGAGTAATTGGTGGAGACTTAATTAATGGAGACATCAACTATAACGAAATGAAAGAAAGAGTACTAGCATACACTGCTAACAGATGGGTAAGTCCAAGTAATCCTGGAGATGGTAAAACACCCTATTTAACTAACGGAGTAAACCCTTTATTTACAGATAACGCAGTAGAAGACGCTACTTACTTTACTTTAAGAGAAGTTGCATTAGGTTATAACTTCGATGCAAAAAGCATGAAGCTATCAACGTTAAGACTTTCGCTTACTGGACAAAATTTATTATTTGTTAACAACAAAGGCTACAGAGGTATCAACATTGAAGCAAGAACTGCGCAAACGAGTCCATTGAACGATGGATATCAAAGAGGTGCTTTTCCTATTCAGAGAACAATTCTCTTTGGACTAGAAGTTGGTTTTTAATACTAAAAAATAAAATCTTCCCTGTTTTCTTTAGGGAAGGTTAATAAACTTAATAAATACTAAAATGAAAAATTATAAAAACATAAGCAAAGTCTTTCTTTTATTTTCTCTATTTGCCTTGACAAGCTGCGAAGATAATCTAGACGTTGAAAACTTAAACAAACCACAAGCGGACACCTTTTACATTACAGCAAGTGACTTTAATGTTGGTTTAAACGGATGTTACAGCACTCTTAGAGCACCTATAGCTTTTGAATGGATGCTTACAGAAACACGCTCTGATAATACCTATTTAAATAATTACGGAACGACAAACCCACAAAATTTACAGGTTATAAGTAACGACGTATTTGAAGCCCCTACATTTGATTTTTTTATTGAGCAATACTGGGCGACAACCTACACAAGTATACGCAGTATAAACGGTCTAGCAACAGCACTGAACACGGTGTATAATCCAACAACTGGAACAATAGATTATGTCACCCCCACGACACCACTGCAAATAACTGATGCCGTAAGAAAAAACACTTCTGGACAAGCATCATTCCTCAGAGCATATCACTATTTCAACTTAGTTAGAACCTATGGAGGTGTGTTTTTAATTGATAAAGTAGTAACACCAGATCAAGCATTAGAAATTCCGAGATCAAGCGTTCAAGATATTTATAAATTCATTATTGCAGACTTACAAAATGCTGTGGCAAATTGTAGTACTGTAAGAGGTAATGACGTAACTACAACTGCATTGCCATTAAAAGGTCAAGCAACAAAATGGGCAGCAGAGGCGCTATTAGCAAAGGTATATCTAACTCTAGGTCGTAAAACAGATGCTCTACCTCTTTTAAATGATGTTATCGCAGCAAGCGGTCACAGCTTAATTACATCAGGCACAACTCCTTACAGTGATGTATTTTCAGCAAGTAATGAATTAAATAGTGAAATTATGTTTGCTATTCGCTTCAAATCAGGAGGACTTGGTTACGGAAGCTCTTTATCTAACTTGTTTTCAAGTACAACAAGTCAAGGAATAACTGGCCTTATATTCCCTAATGGAACAAGAGGAGGATACAACAATCCTACACCAGAACTTTATAACTCATACGCTAGTACAGATAAAAGAAGAGATTTTAATATCAAGACTAAAATAGTAACTCCTGTAACTGCTACAAGCGCAAATAGCCAACTGTTTTGGTCAGGAAAACACAATATTGCTGTTGCCGTTCAAAATGATTCAGAATTAGACTGGCCAGTACTGCGTTACAGTGATGTTCTTTTAATGTATTGCGAAGCTGTAGGAACACCTACAACGCTATCTTTAAGTTATTTAAACCAAGTCCGTTCAAGAGCTGGATTAACACCAGCAATTTCGCCAGCAGGAGGTGCTGCTTATGAGTTAGCTGTTGCTAATGAGAGAAGGTGGGAGTTTGCAATGGAAAACCAAAGATGGTTTGACTTATTACGTTTCACAACTACATTACCAACAGTAAACGCAAAAACAGTTATGAAAAACCACTTTACAGCTATGGCAGTGTACTACACACAATTTGACACACCATTTACTGTTCCGCAATTACATGCAAAAGTAGATAGCCCAAAATTTGATTTATCACCAATTCCAAACTTGGAGATAGTAACAAACACAAAAACTCCGATAACACAAAATAGTGGTTATTAATAGATAATATTTTATTTGAATAGAATTAGTTTTTAGAATTGGTTTTTTTTTATTCCCTAGTAGTACTTGTTTTCCTCGACAAGTGTAGCTAGGGAATTTTGTTTTAAGTAAAAACTCATAATAAATGTAACAATTGCTAAAACTTTCAACAAATCCTGCATAATGAAATAGGGAAGTATAAACAAGAATATTTTGTTTTGTTGCTTACGAACACTTTCAAAAAGTGTAGCTATCTATAGAACGCTACCAATTTTAAAAAGACTTGTTTCTTGATCAAATTATAGTATCGTAAACAAAACCAAGTTATATAAAATTTGATCTTTTTTCCATAGAAAACCATATTTCATAAAAAAGTTCGACCTAGTTGATGTACTTTAATACAAAATCATACCGTAAGATCTTTATCGAGACACCGTTCAGATGTTCTAACTATTTTCACGAAAGAACTAGTGCACAAACTTATATTAGACAACAATACAGCTACAAAACAACTGTATTTAAGCCGAAATTAGGCGTTATCTACTATGTGTTTCGGATTCTATAATAAAAAGCTTTAAAACGCACTATTTACAGCATAAATACAAAACACGCCATTCATTTCCTTACTAATCTTCTTCTAATAGAACAAGCTAATTTCAATGACTCAAAACTAAAGCAAATAGGAATACAGCAACAGAGCACTACAACAAATACCATTTAAGAACCTAATTCTATAAAAACTATAGTTACTCAAAATACACATCAGCTATCATCTTGATATGAACATCAGAAAATATAAAATACACAAAGCAATAATTTGTTTCCTTACTTTCTAGAAATAGAAAACTTTCGACAAAATTTTATCATAACTTTATTTTAAACATAAAAAAAGCTGTACTTACATGAACATCATGTAAGTACAGCTTTTTTTAACTTAGAAAAGTATCAAACCAATTAACTCAAAAGTTTATTTTGCAAAATTATAGCAAAGCAAACGCATCGGCATAATTACCTCACTATTAATATGCTTATGATTTAGTAACCAGGGTTTTGAGTAATAATACCGAAACTAGCTTTTACTTCAGAATCTGGAAGTGGAAACAAATAATAATTGTTATTAAAAGCAATTCCCATAACAGCTTGCGCAGTACCTGGTGTCACCACATTATAACGTAATAAATCAAACCATCTTTGTCCTTCAAAGGCCAATTCTAACCTTCTTTCCTTAGCAATAGCTGTTCTAACCTCAGCACGTGTAGCTGGAATTGCAGGCGCACCTACTAAACCAAAATCCTTTAATCCTGCTCTATCTCTAATCTTTTTTAATTCGACCAAAGCAGCGGTTCTAGCTAAGCTGCTATCAGCCTCTTCATTAAGTGCCTCTGCATACATTAGAATAACGTCGGCAAGACGAATCTCAATCCAATCAACATTTGCACCACCCACTTGAGGATATTTGTTTCCTTTTGTCCCAGTACTATTAATTGTCACCGCTCTTCTTAAGTCATTAGTCCCTACTGCAGCCGCATCGCTAGCCGTAAAAGCAGCCACTAACCTTGCATCTACAGGATTTGGTGATTTTGTATCTAAACCTCTGTACCAAGTCCAAAAATCAGAACCAACATACTCATCAGGAACAGAACCTGATATTTGGGTAGCAAACAAAATCTCTGTGTTTAAATCTACCGTAAATACAGTAGCATAATTAGCTCCTGTAAGCATTGTAAAAATACCGGAACTAACAACAGTCGCTAGCTCTGTTTTAGCTAAACCAAACTGACCTCTTGTCAAATAAACTTTTCCTAGCAAGGCTTGTGCAGCATATTTTGTGGCTCTACCTGTAGTTGATCTTGGAGCGGCTAGTGCAGCTTTAGCATCTATTAAATCAGGAATAATAACATTGTCATATACTGTTGCAACAGACCTTCTAACTAAAATAGAAGTATCAGTAGAACTTGGCGCGGATGATAAGTTGACAGGAACATCACCAAAAACTTGAACTAATTTAAAATAAGATAGCGCTCTTAAAAATTTAGCTTCACCTAACTGTGTTGCATTTGTAGATTTCTCAATAACGATATTTGCACTTAAAATTGATTTATACAAAGCCGCATAAAAAGGACGCGTAAATTGTACTTCTTGACTCAATAAATTAGCGTTAAAGACATCATAATCCGTATATGGAGATTCGAACATAAAAGCATTATCGGCTCTAAAGTCTCCCATAACTGCCATAGGTGTAACGGATGCTGTTTGATAAAAATAAGCAGCATTCAGTACATTAGTAAAATTTGTCAAACCGTCTGCTTGTGGGTCAACAGCAGGAATCTGATCCAAGTCTGAGGAACACGAGGTAATGAATAATAACGATCCAAATAATATAAGTAAATATTTCATTTTTTTTAATTTAAAAGTTAACATTCAAGCCTAAAGTAAAACTTCTTACCACTGGACTAGCTCCATTTTGAACACCATAAGTAGTTGGCCCTAAATAATCTGAACCCGAAGTCTGAACTCCTTCTGGATTGAAAGAAGTATAATCTTTTGCCCAAAGGTATAATAAGTTAGTAGCAGCGGCATAAAGTCGTACAGAGCTAATACCTAATTTATTTATCTTCTCCTGATTTACTGTATATCCTACTGTTAAGTTTCTTAACGCAACGAAACTAGCGCTTTGCACTGTGGCATCTAATTGATTATTAGTATCAATATAAGGCAAGCCATTATCAGCAACTCCATCAGAATTTGCATCAAGTCTTGGAACATCTAATCTTCCACCAAATTGAGACTTATAGTAAATTGGGTCAATATTAAAAACCTTTGCACCATGTGAACCTTGAAATTGCATAGACATGTCTACATTTTTATATCTGAAATTTTGCGACATACCCCAATAGAAATCAGGCGTATTTTGACCTAACTTAACTAAATCTCCACCTTCTTCTACCGTTCTTGTTTTATCGATCACTCCAAAACCTGGTTCTCCAGGAGACTGCTGATCCTTAACATAGTAAGCTGAACTGTTACTACCAATAGCTAAAGTAGGATCTTTCATGAACTTAGCTTCTACTTCTCCTAAAGTTTGCAAACCCCACATTTCTCCAATTCCTCCACCAACATAGTTTCTAAAAACGGGACCTCTACCACTTTGTCCATAAATAACACGTGGTAATTCCGTTAAACCACCAAGACTTTTAATCTCTGTAGTGACCGTAGATAAATTCCCAGAAACATTCCATGAAAAGTTTGTACTGTTAATTATGCTAGCCGAAAGTTCGAATTCTAAACCTGAACTTCTAACGTCACCTGAATTTAGTTTTACTTGCGGAGTACCTAACACTTCTGATACTGGTTGCTTAATTAAAATGTCCTTAATATCCGATGTATAATAATCTACACTTAATTTGAAACGGTTATTAATAAAACCAAAATCGACACCATAATTTGTCTCTGTGTTTGTTTGCCATGTTAAATCCTCATTGGCAACATTCTCAGGAATTAGGAACCCTGTCCCTAAAACCGTTGGCTGTACTTTTAATACACTTAAAGCATCATACGCACCTAAGAACGAAGTAGTACCAAGAGAACCTCTACTAAATCTTAATTTCAATAAACTCAAATCTTCACTATCCTTTAAAAAAGACTCTTTATGGGCATTCCATCCTACAGAGACTGCTGGAAATGTAGCATACTTACTGTTAGCTCCAAAACGAGAATCACCATCTCTTCTTACAGAAACCGATACTAAATAACGATCATCGTAAGCATAATTAACTCTACCGAACACACTTTTTCTAACAATTTTTTGATCAATATTAACGTTTCTAATATCTGCCGGCGCAAACAAATTATAATTGATAATATCTCCAAAAGGAACATTCGTACCACTTATTGAAACTCCCTCAATGTTAGTATTTTGAAATTCAACACCTGCAACACCTGCCACATCATGCTTACCAAATTCTTTAGCATAGTTTAAAGTAGTTTCACTTAATACAGATGTTTGTTTTAAGTACGTGTTGTTTAAGTTAGTTTGAGCCGTACGTGCTCTTGAGTCAGACTCTAATCCTCTATAGTAATAATCATGCGTATCGTTTAAATCAGCACCTAAAACAGTTTTCACATTTAAACCATCAATAATCTTGAAATCTAGATAGGTATTAACATTTGCGAAATAGGTTTTTTGCCATTGTTTTACATTGTCTAATTTAGTTGCTGGACCTGCATCTCCGGTAGTTCCAATTCCGTTTCCAGCTCGACCATAATGCCAATCTTGTGCTGTCATTCCAGGCTGTAAAGTATAAATACTTTGATTAAATGGAGCTGTTGCCCCTGCTTGATAACCTGCATTAAATGCTGGTGCCAAAACTGTTAATGTACCACCTGGAGAACCAATACTTGAATTGTATAAAGCTTGTCTCTGAGCATCTAAATCTTGAACATATTGAATAGAAGCAGCTGTATGATATATAGGACTAATGCTATATGCTCTTAATAAGTCTCTCATATCCCAAGCCAATATGTCTCTTTTGGCAGTAAAACCGTTGAAACTTAAACCTGTTTTTAGTCTTTCGCCAATTTTGGCATCAACATTTAAACGTGCATTTAAGCGTTCGTATCCTTGTGTAAGTGCAATACCTTCCGTATCCTGATATCCTAAAGAAGCAAAATATTTTACATCGTCTGTACCACCGGTTACACTAAAATCGTGATTCGAACTTTTAGCTGTACGAAACAACCAATCTTCCACATTTACAACATCTGGCGCGTTTTTATACGCGTTAATTCTGTAATCAACTAAACGTGGGTCTACCGCTGAAACGTTTAATGTACCATCAGCAATTTGAGACTCTAAAAGAGCGCCAAATTCATTAGCATTCAAGTTTAAGTTCTTTTTTTGGTATTTATCAGAAACACTCAAATAACTGTTGTAACTAAAAGTAGCTTTCCCTGATTTTCCTTTTTTCGTTGTAACCAATATTACCCCATTTGCTCCCCTAGAACCATATATAGCAGAAGAAGCAGCATCTTTCAATACTTCAATACTCTCAATATCGTTTGGATTTACAGTAGCTAGATTACCTGAAATTGGAAAACCATCTACTACAATTAGAGGATCAGAATTACCTGAAATAGAAGAGGCAGCTCTAATTTGAATTTTTGGAGCAGCACCAGGCTCACCACTTTGATTCTGAATCAAAACACCTGACAGCTTACCTGCCAATGCTTCATCTACACGTGTAGATTGTACTGCGGCAACATCATCTCCACTAATTTTAGCGATAGATCCTGTTAAGTGTGATTTTTTACGAGTACCATACCCTACAACAACTACCTCGTCTAATTGACTATTATTATCAACCAAAATAATATCTAAATTTTTTTGGTTAGTTATTGTCACAGATTGTACTTTGTAACCAATATAAGAAAATTGCAGAACATCTCCGCTTTTTACATCAATTTGAAATTTCCCGTCAAAATCAGTCGAAACTCCTTTTGTAGTTCTAGTATTGATGACATTGGCGCCAGGAATAGGCATTTTGTCCGCGTCTAATATGGTACCGGATAACTTGTATCCATCTTGTGCAAATACTGATACTTGAAGTACCAGTAGCAGCATTAAAATAATTTTAGTTTTTAAATTCATGTCTTTAATATCTATGTGATTAAATTGTTAAAATAAAGAGTGACTTACCCTTTATAAAATAAAGTTCTTCCTCATCAATTAGTCAAAGTTTTAGTGGTTAGCAGTGTGTTTAGTTAGTATTTAATTGGAATATCAATTTGGTTAATCAAATTGGTTTACCAAATATGTGTCTTATTTTTTTGTTAAAAAAAGGAAATTGCACTTAATTTAAAAAAAAACGGCCAAAAGTATATTTAACACATAAAAAATAACTATTTATTACTGTTCATATAATAAAAAAGATAGAACTCTAATATTTATCAGAAAAAGGATTTTAATTGTATTTATAGAATTGCTTAACAGGAGTATACTACATCAAAATAGTAAAGACAGTTATGCCTTTTCATAAATATAGAGCACAAAAAAAATCCAATTCGTGAAAATCATGAATTGGATTAAAGCTCAATTAGCTCAACTAACTACTATGCAAGGCTTTGTAAGCCTATTTTCTGAGATTCTTAATTATAGTAACACACTCTTGTGTTAAAGATTGAATTTTCGCATAATCAAAATTACCTTGCGAATCGGCACTAATTAACTTCGAGCCTAAACCTACACAAGTCACTCCAGCATCAAACCAAGACTTTAAGCTTTCCAGCGTTGGAGACACACCACCAGTTGGCATAATAGAAGTCCATGGCTGTGGACCTTTAATTCCATTTACAAACTGTGGGCCGTATATATCACCAGGAAATAATTTAACAATTTCACATCCTAACTCTTCAGCTCTCGCTATCTCAGTAAGTGTACCGCAACCTGGAGACCACAATACTTTACGACGATTACAAGCAATTGCAATATCTTCTCTTAAAACAGGAGTTACAATAAAATTAGCACCCAATTGCATGTACAAGGAAGCCGCTGCAGCATCAGTGACTGATCCTACTCCTAAAATCATTCCAGGTAACTCTGCAATAGCATACTTGTTTAAATCAGCAAAGATCTCAAAAGCAAAATCTCCTCGACTTGTAAATTCTAATAAACGTGCGCCGCCATCATAGCAAGCTTTTAAAACTTTTTTACTTACTTCGATATCTTTATGATAAAACAAAGGAACAATCCCAGTTTCTTTCATTACTTGTGCTACTTGTATTCTTGTAAATTGAGCCATATTTATACTAATTTTTATCTTGACACTTTTCCTGAAAAATCACCCGATAGTAATTTTTCGATTTCTGGTTTGGTAACTAAATTATAATCTCCTGAAATGGTATGTTTTAAGCAGCATGCAGCAACAGCAAAGTTTAATGCTCTTTGCTTATCTAATGGCTCCTCATTTAATCCATATATTAATCCACCCATAAAGGCATCTCCACTTCCTACTCTATCCACTACAGGAGTTACCTCTTGAACTGCAGCATTAAAAATAGTAGTTCCATCATACATCACACCACCAATACGTTGATGTGATGCGCTTACAGAATACCTTAATGTAGTTGCAGCATACTTCATATCTGGACACAATTTAAAAATAGTATCATACAAAGCCGGTAAAGTGTCCCCTTTTGAATAATCGGGATCAACTTTATCTAGACCTAGCATAAAGTAGGCCGTGTCAATATCACCTAAAATCACATGACTGTATTTTAACATCGCAGGCATTATATCTTTTGGTTCTTTTCCGTAGTTCCACAGTTTCGCACGATAATTTAAATCCGTTGAAATAGTTAATCCCATTTCGTGTGCTACTTTAATAGCCTCTAGGCAAGCATCTGCTGCATTTTGTGAAAGCGCTGGAGTGATACCGCTCCAATGAAACCAAGTGGCTCCCGTAAGTACTTCTTTCCAATCAATTTCTCCCGTATGCAAGTTTGCCATCGAGCTGTTTTCACGATCATAAATAACGTTACTTGCGCGTGTACTTGTCCCTGTTTCTAAAAAGTAGATTCCTAAACGATCACCACCAAAAAGAACATGTTCACATCCTACATTTAGTTTTCGCATTTCTTTCAATGCACTAATTCCCAACTCATTATTAGGTATTTTAGTAACATATTCTGCATTCATACCATAATTGACTACTGATACTGCAACATTAAATTCCCCTCCGCCATACGTAGCTTTAAAAGATTCTGCTTGAGAAAACCTCAAGTGTCTCTCTGTTGACAACCGGAGTAAAATTTCACCGAAAGTGATTACTTTTTTCATCTTATTTAAATATAATTTGATTTGCAATGATAAGTATTCTTACCTAATTATAAAAAAACCTTCTATCATTACAACAGAAGGTTCCAATATTACTTTATAAAATAAATAAGGGACAACCTTTTCCATTGCTACTGTTTCACCTTTTGATCCTCCATAACTTAGAGTATCCTTACTTGAAAACCGCAACAAAAGGCACTGTAACATTGCCGAATTTAATGTTTCAATGTTTATCCCTATAAATAAATTTATATACCTAAAGCTTGTCCTCCACCAATTTGGATTGTTTCTGCCGTAATGAAAGATGCATCAGTGCTAGCTAAAAAAGCAACTACATTAGCAACCTCTTCTGGCTCACCAAGCCTTCCTAACAATACACTGCTTTTCCATGAAGCAAAAACCTCTGGTTTAGTAGCTTTAATTTGTGCATGAAAAGGAGTATCAATTGTACCAGGAGATACCGCATTTACTCTAATTCCGTACTCTGCTAAATCTTTTGCTAAAGCTCTAGTGATCGATTGAACTCCACCTTTAGAAACTGCATAAATTCCAGCTCCAGGTCCCGCACCATTCCATGCTGCGTTTGAAGTATAATTGATAATTGACGCATTCTCTCCTTTTTTCAGGAAAGGAATTGCAGCTCTTGAAGCGTAAAAAACAGAATCAAGATTCAGTGCCATAACGAATTTATATTCTGCAGTAGTCATCTCTTCAAATCTAGCTCTTACTCCAATACCACCAGCATTGTTTACAAGAACATCAATTCTTCCGTATTTTTCACCAATTGCAGTGATATTACTAGTTACCTCTTCATCATTTGTCATATCGAAACCGTAATATTCTGCTTTGATTCCAGCAGCAGTAAGTTCAGCCACTTTTTCAGCACCAACAGAATCTTCAATACCATTTAAAATTACAGTATATCCGTCCTTACCTAGTCTTTTTGCTACTGTGAAACCGATACCTCCTGTAGCTCCTGTTATCACAGCTACTTTTCCATTTGAATTGCCCATTTTATCTTAATTTTAATATTACTTTTAATTATTTTTCTTTTTCAATGCTATAACTTTTGGAATAAATATCCATACACTTGCCAATGTTAATATCGCTAACGCGGCGCCTATTATGAATGCGGGAGTATAATTACCACCGCTTGTTAACCAAGGAACTAGATACGTTAGACCCGCTGCAGTAAGTTTTGCTGCCATCCCTGAAAAACCAGAAAGAGTACCAATTGTTTTACCAGAAAACAAATCACTTGGTAATGTTTGCACATTCCCAATAACCGTTTGAAAACCAAACAAAATCACAGCCATAATAATAACCGCTTGTGTAGGACCTCCTGGATTTGACATCGCTAACAAAGCAGGTAACATAATCAAACAACCTAATGTGATGACCATTTTACGAGTTTTGTTGATATCCCAACCTTTTTTAAGTCGGTTTTGTGCTAAAAGACCTCCAAACCAAGCACCAAACATTGCTCCTACATAAGGAACCCAACCATACAGTCCAATTGATTGAACATCCATTCCGTAAACTTCATTTAAATAAATCGGTATCCAAAACACGAACAACCACCATATCGGATCGATGAATGCAGACGCTAGTATAACTCCCCAACTTTCTCTATGTTGCAGTAACTCTTTAGTACTAGGATTATAATCTTGAGCCTCTACTCCATCAATGCTACTGTTTTTTTGACCCGTCAATATATATTCACGCTCTTCATCCGTAATCCAAGGATGGTTTTTCGGTGGTGATTTTACTAATATCCACCATGGTACAAGCCATAGTAATCCGGTAATACCTATTAATACGAATATCATCTTCCAACTAAAATAAACCGTTAAAAATGCAATTAGCGGTATAGAAACTATCCCTCCTATTGCTGCACCAGAGTTGAATATTCCCTGAGCGAGTGCTCTCTCCTTGGTAGGAAACCACTCTGCATTCCCTTTAGTAGCCCCTGGCCAGTTACCCGCTTCAGATACTCCAAGAATAGCTCTAAAAATTCCAAAACTTAAAACTCCTTGTGCTATTGCGTGTAATGCAGTAGCTACAGACCAAACTCCGATTGATAATACAAAACCCAACCTAGTACCAACCCAATCAAATATTTTTCCAAAAATGGCTTGTCCAAAAGCGTAAGAAAAAACAAAAATAATTGAAATCAATGCGTAAATAGACTTCGTCTCATCCGGTGAATGACCCGGATAAAGTTCTTTTGCAATATCAGGCCACAAGACACTTAGTGACTGACGGTCGATATAATTTATAATGGTAGCCAAAGCGATTAACGCTACTACCCACCACCTTAAACCTTGTATTTTCATAGTCTTAGCTTTTATTTTAGAACTTTTATGCCTTAAAAAAAGGCCTAAAACATCCCTAACCTCTTTTTTTTAAAGAAGTCAATTTATAATTTAATCTATATTAAGCGAATTTTATTGCACACTGCGAGACGACTAAATATCACTTAGTCTATCATTAGCACAAGACCTATATGCCCTAGATGTTATAACAATATTCATATAGAGCTTTAAAATGCTCTTTCATCTTTTGCTTTGCTAATTGTGGGTTTTGAGCCACAATAGCATCAAAAACTTCTGTATGCTCTTTTATCACCTTCAATCCCTCATTTTCAGATTTAGTACAAACGTGGTACTTCTCAAAATTGGTCAAAATCTCTGGTGTAATCAATAACATTAAATTATTGATGGTACTATTACCACTGGCTTTAGCTATTGCCAAATGAAATATCAAATCTTCCTGAACCGCGTCTTCTCCTTTATAAACCTTTTCAGAATACGCATCCAGCGCTGCCTTAATTTGAGCTATATCTTCTTCGGTCCTTCTAGTTGCAGCAAGCCTTACCGTTTTCAATTCAATAAGAATTCTAGTCTCTACTAATGATTTAAAATCAGACGTTCCCAATCTTAATATGTCATCTATAATTCCGTTGATTGCTATTTTACCAATATCAGCTACAAATGTTCCGCTTTGCGGTATGGATTTTAATATACCGTAAAACTCTAGTTTTTGGATCGCTTCTCTTACACTACTCCTACTGGCTTCAAACTTCTCTGACAACATTCGTTCAGATGGTAGTTTATCCTGTGGCTCTAAGTTTTTATAATTGATGTAATCTCTAATCTTAGCAATAATTGTATTTACAGACTCTTTATTATCCTTTCTGCTTATAACTTCTAATTTCATACTATCTTCATTAAAATTGATAACTCTGGTTTACCAGATTGGTTGGTAAATTTACAAAAAAAAATATATAGAAATTAAAAAGAATTACTCCTAAAATCTGCATAAAAACCTTTTAGTGAGTTACTTCAAGAGAATAAATTTTAACTGCCCCAAAAGAATTAGGGTTTTTTGATTGAAAGTAATTCCCTGCCTTAAAATAATTCTCAAAAACGTTCCACTTTTTTATATTAATATCATCATAAACGAATGATTCTGCATTATTTAATATCACTTCAAGGCGACCATCTGAAACTTTTACTTCTAAAGTAAAACGATTAAAATCAACTTTCTCCTTAAAATTTCTACCCTCATCATCAATCCAAGCGTCCGCAGGAAGCATTTCTATTAGAGAAGCTTTGGCATTCTTTAGCACTTTGGTTTTTACCCTAATTTTACCATTATCCCAATAAATTTTCAAAATTGGTGCCGCATTATTATCTTTTTGCCCTATCAAGTCACGTTGTTCATTTGAAAGACGACCATGAATTTGAGCGATTATCATTCGACTGTATTTTCCATCTGGCTCTTTAGAAACCTTGTCGATAGCATAGGTAGCTTTCATAGTTCCTCCTTGAGCAAAAGTCCAATTGGCATTTTTGTTACCCACTTCCATAGTTTCTCTCAATTCAGATCTAGAGAAGCTGCTATTAGCAGTCGACGTACCGGAAGGATAAGCATAAAACACTATTGATTTGTCCTTAACATCTTCGTACATATATTTTTTTACGCCCTCATTTGTAGCAAAATCTAGAATTTCAGGATAATCTAAATCAAGTGTCTTACCTGGCTTGTCAGGATCTATCGCAGGTGTAGTAACAGACCAATGCGTTAGGTCAATTTTAGGCCCTTTTTTTTTGCTCTTCGTTTCCTGGCCGTAACCAATAGTTACTAAAGCAACAGATACAAACAATACAATTTTTGAGAATTTGGCACTCATACAAATAATGAATTTTGATTTATATAAAAAACAGCAAACTAAATTTTAAAACTATACCAGTTTGGTAAACCAATTTGGCAAACCAAATATAGAAACTAATTTCTATTAAAAAAAACAAAAGGGTATTTATTTTAACAAACAGAGTTAAAAGCCAATAAAAAAGTATAACTATAACTTTTGCTATTGCACCAATTTCATAAAGAATAGAATTTAAGGAAGCAAAAAGGCTTGTTACATATTGTTCAAATACCTAACAAACCTTAATTGCTACTATAACATAGTATAACTTTTATACTTTCATGAAGTCCTCACGTATTGGGCTGAAAACATCTATTAAAACTCCATCTGCTAAGCACAATGCACCGTGTAAAACATGAGGAGCGATATAAAAGCAATCTCCACCTTTTAATATTTTTTTGTCATCACCAATAGTCACTTCAAATTCGCCACTAACAACATAAGTTACTTGTGCGTGATAGTGTTCGTGTAAAGGTCCTATACTTCCCTTTTTAAAATCTACATTTACAAGCATGATTGTGTCATCGTAACCCATTATTTTACGCTTTACACCATCACCTACAACTTGCCATTCTATCTCATCACCTATTAAAAATGCTGAACTTGCTCCAAAACTTTGCATATCGATATATTTATTTAATTATTGTATTGTATTTTGCTCCTGTCCAAGAATAGTTACTTCCATTAATCTTCAGATTATGTTTCTTCGATGTTGCATTATCCTTCGTTGCCATTATAAAAAGGCAAGTACTACCATTTTTATTAGTTATGGATACCGCTACATAATCTTCATCTTCATAAGTAACCGAAACATTACTAATAGAACTAGAAGCATTTACTGCATTTTCCGTCACAGGACTATAACTTCCATGAGTCTCTATTACATTAACAAAGGTAGCTTTTTGAACCTTTTTCTTTCTGATGATAATCCCAGCATCTCTTCTTAAATTAAAGTTAGGATCATTTGCACCTAGTCGTACCAATAATACCTCATCCTCAGCTTGCGTTGCTGCTGTTAGCGTGTAAAAATTACCATCAGATAACCACGAAAACTTTGTGTTTGCAGAATCTGCTTTTCCAACACCTTCTTTCCACAGGTGCTCATAACCAGAACCTTTCCCTAAAGGCTCTAAAGTTTTTGGAGTTATATATTTGAAACTTGCAGACATCATTTGGCCCATATAATAAAAAGGTAAGTCATATTGATTGACAGTCTTTGAATTTACCTGAAAAATATCCAGCAACAATGGTTTCTCATAACCGTCCGCTTCTAAAACCACCATCGTTCTGTGCATAATAGTTCCGGGATATGCATTTTCATCGGTTGCACTAATTACTTGTACTTTTGGATCATTTACATCGTACAAATATTTTTTAGACGCATATAAATTACCTATTTCAAAATCACCATTAAAATGAGATTTTTCGTTTTGTACAATCGTATTGTGCGCTATCGATTGTTTAGCCCAAGTACTATTTTCTTTCAAATAATTCCCGCCACCTTTTTGCTCAATATTTACGAAGCGAGCTAAACCGTAGTCTTGCAGCACCTCAGAACTGTTATTGTAATAGGAGAAAGATAGTTTATCAAAATGACCATGACTCGATCCTTGAGCAGCATACTTCATGACTAATGTCAGTTCAGAATCATCTTTTTTATTTTTTATAATTGCGACACCACCATCCTCGCCCTTAGAACCGTCAGAAAGGTCGATCGATTTTTTAACAAATGGTTTGGCTAATTTATTTTTTACAGCAAGAGCGACAGCCATTCCTGAATTGTCAAGTTGAACTCGTCCTTGTTTCTCAGCAATTGAAAGTAATGAAGCATCTCTACCTCCGTACAAGTAAGCAATATCTACCGCAGATACTAATTCTCGTGAATAGTACGACATCCCTTTTTGACCATCATTTAAAGGAAAAAACTCACCTGCTGAATTCGTTAAATTCAATAAAGCATAAACAGATTTGACAAGAATTCCGTTTTTATATTCGAAAATCTTCAAATCCGGTTTCGTGTTTTGAAGCGCTTCGGCAAAAACCATAAAAGGGTACATGGCATACCTTTGATAATATGGCCCTTCATTATAATAGCCGTCTGGCGAAAAAGGTTCATCAACGTTAGCTAGAAAACCTGTTTTTTGCCCTTCCTTTTTTATCAAACCACCATCATTGTCTTTTAATCCAACTGCTAAACCATCATCCTTTAATCCGTTTAAGGCACGATCTAGTAATTCGGCATCATCCAACACTAGAGCAATCATACCAACGGCAACATTTCCCCAAGTACTGTGATTGTGTACTCTGTTAAAAAACTGCGGAGAACCCACTGATATAAAATCTGCAAAAGGCTTGAAAAGGTCTTCTTCTAGCATCGCACGATCTTGGATCCCAATAAAATCGTAAACACAATCATAAGCTTGACTCATGTAAACCAACCAATTAGAATCATTAAGTGCTTGCCAAAATAATTTACCTCTTGCATAAGAGCGCTCTTGTGGGTGTAATGGCAAAGTAGGATACAATTTTGCATACGCTATCAACATATCTTTAACGTAGATTGCATACTTTTTGTCACCTAGAATTTGATATAAAACACCTGCTTTCTGAGCGATCAAAAAATTCTTCTTGTGACGCTCATGCGTGTAACCTCCAGAAAAATCTTTAGGAATAGGAACTTGAATACCTACAGCTATCTCAGCATCTACTTCCTTTTTAACTTCTGCAACAGAGGCATCAAAAAGTGGTACTTTCCCTAAACGCGATTTAATTTCTTGAACCCCTTTTTTAGTTAATACAAGACTAGGATGACCTTGCGCTAATCCGTTTTGACAAACTAAAACTATTGCAATAGCAAGGATAATATTTGTAACACTATTTTTCTTTAAAATCATTTGTACTTTTTTATTGTAAACTAAAATCTGATTACTTTTTCATTAAAAAGACAAAAAATTCTGTCCTCTAAGCAGTTTATATCGCTATGAATTTCCACTACTTTGAATATTAAACTATCCTCCTATTGTGATCCAGTCTTCTCCTGCAATGATAGAAATAACGAGCAATTTGCTTTTTGTAATTATTAACTCTATATTTGGTTTACCAATTTGGTTTGCCAAATATATCTTTTTTTTACACAAATAAAAAACCAAAATAGATTTTTTCGTCTTTTATTTTGACAATAAGCAAAATAAAACAACTTATCTCTAACAAATACATAATGAGCACAATAAAAACATTTCAAGCAGTAAACCCAGCAAATGGAAAGCTTTTAGATGGAATTTTTGCAAATACTTCATCAGAAGAAATTGATGCAGTCTTAAAGAACGCTACAAAAGCTTTTGAGACTTTTCGCAAAAAAGATTCTACTGAGATTGCTAATTTCTTAGATGCAATTGCTGATGAAATAATAAACCTAGGCGACGCTCTATTAGAAAGATGTCATCAAGAGACAGCCTTACCTCTAGCACGACTGCAAGGTGAAAGAGGAAGAACAGTAAATCAACTAAAATTGTTTGCCACAACGGTTCGCGAAGGATCATGGGTAGATGCGAGAATAGACACGGCTATAGCTGACCGCTTACCATTACCGAAACCTGATATCAGACAAATGTTAATTCCAATTGGGCCTGTCGCTGTATTTGGCGCAAGTAATTTTCCGCTAGCATTTTCTGTGGCAGGTGGTGACACGGCATCAGCACTAGCAGCCGGTTGTCCCGTGGTTGTAAAAGCACATCCTGCACATCCTGGTACTTCACAAATGATCGCATCGGCAATTGCAAAAGCAATCGAAATCACAAAAATGCCAAAAGGTGTTTTTTCACTTATACAGGGAAACACAAACGAAGTGGGTGCGGCTCTAGTACAACATCCTGATATCAAAGCAGTAGGATTTACAGGCTCATTCAAAGGAGGAAAAGCGTTATTTGATTTGGCAAATGCTAGACCTGAACCTATTCCTGTTTTTGCAGAAATGGGGAGTACAAATCCCGTTTTTATATTACCAAATATACTAGAACAAAAAGCGACAACGATAGCAACTGGTTTAGCAAATTCAATTACCCTAAACGGAGGACAGTTTTGTACCACTCCTGGTCTTACCTTTATCCAAAAATCATCAGTTGCCACGGCATTTACAGCAGACTTAGCTAAAGCTATTGAAGCGATTCCCGCAACCACAATGTTAACGGAAGGAATCAATAAAGCTTTCCATGACAAAATAAATAGTACAACTCAATCACAGAAGATACAGTTTATAGCAAAAGGCCAAGAAAGCACATCACCTAATCAGGCAACTGCTCAATTACTTAGAACAACTGCAGTAGAATTCCTAGCAGAGGTCTCTTTAGAAGAAGAAAATTTTGGGCCATCAAATATTATTATTGAAGCTACTTCTAAATTAGAAACTCTTGACGCAGCAAATAGTTTAAAAGGACACCTGACGGCGACAGTATTTGGAACAGATGCTGATTTTGAAGAATACTCGGATTTACTTGCCATTTTAGAAAAAAAAGTAGGTCGTATTATACTTAATGGCTACCCAACCGGTGTGGAAGTTTGTCCTTCAATGGTGCACGGCGGTCCTTTTCCTGCTACAACTGCCTCACAATCTACATCAGTGGGAACAAATGCTATTAAGCGTTTTGCGCGACCAATCTGTTTTCAAGATTACCCAGAAAACTTACTCCCTAAAGCCTTGAAAAACAACAATCCATTAGGAATTTGGAGATTAAAAAACGGCACATTTACTAAATAGTATTATTCTAACATGCAAAAATCACCCTAAAACAGTACGCTTTAGGGTGATTTTCATTTTATAGCTTAAAAGTATTCGCTTATTCTTGCTCTCTTTTCCAAGATTCAAACAGAACAAGATTTTGTTCATCGGTAGCAGGATACAATCCTATAATTGACTTTCCTTTTGTCACTTGCTCTAAAACAAAATCTTCATACATGGTCATTTTGATACATTCATCGGCTACCTCATCAGCAATTGCAGCAGGAATCACCATTACACCATCATCATCACCTACTATGACATCTCCAGGAAAAACAGCTACGTCTCCGCAACCAATAGGAACATTAATATCTATTGCTTGATTTAAAGTTAAATTAGTTGGTGCTGAAGGTCTTTGATGATAAGCAGGCATAGCTAACTTAGCAATACCAGCCGAATCTCTAAAACCACCATCGGTTACAATCCCCGCGCCACCGCGAACCATAAGTCTCGTCACTAATATATCTCCTGCCGAAGCAGCTCGAGCATCTTTTCGGCTATCAATAACTAAAATAGCTCCTACAGGGCATTGCTCAATCGCAACACGCTGCGGGTGTTTAGGGTCTCTAAAAACTTCCATAGGATTCAAATCTTCGCGAGCAGGAATGTACCGTAGAGTAAATGCTTCGCCAACCATTGTTGGTTTTCCCAACTGCAATGGTTTTACATCTTGAATGAATTGATTTTTTAGCCCTCTTTTAAAAAGACAACTTGCTATGGTGGGAGTACTAACTTTTTTTAGCTTTTCTCTGGTTGCATCTGATAATTGGCTCATGTTTGTTTTGGCATTTGATGAAATACAAAGATACTACTAAGTGGTTAACCAATTTATACTATTGCTTAATTTTGTCATACTAACGATAGTAATCACCTTTATAATATTTAGAGAGGTGTTTGAATATTCGAATTACACAACTATTCCTAACGTAGTAGCATCTAATCAGTAAAACAAGAATTATGCTCTTTTGATCTCATGGCCTACAAACTCCTCTAAAGCCGCAAACATTTCATCTACTGAAAGTACTTCAGTGTCAGGATGCGATTGTAAAAAAGAGGCATTTAGATGTACTAAATTCTCTTCGATTTCGTAAAAAGTATCATTATTCATAAGGTCTCTGAGAGGATTTACACCCTCTAGCTTTCCTTTAAAGAATTTATCGCGTTTAACTGAACTCATTAGAGTCACTTTTTTACACTGCTCTTGAAATAATGCCAAATGCTTTTCGGCACCTAATAATTGCAAACCTTCTTCAATAAGTTCGTTCAGTTCTTTGTTCCACTTAGAATTGTATACAAATTGCGCAAAATTTCCTTCTGTGTATTGCGAAGTATAATAATCAAGATAATAACTCATTATAGCATCTTCGTGAATTAGATCATCGTCTATTTTTTCTTCGCGCATCAAGTTAATGACCGAAATATTAGAGTTGATAATGTCTTGCAGGTTTTCGCTAGCAGCGGCAGTTTCAGAAATAATTATTTTACCAAATTCCATGTGGATCTTATTTTATGAATTGATGACAAATTTCGCTTTTTTTACCACAGATCATGCAGATAAAAACACATTTTTTTGAGCCTACTGTCATTGAGACAAAGGAAGCAATCCCAGCATGTTGCTCTAGTAATGCGGTGATACCTACTATCAATCGCTATTCTTATGCTGATTCATTTTAGTTACTAAAGATTTTAAACGCAAGGCTTTTTCTTTTTTCTCTTCTTGCAGTTTAGCCTTTTTACGATTTAACAGCTTAGTATGTAAAGCCTTGTTTTTAGTGTTCTTTTCGGGTCCTTTTGGCATGATTCAATGATTTAAGAATGAAGTACAGCGGCTTAGATCTTGCCTATAATAGTTTCAGCGTATTTAATTTATTGCTTGTTTTTTGAAACAAGTAAAATAATAAACCTCCAGAAAAGTACAGCAAGACATCAATCCAGTCTGAGGTATATCTAGAATTATTCTTAGGTAAGTAATATTCGAAATATATTGCGTAATAACTAGATAAAACAATTACGAATTCTAGTGAAAATTCGAATTTATCATCCTTTTTAAGCCAGCGAATACTGTAAGTCAGCGCTCCCAAAACTAAAGGAATACAGAGCAAATCATTCCAATAATTATTCACCCACTGAGGTAACGGTAGTTGTGCTTTTTGAAGTATAAAAATACTACAAGCAATCACCAAGAGTATACTATAAATAATTTTAGAACGCACGTCTACTTTTTTTGGGTAATTTTCTAGAAAATTGTTGATAAAAACTATGTTACTTATACTATTTTACCCTGCGGCAGCGGCAATAATTAGTGAAATAATTGCTCCAAAAACAAAAGCAAAAAACAACCAAATGTAATAAAAACTTAGAAAAAACATTCTGATTAAAAGGTTAGAATTTTGGGCTCCATTTTTTAAAAATAACTCAATTTTGCTAGGCTCTTTTTCTGCCTGTTCTTTTTGCTTATTTTTTTCAAGACTTTTCTTTTCGCCTTCTAGTCTACGTTTTAAAACAAGGTCAAGTAGGGCACCACAATTACTACAAAACTCATTGTTTAAATTAGATGTACCACATTCAACACAAATGATATATGATTTATTCATAAAGATTTCCTTAAACAAATTGGCATCTAGCTACTAAGAAATTCACTCGCGTATAGTCGCTTTTTTCGTATCACAACCTACTTTTTAGCAGCAAAATTTACTAGAAAAAATGACCCTAGAAAAATAATGTTATTTCATTTGTTATCTTCCAAAGTTATAAAAATTAATTACCAAGTCAAAAAAGTATTTATTAACTCTTTAGTCTAAAATAAATAGTATAGAATCGTAATACAAACACCTCTACCTAAGTGAATCTAACCTAATTTGTCTATTATGATTTCTGGTAACTTAAAACAATCAACCGTAAAACGACCTACTAAAGTCATTTATTCCCCCACCCATACAAATACCTGCTCATATAAAATAGTAAAGATGTTACTATGTATGATCTTGTCATTCTGATGAAGGAGGAATCGTATCAGGTTGCTCACGAAGCGGAGATTCTTCCTTCGTTAGAATGATAAGTTTGGAAAATGACAAGTAGAATTGAATCCAAATCCCCTAGCCCCGATAGTAGTGGAAATCCTTTTGTGCCTCCCGATAGCTAGCGGGAGGCACAAAAGATTAGAACGAATAGTGGGAAATAGCTCCTATTCCTTCGATTTCGCAAAGGTTGACATTAAATAATTGCTTATTTTTGCACTCAATAAAATTGAATCATGAAATGAGCCAAACAAAAAATGGTACTACATTCCTTTGTACTAGGCGAATTACATGTGACAAATAAAAAAACAATACGATTAAGACATGATACAGAATCCAAAAAGATATACGATTACAGCGGCATTGCCTTATACGAACGGCCCTATTCACATTGGCCATTTGGCTGGTGTTTATGTGCCATCAGACATTTATTCTCGTTACTTGAGATTGCAAGGTAGAGACGTTTTGTTCGTTTGCGGAAGCGATGAGCATGGTGTAGCTATTTCGATGAAAGCAAAGAAAGAGGGAATTAGTCCGCAAGAAGTAATTGATAAATACGATGGTATTATTCGTAAATCATTCTCTGATTTTGGAATCTCTTTTGATAATTATTCGAGAACTTCGGCTAAAATTCATCATGATACAGCTTCTGAATTCTTTACAAAATTATACGAGAAAGGCGATTTTATTGAACAAGTTACAGAACAACTGTATGATTCGAAAGCAGATCAGTTTTTAGCGGATCGTTTTGTGATTGGTACTTGTCCAAAATGTGGTAACGAAGAAGCGTACGGTGATCAATGCGAAAAATGTGGATCGACGCTAAATGCTACCGATTTAATTAATCCGAAATCGACTATCACTGGAGAAACTCCTATTATGAAATCAACGAAGCACTGGTTTTTACCATTGGATCGTTACGAAGATTTCTTGAAAGAGTGGATCTTAGTAGGGCACAAAAATGACTGGAAACCGAACGTTTACGGACAAGTAAAATCGTGGATTGATGGCGGATTAGAACCTCGTGCAGTTACGCGTGACTTAGATTGGGGAATTGATGTTCCAGTTCCTGGTGCCGAAGGAAAAAAATTATATGTATGGTTTGATGCACCTATTGGCTACATTTCGGCTTCGAAAGAATGGGCTTTGCGCGAAGGAAAAGAGTGGGAACCTTATTGGAAAGATGAACATACTAAATTAGTTCACTTTATTGGGAAAGATAATATTGTTTTTCACTGTATCATTTTCCCTGCGATGCTAAAAGCCGAAGGAAGTTATATTTTACCAGACAACGTACCCGCAAATGAGTTCTTGAACTTAGAAGGAAACAAATTATCTACGTCTAAAAACTGGGCGGTTTGGTTGCACGAATATTTAGAAGAATTTCCAAATCAGCAAGATGTACTGCGTTACGCTTTAACTTCAAACGCTCCCGAAACAAAAGACAATGACTTTACTTGGAAAGATTTTCAAGCAAGAAACAATAATGAATTGGTTGCTATATACGGTAACTTCATTAACCGTGTGGTGGTTTTAACTAATAAATATTATGAAGGAGTTGTGCCAAGCGCAAACACGCTTTCAGAAGTAGATGAAGCAACTTTAACAGAATTAAAAGCCTACCCTGCTGTAATTTCTAGCTCTATTGAGAGATACCGTTTTAGAGAAGCACTTGGCGAATTAATGAATGTAGCACGTTTAGGAAATAAATATTTGGCAGACGAAGAGCCTTGGAAAATGATAAAGACAGATCCAGGTCGTGTGCAAACACAAATGTACGTCGCTTTACAAATTTCAGCCGCTTTAAGTGCGCTCTGCGAGCCATTCTTGCCTTTTACAGCCGCTAAATTATCTAGAATATTAAAAATAGAGTCTCCGTTATCTTGGAATACGATTTCAGAAACTTCAGAATTATTGGCAGCTGGTCACCAAATAGGTGAAGCTGAACTATTATTTGCCAAAATTGAAGATGAAGAAATTCAGAAACAAATTGACAAACTAGAAGCTACTAAAACCGCTAATAAAGAAGAGATTGCTTCGTCCCTCGCAATGACTGAACCGCAAAAAGAAGCAATTCAATTTGATGATTTTTCTAAGATGGATATCCGCGTAGGAACCATTCTTGAAGCAGAGAAAATGCCTAAAGCAAACAAACTTTTAATTTTGAAGGTGGACACAGGAATTGATGTTCGCACCATTGTTTCAGGCATTGCAGAGAGTTTTAAACCTGAAGACATTATTGGAAAACGAGTAACCGTTTTAGTCAACCTTGCGCCAAGAAACCTTCGTGGTGTAGAAAGTCAAGGAATGATTTTAATGACAACTAATACCGACGGAAAATTAGTTTTTGTAAATCCAGACACGGATGGTGTTGCTAATGGTGAGACTATAAATTAATAAAGAAAAACAGTAATATGAGTTTCACTAATTTGCATCAATTTATTTGTGTACTTTAGTGAAATTCGTGTTTATAATAGATAGCAGCAAAAGTTATGACTAATACCAAACCTAGATTAGCACTTGCTTTTGGAATACTTTGTATTTCGATTTTTCCCATATTGGTTAAGCTGCAACTCACTCCAGGATTGATTTCGGCATTTTACCGAATGGCATTTGCATTTTCACTACTATTGCCATACATGCTTTTCTCTAAAAGATTTAAGATGCCAGAGAAAAAACACCTCCTATTAGCTGTCGTTTGTGGTGTATTATTTGCCTCCGACGTGGCGGTTTGGAACATTGCCATACAGGAGTCAAGTGCCACGCAAGCTTCTTTATTGACTAATTTATCCCCTCTTTGGGTGGGAATTATATCTTATGTTTTTTTAAATATAAAACCAGCTACGAATTTCTGGATAGGAACAACAGTTGCCTTATTTGGGATGGCAATGTTAGTAGGGTTCCAATTTTTCTTAGAGCTCGATTTTGATAACGCCTTTATCTTAGCCGTCTTATCTGGAATCTTCTACTCTATCTACTTATTAGTGAGTAAAAAAGCACTTACTCATATCGATGTACTTTCGTTCATGACCATCAGCCTGCTGGCTTCGTCAATTTTTCTAGCAATAGCTTGTGTTATACTGAATGAACCATTCACAGGGTTTTCTGACATGGGTTGGTTTGTATTGGTAATTCAAGCTGTAGTTTGTCAATTGATGGCTTGGTTGTCGATCAGTTATGCAACCCAGCACATGCGTGCCACACGCGTATCCTTAAGTTTATTGAGTCAAGCCGTTTTAACTTCTATTCTAGCTTGGTTCTTTTTGGATGAAAAAATTACAATTAACATGGTTATTGGTGGTTTGATTCTCCTTTTAGGAATCCGAATTACATTTTATACTAATACGCTTGGATTTAAAAACACCTAAAGAATCGCCTTCTTTAGATTTAATTAAATAAGATGAAGAATATTAAAGTTATTGCATTTGATGCAGATGATACGCTATTTATCAATGAAACCTACTTTGACGAAACAGAAAAGAAATTTTGTGGTTTAATGCAAGATTACCTTTCCAAACAAGGCATCTCGCAGGAATTATTTAAGGTAGAAATTGATAATTTAAAACTATACGGCTACGGTATTAAAGGATATATCTTGTCGATGATTGAAGCCGCTATGACGATTTCTAACAATACGATTCCGATTGAAATTGTAGAAAAAATAATTCAATTTGGAAAAGAGCTGCTTCAAAAACCTATCGTTTTACTAGACGGTGTCGAAGAAACCTTAGATGGTTTGTTTGGAAAATACAAATTAGTAGTTGCTACTAAAGGAGATTTATTGGACCAAAGACGTAAACTACATAATTCTGGCTTAGGACATTATTTTCACCATATTGAAGTGATGTCAGACAAACAGGAGAAGGATTATGTCGATTTGATTAAAAGGCTAGAAATTAAACCTTCAGAATTTTTCATGATCGGAAATTCTCTAAAATCAGATGTTTTACCTGTTTTAGCCATTGGCGGACACGCCGTTCATATTCCGTTTCACACCACTTGGGCACATGAAAAAATTGATCACAAAGTCGTACATGAGAATTTTAGCACTCACGAAAACATAATCGAAGTATTGAAAAAATTAGTCTAAAAAAGAATGAAACAAAAGTTAGATGTAGCTAATTGGAATCGAAAAGAACATTTTTTATTCTTTAAACAGTTTGAAGAACCGTTTTTTGGTGCAACAGTCACCATCGATTGCACTAAAGCTTATGCTATTGCAAAAGAAAAAAAGACATCATTTTTTATGTATTACTTACACAAAACATTAGTAGCTATCAATCAGATTGAATGTTTTAAATACCGCATTGCAAAAGACAACGTATATATTTACGACCAAATTAATGCCTCAGCCACCATCGGAAGAGCAGATGGCACTTTTGGTTTTTCCTTAATCGAATACGAACTTGATTATGCAGTTTTTGAAAAAAATGCAACATCAGAAACGAAAAGAATTCAAACAACAACAGGACTTTTTACACGTACTTTTGAGCACGACAATGTTATTCATTTCTCGGCAATACCTTGGTTAAATTTTACGTCACTTTCGCACGCAAGAAGTTACACTTTCCCTGATAGTTGTCCTAAAATCTCATTTGGAAAAATGATAACTGCCTCAGACGGAACCAAAACAATGGCGATGTCAATTCATGTACATCATGGATTAATTGACGGATTACAGCTAGGTCAATTTGTTGATTATTTTCAAGAAATTATGAATCAGTAAGTTAAATTTACATTCATTTTTTTGGCTTAATTTTTGTAACTTCTTCCTTATGAAAAAAACAATACTATTTTTACTTTTAATTTATCAATCTGCATCGTTCAGTCAGGTTTTACTAACTTCTTATGACTTTGATTTTAATAATAAGGGTGAGAATGTTCAAATATTTAATGCCGAAAATACTGAAACTCATGATGTTTTCGTGTTCGCAGTAAATGGACAAAACATCACAATTTTAAAATACAACAATGCTTTGTTCTTAATGGATCAATTTACTGTATCATTTGCAAATCCTGAAAATAAAAGAATAATTGGATATAGTTTTAACAACGACGGAAACCCATCCCTATATTGGTCATCTAGCGTTCTGGACGAAATTATAATTACTAAGTATTATTTTGAAAGCAAAACCCTTAAAAATTTAAAGTTTAGAGTGCCTTCTCCAAGCGATTATGTAGTTGCTACTTTTCAGAAAAACAATTCATTCTGTTTGCTTTCAAAGAATGTTTCCGAAGAAATCTTAACATCTTACATCTTTAACGAGGGAATAGCAGAGCAAACAATTTTTGATTTTTCTCCCTATAAATTTCTAAATAAAAGGCTGCAAATCATCCCTTTTTATGATCTAATAAATGAGAATCCTTTGGAGAAAATGGAGTTAAAAAATTATAATCCTCTATACAAAAGTTCCAGTCCAAGTAAATTTTATATTGTAGATGATAAAATTATTTTAACGTTAGATCAAAATTCAAAGCAAACGCAAGTATTTGAACTCAATTTGAAGAATCACACACTGATAGAGAAACTTTTTTCTAAGCCAAAACCTCAAAAAACATCTTACGGATCTAATTCTTTTTTTTCTGACAATAAATTATTCCAAGTTAAAGCCAACACAGAGGAACTCCTATTGGAAGTAAAAAACTATGATTCTGAAGAACTTATTAAAAGTATATCCATTCCAAAAAAAGAAAATATATATTTCAAAAACTCACCATTAACAATAAAAAAAGAGTCTCAAAAATTAAAAACCATTAAAAACACCTCACTGTTTTTAAAATATTTAAACAATTTAAATATTGGAATATCGGTCTACCATAACGATAATAATAACTTTGTCACCATTGGTGGAAGTCCAAATATCCAATACTATGAGGAGCCTACCTTCCATAATATTAATGATGATGAATACACCTTAAAAGAAAATTATCAAAATAATAATGTAGTGCCTATTCATACTGAAACTGTTTTTTTTGAGAGCAGTTGGGACAAAAAACTTGAATTCATTTCTTCTAGACAAGAACCATTTGCTATAGACAATATTTCATATTTTATAAGTCAACAAAAGGAAATTACTTTAGAAAATATTATAAAATTTAAAGACTATTATATTTTAGGCTATTACGACTCAAACAAAAAAAGCTATATTATGCGAAAGTTCACAGATGGTTATAATTAAAAAACAATCACACTAACTAGAAATTGTTGATTAAACAGGGAAGTTTACTAAAATATATTACTGCTGATAAAACACTACTCTGATTATTTTTTAATATGTAAAAAAAGTAACTATTTTAAAATTTAAATAATCTCATTCCTTTGTGAACCGCCTAAAGCCTAAAAATTTTCTAAAAAATATATGTTCCCAATAGCTTTTCATCCCATATATCAGCATCCACTACCTGAAGGACATCGTTTTCCTATGTTGAAATACGAATTGCTTCCGCAGCAATTACTGCACGAGGGAACAGCTACTCAAACTGATTTTTTTGAGCCTGAATTATGTGATCTAACTCCGGTTTTGGCCATTCACAACAAGGGGTATGTGAATGATTTATTGCAACTGACCTTAAATGCAAAAGCAGCACGAAAAATTGGTTTTCCTTTATCCAATGAATTAGTGCAACGCGAGTTAATAATTGCACAAGGAACTATCACTGGGGCTCAAAAATCGTTCGATACAAAAGTATCTTTTAATATTGCAGGGGGAACACATCACGCGTACTCAACTCACGGAGAAGCATTTTGTTTACTTAATGACCAAGCCATTGCAGCTCGGTTTCTACTGGATCAAAAATTAGCCAAAAAAATTTTAATTATTGATCTCGACGTACATCAAGGAAATGGAACCGCTCAAATTTTCCAGAATAATAAAGACGTATTTACTTTTTCTACGCATGGAAAAACCAATTACCCTTTCAAGAAAGAAACCTCTGATTTAGACATTGCTTTCGATGACGGCACAACCGATTCTCAATTCCTAAGCACTATTGCAAGTGTAATTCCGCAATTGATTGAAACCCAAAAACCAAATTTTATATTTTATTTAGCCGGAGTCGATATTCTAGCCTCTGATAAATTAGGAAAGTTAGGTTGCACATTAGACGGCTGTAAAAAGAGAGACGAACTAGTCTTTGAACTCTGCTCAAAACACCAAATTCCAGTACAAGTTTCAATGGGCGGCGGGTATTCTCCTAATATTAAAACCATTATCGAAGCCCACGCTAATACCTTTCGAGCAGCTAAAGATATATTCTAAAAAAAAAATGCACGAACTACTGTAATAGTAATTCGTGCAATGATATCCTTTTTAATTGTTCACTACTGTTTGCCTAATAAAAGTAACTCGTTTGCAACGACTTCGGTTATAAATCGTTTCACTCCGTCTTTATCATCGTAGCTGCGATGTGTAAGTTTACCTTCTATGGCGACTTCTTTTCCCTTAGTCACATATTTTTCGATAATTTCGGCTGTTTTACCCCAAGCTGTAACACGATGCCATTCAGTTTTCTCTACCTTATCTCCGTTTTCTTTATAATAAACTTCATTAGTAGCTATTGAAAGATTGGCTAATTTTTTTCCTCCTTCTAATGTTTTTACTTCTGGATCTTGTCCTACATGTCCGATTAATTGTACTGTGTTTTTCATGGCGTATAAATTTAATTGTTATCATCTGAATTCGTATCAGACTTTGTTATGGTATATAATGATGTCGATTTCTAGTTGTTTGATTTCGACATTGCAAAGATTAGACAGAAGCAAGAACTTATTCGGTTAACGTTCAATTACTTTCGGTTGTAAATAATTGTAAACGTTTGTAAACGGCTACTATTTTTTGTATATTGCTGAAAATTAAAATGATTTATGCCAGCAAATATTAAAACAATTGAATTACGCAACTTACAAATTGAAGATTATAAAGAGTTAAAAAAATCCATGGTGGAATCGTATCCAGAAATGGCTGATTCCTTTTGGAAAGAAGATCAAATAGAAGTTTTATTGAAAAAATTCCCTGAAGGACAATTAGTAATTGTCGTTGACGGCATTGTTGTTGGCTCTGCCATGTCCTTATTGGTGACTGAAGATTTTGCTTTCAAAACTAGAACCTATAAAGCGATTACTGGTAATTTTACATTTTCTACTCACAACCCTAATGGAGAGGTGTTATACGGAATTGACGTTTTTATAAACCCGCAATACCGCGGCTTACGTTTAGGGCGTCGTTTGTACGATGTTCGAAAAGAACTGTGTGAGCAGTTAAATTTAAAGTCCATTATTTTTGCTGGGAGAATTCCGAATTACGCAAAATTCAAAGACGAAATTACTCCTAAGGTTTATATTGAAAAAGTAAAGAAGAAGGAAATCTACGATCCTGTTTTATCTTTTCAATTGAGTAATGATTTCCATGAACTGCGTGTATTGAAAAATTATTTACTTGGTGATACGGAGTCTTTAGAATTTGCTGTTTTATTAGAATGGAACAATATTTACTACGATGACAGTCCAAAACTAATCAACACAACTAAAAGTGTTGTGAGGCTAGGATTAATCCAATGGCAAATGCGTTCTTTAGGAAATCTGGATGCTCTTTTTGAACAAGCCGAATTTTTTATCGATGCAGTATCAGGATACGGAAGTGATTTTGCTTTGTTTCCAGAATTTTTCACTGCTCCTTTAATGGCTGATTACAATCATTTATCAGAAGCCGAAGCCATAAGGGAATTAGCACGACATACAGAGGCAGTAAAAATGCGCTTTCAAGAATTTGCTATATCGTACAACATCAATATTATCACTGGTAGTATGCCGTTTATTGAAAATGAGCACGTTTACAATGTAGGGTTTCTATGCAAGCGAGACGGTACGAACGAAATGTATCGCAAAATTCATATTACTCCAAACGAAGTTTTCCATTGGGGAATCACCGGCGGAGATACAATTCAAACTTTTGATACCGACTGTGGGAAAATTGGAATTGTGATTTGTTACGATGTGGAATTCCCAGAACTTTCTAGACTGATGGCTGACGAAGGAATGAATATATTGTTTGTCCCTTTCCTAACCGATACTCAAAACGGGTATACTAGAGTACGCCACTGTGCACAAGCTAGAGCTATCGAAAACGAGTGCTATGTAGCTATTGCTGGTTGTGTAGGTAACTTACCGAAAGTGAACAACATGGATATCCAATATGCACAAGCGGCAGTTTTTACACCATCTGATTTTGCCTTCCCAAGTAACGGAATTAAAGCAGAAGCAACTCCAAACACAGAGATGACACTTATTGTTGACGTCGATATGAACTTACTGAAAGAATTGCACGAGCACGGAAGTGTAAATACAATGAAAGACAGAAGACACGATTTGTATAACTTGACAAGACTAAAATGATAAAAGGCTGTTTAGAATGCGGAGAGAAAATTATAGGTCGCGAGGACAAAAAGTTTTGTAGCGACGGCTGCCGTAATGCCTATAATAACAAAATCAACAAAGACAGTACTAACTTTATGCGCAACGTTAATAATAAGTTGCGCAAAAACTATCGAATACTATCCTCCATAAATACCGAAGGCAAATCAAAAACCACCCGAGCTAAACTATTAAGTAAGGGGTTTGACTTTGAGTTTTTTACAAATATTTTACAAACAAAAACAGGAAACACCTATTACTTTTTATATGATCAAGGTTACCTGCTCTTGGACAACGACTTTTATATGCTTGTAAAAAAGGACATTTAACGATACCATCAACTACCCAAAAAACCATTTATCCCCGAATGAAAAAAGACTACTCTTCCATTTTTGCAGTTTTATTCTTCCTATTAACCACAGGAACTATTTATTTCACAATGATGCCACAGATGACATCAGAAGAAGAAGGACCATTAGCTGAATTCTCTACAGCAAGAGCTTTCAAGCAAGTAGAAAATATTGCTCGACAGCCCCACTATGTTGGATCTGCAAACCATGACCAAGTAGCCAACTATCTGCAAGCTGAACTACAAAAATTGGGATTAGAAACGAGTACGCAAGAAGGGTATACACTTACTGATTGGGGCAACTTGGTTAAATCTAAAAACATTTTGGCCCGGATAAAAGGGACATCAAATTCTAAAGCCTTACTACTACTGTCGCACTATGACAGCGCACCACACTCGTTCTCCCGTGGGGCAAGCGATGCTGGATCAGGAGTTGCGACGATACTAGAAAGTGTTCGTGCTTTTATTTACGACAAGAAGAAGAATAAAAATGATATAATTATCCTTTTCTCGGATGCAGAAGAATTAGGTTTAAACGGTGCCGCCTTATTTGTAACCCAACACCAATGGGCAAAAGATATTGGATTAGTTCTTAATTTTGAAGCCAGAGGTTCCTCGGGACCAAGCTATATGCTGATGGAAACGAACAATGGAAATCAGGCGTTAGTAAGAGAGTTCGCTGCGGCAAAAGCGACTTTCCCTGTTTCCAACTCGTTGATGTATAGTATTTATAAAATGCTTCCTAACGACACTGATTTAACTGTATTTAGAGAAAAAGGAGCTATTCAAGGTTATAACTTTGCTTTCATTGATAGTCATTACAACTACCACACTGCACAAGATGATCCTGCTCACTTAGCAAAAAACACTTTGGAACATCAAGGAAGCTATTTAATACCACTATTAAGTTATTTCTGTAATGCTGATTTAAATAATACCGAAGCAACAGAAGATGATGTTTATTTCACAGCTCCATTTACTTTCATCAACTACCCTTTTAGTTGGGTTATTCCTATGGTAATTATAGCAAGTTTATTGTTTTTACTTATCGTTTTTATCGGGATTGGAAAACGTATTTTAATCTTACCCGAAATCATGAAAGGCTTTGTTCCTTTTCTAGCATCATTGATCACAACTGGATTAGTAAGTTTTCTAGGTTGGAAACTATTGTTACTAATTTATCCACAATACAATGATTTGCTTAATGGATTTACCTATAATGGTCATGCCTACATCGCTGCCTTTGTACTTTTAGGTATTGCTATTAGTTTTGGTTTTTATCAGCTGTTTTCCATCAAAAAGTTAACTATGAACCATTATGTTGCGCCGTTATTTTCATGGATTATCATCAATGCCGTTATAGCAATAAGCTTACCTGGAGCAGGATTTTTAATCCTTCCCGTTTATTGTGGTTTACTCTCATTGGGTGTTTTTGTAATTACTCAAAAATCATTTAAATTCCTCAACCTTTTATTGAGTATTCCTGCCTTTGTAATCATAACACCTTTCATACAAATGTTTCCTATTGGTTTGGGATTAAAAATACTTTATGGTAGCGCCATACTAACTGTACTAACTTTTGGATTGTTATTACCCACTTTTGGTAGTTTTGCTAAAAAAGGGAAATGGGGATTAGTATTTCTAATAGTTTCGAGTGGATTTTTTGCGCTAGCCCATTATGAGTCGGGTTACGAAAAAGGAAAAGCAAAATCTAATAGCCTTCTCTACATTTATGATGCAGAAACCAAGCTAGCCCATTGGGTTACCTATGACAAAAATCTAGACTCGTGGACCAAAACCTATCTGAGTGAAAATCCAGCAGCACCGCAAACCTTAAATGCAACTCCGCTGTTTAGTAAATACAATTCTAAATTTACTTACGCCACACCTACTATTCCGAAGGAAATTGCTTTACCTACTATTCAGTTTTTGCGTGATAGCATCGCTGGAAACCAGCGCTACTTGACAATAAAAATTAGCCCCAACCGAAAAGTGAATCGCTACGACATTTTTGCAAACGAAAAGATGGACATTGCAAATTTTAAAGCAAATGGCGCCATACCTTTAGAACAAAAGGTAGCTGCTTTAAACCGTCATGGTTTAAAAATCTTAAGTTATTATGTTGTAGCTAATGAACCTTTATTGATGGAGTTTAGTATCGATCGCTCGAATGTTTTTGATATGCAACTGCTAGAAAGTTCCTTTGATTTGATGCAAAATCCGTTATTTTCGATGCAAAAAAGAGAAGATTGGATGATGCCAACTCCGTTTATCTTGAACGATGCCGTGGTTATCAAGCAACGAATTAAACCAACACCACCAATCGTTTTGGAGCAACAAGTTATCCCGACTCTACAACCAAAAAAAGCAAGCAGAATTATTAAAATAGATAGCTTAAAAGTCGAATAATTATACCGAAATTTGCAAGCAAATAATTCGATCATTGCAATGACAAAAATAAGCATTCTCGGCTGCGGTTGGCTAGGTTTTCCTTTGGCGAAAGCCTTACTTAAGGACGGCTTTACAGTAAAAGGTTCTACCACTTCAACAGAAAAACTGGCTGTTTTAGAACATGCTGGAATACAAGCTTTACAAGTTATGCTTGACAGCGAAAGTGTTGCGGGACCAATAGAGGAGTTATTAGCAGAAAGCACTATCCTAATTATTGATATTCCACCTAAACTAAGGGGAGATCAATCAGGAAATTTTGTGGGAAAGATAAAAACGTTACTTCCTTTTATAGAAAAATCGACTATCGAAAATGTAATTTTTATCAGCTCTACTTCAGTTTATGGAGACAACAACGATCAAGTTACAGAGGAAACTCCGCTTAATCCCGATTCAGAAGGCGGGAAACAACTAAAAATTGTGGAGCCACTTTTACAAAATAATTCCTTTTTCAAAACGACGGTTTTGCGTTTCGGCGGCCTAATTGGCGAAGACCGCAACCCAGTTCGTTTCCTAGCAGGAAAGGAAAACCTAGACAATCCCAAGGCGCCAATTAATTTGATTCATCAAGCCGATTGTATTGGTATTATCATGCAAATCATTGCTAAGCAAGCTTGGAATACTACTTTTAATGCTGCAACACCTTATCATCCTTCAAGAGAAACCTATTATACTCAAAAAGCAATCGATTTTGGCTTAACCCCACCTACTTTTGATCATAGTAAACCTTCGGTTGGGAAAACCATCCTTGCTGATAAAATAGAAAAAACGCTCGATTATACCTTTCAAATACAACCCTTATAACGTGAGATCAAAAATAGTAGGCGCATTATCTGCTCCAAAGAACGCCAATGGCTTAGCAATAGTGGCGTTATGTTTCGTTTGTTTTTTTTGGGGAACCACTTGGATCGCCTCAAAAGAAGGGGTAAAACACATGCCAGCCTTGCAATTGGCCGGAATCCGTCAGTTGATAGGTGGATCGCTATATGTAGTTTACTTTCTCTTTAAAAAAGAACCACTACCTAAAGGAAAACAGTGGAAAACCATCATTATACTCAGTATTTTAAATTTTGCCTTGAGCAATGGTTTAAGTACTTGGGGCGTAAAGTATATTAGTAGCGGACTGGGTGCTATTATAAATGCTATTTTCCCTATTTGGATTGTGATTATCACTTTTTTTAGAGGGGAAAAACTAGCTAAACTAGCTATTACAGGTTTGATCATCGCTTTTTCTGGAGTGTGCGTCATTTTTTATGAACACTTAAATGATTTATTGATTCCTAATTTCCGATTTGGTATCATATTACTTACTCTCTCTACTATCAGCTGGTCTTTTGGTAGTTTATATACCAAGAAAAAGGCGGCAACCTTTAATCCTTATTTTAGTTTGGGAATTCAAATGTTGCTTTCCAGTATTTTATTATTGACTATTACCGAAACTACTGGCATGGCCGTACCAATAAGTACTGTGCCGGCAGCCTCTTGGTGGTCCATTGCTTATTTGGTCATTATAGGTTCAATAATCTCTTTTATTGCTTATATCTATATGTTGCAAAAATTACCACCAGAAATCAATAGTATTTATGCTTACGTCAATCCTGTTGTTGCTGTATTGTTAGGTGCTATTATTTTTGGGGAAACGCTCACACTAGCCATAGGAATTGGCGGACTAATAACGCTGAGTGGTTTGTATATGGTCAATCATTCAATCAAGAAAAACAAACGTATTCTCGCCGGGAATAAGGTGTAGTAAGAATATAATAACAAAAATATTCCCTCGCTCGAGAGCGTCATGCTAAGGAAATAAAAATCACTACTTATTGAGTAACTTGTTTAGATTCTTCCTGCGTCAGAAGGACAATTTCGAGGCCAATGTTTTGAAAATATTTGTCATTCTGAGGAACGAAGAATCTTTGTTTATTGAGCAACTTATAGAGGTCCTTCCTGCGTCAGAATGACACAGTTAAGGGTAATGTTATATAGCTAGTTTGTCTTCAAGAAAAACAAAAAGTCTTTGTTTATGGAGCAAATTGTTTGGATTCTTCCTTCGTCAGAATGACAGATTTACGGTTAATGATATGTAGCTACTTGGTCTTCAATTAACTAGAATTTTTTAAGGGACCAACTTATGGAGATTCTTCCTGCGTCAGAATGACAAATTTACGGTTAATGTTATTTAGCTACTTTGTCTTTAAGAAAAACAAATAGTCTTTTCTAATTGAGCAACTTATGGAGATTTTTCCTGCGTCAGAATGACAAATCAAGAAACTAGTATTTCTTAATCATAAAAAAATCCCAAGCTTTCACTTGGGATTTTTTATACTATTAATGTTTAATCTACTACCAAATTTTAACTCTGTTTTCTGGTGCGATAAACATTCCGTCTCCTTTTTTGATGTCAAACGCTTGGTAGAACGTATCCACATTTTGCAAAGGCACATACGCACGGTACATTCCTGGAGAGTGTGGATCTGTTTTTACTTGGTTCTTGATTGCTGCATCTCTTGCTTTAGACCTCCAAATGGTAGCCCAAGACATAAAAAAGCGTTGCTCTGGTGTATAACCATCAATTAGACCTGGATTACCGTTTTCTTTCAAATACAGCTGTAATCCGTCATAAGCAGCGTTAATACCACCTAAATCACCTATGTTTTCTCCTAAAGTAAATTTACCATCTACAAATGTTCCAGGCAAAGGCTCTAATGCACTGTATTGTGCTGCTAAAGCACCGGTAAGAGCTGAGAATTGTTTTAAATCATCGGCAGTCCACCAGTCTACTAAGTTTCCATCTGCATTGTAACGCGATCCTGAATCATCAAAACCGTGAGAGATTTCGTGACCAATAACTCCACCAATTCCACCATAATTTACAGCCTCATCTGCTTGATAGTTGTAAAATGGCGGCTGTAAAATAGCGGCTGGGAATACAATCTCATTGTAAGAAGGGTTGTAATACGCATTTACCGTTTGTGGAGACATTCCCCATCTCGTTTTGTCTACTGGTTTTTTCAAATCAGCTAAATCTTCTTGAAAACGCCATTTGGCCATATTCAAGGTGTTCTCAAAATAAGTACCTCCTTCTTCTGGACTCTTAATCACTAAAGCAGAATAGTCTTTCCATTTGTCAGGATATCCAATTTTAATTTGAGATTTGTGTAATTTCTCTACTGCACTCACTTTCGTTTCTGCAGACATCCATGGTAAATTATTGATTCTGTTTTCGAAAGCAATAAAGATGTTCTTGATCATTTTCTCCGCTTTCACTTTTGCTTCAGCTGGGAATTTTTTCTCTACATACAATTTACCTAAAGCTTCTCCGATACGACCATTGATTACTTGCAAAGCACGCTCATCACTTGGACGTTGTTTGATTGCTCCTGTTAATGTTTTTCCGTAGAAATCAAAGTTAGCATTCTCAATATCTGTTGATAATTGACCTGAAGCTCTGTTCAATAAAGACCAACGCATGTATGCTTTCCAATCGTCTACTTTATTCTCTTTTAGCATAGTTTCTAAATACGTCATGTATTTAGGCTGCGATACGATCAAAGAATCTACATTAGTGAAACCTACTTTTGTAAAGTAATTTTTCCAGTCAACCGAAGGTGTTAATTTTTGCAAATCAGCCACTGTCATTGGGTTGTATGATTTTCTTCTGTCTCTTCTTTCTACACGGTCAAATCTTGGTTTTGACATTTCGATTTCAAGCGCTAAAATCTTTTCGGCATGCATTTTAGCTTCAGCTGGTTTTTCACCAAGAAAAGCTAACATTTTTGTTACGTGTGCTACGTACTTCTCTCTTTTTTCTTTAGAATCTGCATCATCTGAAACATAATAGTCTCTATCCGGCAAACCTACTCCACCTGGACCTACGCTCAACACGTTTCTATTACTGTTTTTAGCATCGGGACCTACATTAGCTCCAAAAAAACCAATTCCGCCTAGTGGCTCCATCTCGATTAACAAGGCCTGTAAATCTTTCGAAGTTTTTACAGCATCAATTTTTTTCAAGTACGGTTTGATAGGTGCAATTCCTAGTTTGTTACGACCTACAGTGTCTAAAATAGACTTGTACATATTGATCGCTTTCCCTTGATCTGTATTCGATTTGTACTTAGGGTCGTTTACTGCCTCTTTTAAGATAGCCAAAGCATCTGCATCTGTTCTTTGTCTTAATTCATCAAAACTTCCCCAACGGGTTCTGTCTCCAGGAATTTCAGTTGTGTTTAACCATGTTCCGTTTACATAGCGAAAAAAGTCATCGCTAGGTTTTACCGACTTATCCAAATATTGGATATTAATACCTGGCTCTTTGGTCGGTTTAGCGTCTTGCGCCTGAGTTGCTGTCACTGCAAAAAGTGCAGGAAGCACAAAAAGAAGTGGTTTCTTTAAATTCATATTCATTTTTATTTCGGGTTAGTTATTGTTCGAATCTACTTTTGCTCTTACTGTACTTTTTCTAAAAAATAGCAGTGAAAGTAGCAGGTCTAGATTAGTAATTTAATTTTACAATCTGTTACATAATTTAACAACAAAATAGCCCAAGAATTACTTCTTGAACTATTTGTACTACTCTTTTACCAGATTTTTACTCTTTTAGAAGGTTCGATGTACATTCCGTCACCTTTTTTAATCGCAAAGGCATCGTAAAACGCATCTACATTCTGAATTGGCACATAAGCTCTGTACATTCCTGGTGAATGCGGATCGGTTTTTACTTGATTTTTGATAGCTTCATCACGAGATTTAGTTCTCCAAACAGTTGTCCAAGAAATGAAAAAACGTTGCTCAGGGGTAAAACCATCTATAAGCTCTGGTCTTGGATTGTTTTTTAAATACAATTGCAAGCCTTCGTAAGCTGCATTCACACCACCTAAATCGCCAATGTTTTCACCAAGTGTAAATTTACCGTCGACATGCACGCCGGGCAATGGCTCTAAAGCACTGTACTGGTCAGCAAGTGCCGTACCTAAAGTCGAAAATTTTGATAAATCATCAGCTGTCCACCAATCAATTAAATTTCCATCGGCATTGTATCGTGCACCAGAATCATCAAAACCATGTGATATTTCGTGACCTATTACAGCTCCAATTCCACCATAATTCACTGCTTCGTCGGCTTGATAATTGTAAAAAGGCGGTTGCAAGATCGCTGCTGGAAAAACAATCTCGTTGTAAGACGGGTTGTAATACGCATTTACGGTTTGTGGAGACATATACCATTCGGTTTTATCTACTGGTTTCTCTAGCTTATTTATGTCTTTTTGAAAACTCCATCTTGATAGATTTTTTACATTTTCAAAGTAGCTTCCGCCTTCGGCTACACTTTTAATTTCTAGCTTAGAATAATCTTTCCATTGGTCAGGATAGCCAATCTTTATGGTAATTTTATTTAACTTCTCGATGGCTTTCGTTTTTGTCTCTGCCGACATCCAAGTTAAATTTGAAATACGATTTTGGTAAGCCAAAATAATATTATGAATCATCTTCTCTGCTTTTGCTTTTGCTTCAGCAGGGAATTTTTTCTCTACATATAATCTCCCCAAAGCTTCACCGATAGCACCATTGATCGTTTGCAAAGCTCTATCTTCTCTTGGTCTTTGCTTGATTGCACCAGTCAACGTTTTACCATAAAAATCAAAACTTGCCGCCTCGATAGGGGTAGAAAGTAAACTAGTTGCGCTATTTAACAAGTTCCATTTTAGATATTCTTTCCATGCATCGACATCATTTTTGCCAAATATCGTTTGCAAAGCTATCATGTATTTCGGTTGCGAAACAATTACTTCATTTACTTTCGTATAGCCTAAGCCGTCGAAATATGCTCTCCAATTTATTGCTGGTGTGATTTTTTGTAACTCGGCTATTGTCATTGGATTGTATTGCAGCCTTCCATCGCGTTGGTCTACTCTATTCAATCTCGGTTTTGACATCTCGATTTCTAAAGCTACAATTTTACTTGCACTTAGTTTAGCTTGCGCTGGAGCTTCTCCAATAAATTGCAGCATTCTAGCGATATGTTTTTCGTATTGATTTCTTTTTTCTTTAGTATCTTTCTCTTCAGAAATATAGTAATCTTGATCTGGCAATCCTAAACGACCTACTCCCAGGTTTAATGAGTTTTTGGCACTATTTTTATCATCAGCTCCTACACCTACGCCTATAAAACCGACTCCGCCAATTGGCTCCATCTCAATTAATAACTGTTGTAAGTCTTTAACTGATTTTACTTTATCAATTTTAGCCAAGTAAGGAAGCAAAGGTTTGATTCCCATTTTATCCCTAGCGACAGTGTCTAAAATAGTTTTGTACAAGTTAACAGCCTTACCTTGATCAGTGTTTGATTTATAAATAGGGTTTCTAGCCGCTTCTTTTAAAATATCTAAAGCATCCTTGTCGGTTTTCTTAAGTAATTCATTAAAACTCCCCCATGAGGTGCGGTCTGTTGGAATTTGCGTTTGGTCTAACCAAGTTCCGTTTACAAATCTAAAAAAGTCGTCTTGCGGTTTTGTTTTGGTATCAAAAAAAGTAACATTTATTCCAGGTTCTTTTACTTCCGTTGTAGTTTGCGCCTGCATTGCTGTCAAACCCATTATTGCAGGAACTGCAAATAAAATGCGTTTGTTTAGGTTTAATTTCATTATTCTGAGATTTTTGTTAGCTACACAAATTTATCGATAAATTTAATACCATTCACATTTCTAGTTTCCAATAGATTGTTAAAGTTTTTAAGTCTAAATCTTCTTTTTTGTATTTTTGCAAAAATATTTTTCTTATGAAAGCTGTACTATACAAATACCGTGTTTTTATTGGTATTTTTTTACTCTTCTCGAGCATCACTTTGTATCTTTTTTACAACGCACTCAAGCCTACGAAATCACTCCCTATATATAACCCATCTGACGTAAATCCAGAATTAGTGGATAGTACGGTTCAATACATTAGCAAGTACCACACTATTGCTGATTTTTCATTTACCAATCAAAACGGGAAAACGATTACTCAAAAAGATTATGAAGGAAAAATTTATGTAGCCGATTTCTTTTTTACCACTTGTACCTCCATTTGCCCTAAAATGACTAGTAATTTAGTTGAAGTACAAAAAGCAATAAGCAACAACCCTGACGTCATGTTACTTTCTCACACTGTTTTCCCAGAAGTTGATAACGTAGCTGCGCTAAAAGCCTATGCTCTAGAAAAGGGAGTAGATGACAAAAAATGGAACCTGGTTACGGGTGACAAAAAAGAGATTTATGCCATGGCTCGAAAATCGTACCTAGCTGTAAAAATGGGTAAACCCGAAGAATTATATGATATGGTTCACACCGAAAATTTTGTTTTAGTTGATGCTAAAAAAAGAGTGCGCGGTTTTTATGATGGAACAAAGAAAGAAGACATTACCCGCCTTATCGAGGATATCAATTTTTTGACTAACGAATAATTGATTACAGTTTAAAAAATTGGCGTTCAACTTTCTCTAAAAAACTCATAAAATTGACAATTATCATTCTATTTACTATTTAAATCTGTATTTTTGCAATCTTAATTCAATCTAAATAAGACTTGCGAACCACTATAAATTCACTTAAAAAAGGCGAAAAAGCGATTATCAAAGACTTTGATATCGATATTGTTCCGTTGAAATTGTTGGAAATGGGATGCTTGCCAGGAAACACGGTTGAACTACTGCAAATCGCTCCTTTTGGAGATCCTTTGTATTTAAATGTTAATGGTTCTCACCTCGCAATTCGTGTGGAAACAGCGCAAGAAATTGAAGTGGAATTAATTAAAATTACACTTTAATGATTAATCAAAACATCAACGTCGCTTTAATTGGCAATCCTAATACCGGGAAAACTTCGGTATTCAACCAGTTAACAGGTTTAAACCAGCAGGTTGGGAATTACCCTGGAATCACTGTAGAAAAGAAAATAGGATTTTGTAAACTTCCTAATAATGTGAAAGCTAATATTCTTGATCTTCCTGGAACGTATAGTTTAAACGCGAGCTCGATTGATGAAAATGTAGTTATCGAATTATTACTGAACAAAAACGATAAATTATACCCTGATGTAGCATTAGTTGTAACTGATGTGGAGAACTTGAAAAGAAATTTACTGCTTTTTACACAAATAAAAGATTTAGAAATTCCGACCATTTTAGTCATTAATATGGCCGACAGAATGGAGCACAAAGGAATCTCATTAGATATACCCTACTTAGAAGAACACTTAAAAACAAAAATCGCTTTAATTAGTTCAAGAAAAGGTTTTGGAATCGAAGAGTTGAAAAAACTAATTGTTACCTACAAAACTATTTCGGCTGAACCATGCTTAAATGCATCGAGCATTGATCCAGATTATTTTAATAGTTTGCGAAAAGCATTTCCTAACCAATTGCTTTATAAGTTATGGTTAGTAATAACGCAAGATGTTAATTTTTTGAATCTAGAACGAAATGAAATCTACGGTTCTTTTACAAAATCACATTCTGATTTAAAGCGCTTACAGCAAAAAGAAACCATCAAGCGTTACCAATTTATTAATGACGTTTTAAAAGTAGGATTAAAGGTTGACTCTACTATTGCGAAAGATTTTAGAAGTAAGTTAGATCGTGTATTAACACACAAATTTTGGGGTTACGTTATCTTCTTTGCTATTCTATTTATTATTTTTCAATCGATTTTTAACTGGTCTGAGGTACCTATGGATTTTATCGATAGTAGTTTTGCCTCTTTAAGTTCATTTGCTAGCGAAAATCTTCCTGCTGGGGTTTTAACAGATTTAATATCTCAAGGAATTATTCCTGGAATTGGCGGAATATTAATCTTTATACCTCAAATTGCCTTCTTGTTTCTATTCATTTCTATTTTAGAAGAAAGTGGTTATATGAGTCGTGTGGTTTTCCTAATGGATAAAATCATGCGCAAATTTGGACTATCAGGAAAAAGCGTGGTGCCTTTAATTTCAGGAACGGCTTGTGCTATCCCAGCTATCATGGCAACCCGAAATATAGAAAACTGGAAAGAACGCATTATCACGATTTTAGTAACACCTTTTACCACTTGCTCTGCGCGGTTACCCGTTTATGCGATTATCATTGCGCTTGTTATCCCTGATACTCGAGTGCTGGGAATACTTAATTTACAAGGTCTTACCTTAATGTTATTGTACTTATTAGGATTTGGAATGGCTATATTTTCAGCTTATGTTTTAAACAAAATTTTGAAAATAAAAGGCAAAACATTTTTTGTGGTTGAAATGCCTAACTACAAATTACCGATGTTCAAGAACGTAGCAATTAATGTAATCGAAAAAACAAAAGCCTTCGTGGCTGGCGCAGGAAAAGTAATCCTAGCCATATCTATTGTTTTATGGTTTTTAGCTTCGTATGGTCCAGGAAAGAAATTTAAAAATGCTGACACTATTGTGCGTACAGAAGTAGTTGACACCAATATAACAGAGGCCGAACTAGACTTTAAAATAGCATCGTTTAAGCTAGAGAATTCTTATATCGGGATTATGGGTAAAGCAATCGAACCAGCCATTTCACCACTTGGCTACGATTGGAAAATAGGTATTGCAATTATCAGCTCATTTGCTGCAAGAGAAGTTTTCGTAGGAACACTTGCGACAATTTATAGTGTAGGCGGAAGCGATAACGATAACACCATCAAAAACAAAATGGCTGCCGAAATCAATCCACAAACAGGCGAAAAAGTATTTAATTTTGCCTCAGGAATTTCCTTGCTTCTATTTTATGCATTCGCATTACAATGTGCAAGCACACTCGCCATTACGCGTAAAGAAACGAACACCTGGAAATGGCCCATAGGACAACTAATATTCATGAGTGGCTTTGCTTACATAGTGGCCTTACTTGCCTACCAAATTCTGAAATAATATCCTTTTTGCAATACAATAAACAGTAAACAAGCGTTAAATTCTATAATTTACTATTTTTAATTTGTCTAAATAAGATTTGTGTTTTACTTTTGCAGCGTAGAATCAATCTAAATAAAAATGAAAAATAGTTTTATTGCAGTAACAATTTTAATTACAGCAGCAGTATCAGCACAAAATAAACCACTTACTCAAACAGAGAAAGACAGCCTTAACAATCTTAATGAAATCGTAATTACTACTGACGCCATTGTGGGTAGTAAATTCAAGGCTAAAAACAAAGCAGGCTCTACTTATTTCATTTCTCCAAAAGAATTAAAAGCATTCAACTATGATGACGTTTCTAGAATACTAAGAACCGTACCAGGTATTACTATTCAAGAAGAAGACGGTTTTGGACTACGACCAAATATTGGAATGCGAGGAACAAGTCCGAACAGAAGTGAAAAAATCACTTTAATGGAAGATGGAGTACTTATCGCTCCAGCTCCTTATTCAGCACCTGCTGCATATTACTTTCCTACAGTAAATAGAATGCAATCATTTGAAATTTTAAAAGGTGGAAGTCAAATACAATATGGTCCTTACACTACAGGAGGAGCTATTAATATGGTATCTACACAAATTCCCAATACATTTTCAGGACGCGTAATTGCAAGCATTGGTAGCTTTAACACTAAAAAAACCTATTTAAATCTTGGAGATGATCATGAAAACTTTGGTTATATTTTAGAATACAACAATCGAAATTCAGATGGGTTTAAAAAAATAGACAATAGTTCTAAAAATACGGGTTTTGAAGGGAACGATTATGTAGCTAAGTTCAGAGTAAACACAAATGCTGATGCCAAAGTATTTCAATCGCTTATGGCCAAAGTACAATATAGCGAGGATTTAGCTAACGAAACTTATCTTGGTTTAACTGATGCAGATTATGCCAACAATGCGTACAGAAGATACGTAGGTTCAAATGAGGACTACATTGAAAGTGAGCACAAACAAATCATGTTTACGCATTTAATTAAGCCGAGTACTAATTTTAGCATTACCACCAAAGCATACAAAAACGATTTTAGTAGAAACTGGTACAAACTTGACGCTTTAAAATTAGGCGCATCTAAAGTGAGTATAAATAACATCCTTACTAATCCTAGCACATTTAATGCAGAGTACCGTGCTGTAACAGGCCAAGATGACACAGCAGATAATGCTTTATTAGTAAAAGCAAATAATCGTGTATACGAAGCCAAAGGAATACAATCAGTGGCTAATTATCGCTTTGAAACAGGTAATCTAAAACATGACATTGATTTTGGTATTCGCTACCATGAAGATTTTGAAGATCGTTTCCAATGGGTTGACGGCTATAAAATACAAAATGGTGTAATGAACAGAACTAGCAATGGAACTCCGGGCACAGACGCTAATGCTATTGTAAAAGCTCAGGCAGTGGCAGCACATATTTTGTACAACTTACAACTAAACAATTTTACTTTCTCACCAGGGCTTCGTTATGAAGATATAAAGGTATCTTCTTTAAACTACGGTACAAGCGACCTTAATAGATCTGGTGTTAACTTAGTCCAAGCAGTTAATAAAACAAATGTATGGATTCCTGGTATGGGAATATTATATAAGATAAACGACGACTACAACCTATTTACAAGCGTGCATAAAGGATTTTCGCCTCCAGGTGCAAAAGTAGGCGAAGACGCAGAGAATAGTTTGAACACAGAATTAGGTTTCCGTTTTCGTAAAAATGCACTACAAGGAGAAATTATTGGATATTACAATGACTTCTCAAACTTACAAGGTTCGGATTCTATGTCAGGTGGAGGAGCAGGTACGGGAGACTTATTCAATGCCGGAGCAGCTATTGTAAAAGGTATTGAATTACTAGCTACTTATGATGTAATCGACAATAGAGAGAAAGGATTTAAACTACCAGTAACTTTATCTTATACATTAACTGATACCGAATTGAAAAACAACTTCAATAGTAGTATTTGGGGAACGGTAACTAGCGGTGATGAAATACCTTATATCGCAAAAAATCAGTTTGCCATTACTACTGCCTTCGAAACAGAAAAGTTTAGCATGGCGTTAAGCGGAAAATATGTAGATGCATTTAGAACATTAGCTGGAACCGGCACAATCGCTGCAAGCAATAAAGTAAACTCTAATTTTATTGTAGATTTCTCAGCAAGATACCACTTGAACCAACACATTAGCTTAATGGGAAATATTGTTAACCTATTAGATAAGGAATATGCTGTATCTAGAGTTCCAGCGGGTTTAAGACCAGGACAACCTTTTGGGATTAACTTTGGAATAATGGCTCAACTATAAAAATTGTAATTAGATTAACTATAAAAAGCAACCACTAACGGTTGCTTTTTCTTATTTTTACATTATGGACATTCAAGAAATTATTGCCTTCGTAATTCTCGCATTAGCAGTAGCATATCTCCTTAGAAAATACTTTTTTAAGAAGAAAAAATCAGCTGGTAATTGCGGCACAGATGACTGTGGCTGCCATTAATTTATTTCAAATATTCTATTTTTAAATAATAATCAGTTGGCTTGATGATCACGTCCTTTTTAGGATATGGAACTAGGCTTACATTTTGAATATTTTTATATTTCTCTTTCACATATTTAGCAAACCACTCTTTGTTCTCAGCAATCGTCTTTGATGAAAGAGTAATCACAACATCCTCCATTAATTTTCTGTTTTTGTACAAGGAAATTATAACTTGCGCCTCTCCCATCCATACGCATGTAAGACCCTGGGGACAGCGAGAATCAGTAGTTACTTCTTTTAAAACCAACGTAATTCCCGATCGCTTTAAACACTCTTTTTGAGTAATCTTAAAAGATCGCAACGCTTTGTTTTGTGAAAAAACGGTAATACTAAAAAGCAAAGCCATTACAACTGTAACTGTTTTCATCTTTCTGTTCTTAAAGGTTAGTATTGAAATGAAGATATTTATGCTAATTTAACAAATAAATTACTTGCAATTTTATTGGAGATCGTCAATTCAAGATCGTTAACCCTAATCTTTAATGACAAATCAAAGCTTTCTTTACTAACAACACTAATGGCTGAACCAAGCGAAATGCCTTGTTTGTCTAAATACTTTAAAAAATCCGAAGAGGTGTCCTTTACACCTACACATATACCTTGTTGCTTAATTGCTAATTCAGAAAGCAGTTGCTTGTCGATTTTAAATATTTCACCCTTCGCATTTGGTATTGGGTCTCCATGCGGATCTTCGGTTGGGTTTCCTAAAAAATCATCTAGTTTATTAATTAATTTCTCTGATTTAATATGTTCTAGCTGCTCTGCGATATCGTGCACCTCATCCCATGAAAAATCTAATTTTTCGACTAAAAAAACTTCCCATAGTCGGTGTTTTCTAACTATCATTTTAGCCGCAAGCTTTCCTTGGTCCGTTAATGAAACACCTTGGTACTTGATATAATTAACTAAATCCTTTTCAGCCAATTTTCTAAGCATGTCTGTGACTGATGAGGCTTTGGTTTCCATCATTTCGGCGATGGCATTAGTGCTTACATCTGCGTTAGATACTACAGTGAGGTGGTAAATGGCTTTTAAATAATTTTCTTCTGAAAGTGTCATTTTCTTCTTTTTTTTTAGCCCCGATAGTAGCGGCATCCTTTTTATCCTAATTTTTATTAGGATAAAAAGATATAGCAAATAGCGGGAAATAGCTCCTAATTATTATTCTTTAACGATTAATAATGGAATGGAAATTTTGTGTCTTAATTTATCTACGGTAGTACCAAAAATCAAATCTTTGAAACCAGTATGCCCATGTGTACCCATCACTAGGATATCAAAATTTCCTTCGTTAACGAGTTTAGGTATTACTTTATCCGGTGTGCCAAAACCAAGTTGAATGGCGACATGGAAGCCTTTCTCGGTTAGCATTACTTGGTATTCCTTTAATAATTTTTCATCAACCAAAGTTTCGTGATCGTCCACATTCTCCCCATACAGCATTGCTCCTACTGTTTCTACAATGTGGATTAAAGTGTATTTTGCATCAGTCCCTCCAAGTTCAAAAGCACTGTTTAACGCGACCTCATCGGCATTAGAGAAATCGACAGAAACGGCTATGTTTTTCTTAGAATAACTTTCGGCTTGTGAAAAACGAAGCTTTAAATTATGAGGTGAATGATTGTGAAATGCGTCTCTAGATTTGGTTATAAATGGCTTTACCACGATATAAACTAGCAATATCAAAAAACTAAATGCAAGTGGCACTACAGTCAACCACAGTACTGTAGGGTTGTCTGAATTTTCTAACCAACCTTGAATTTCGTCATAAACTAGTTTTCCATTAAGAATTACAATAACTAAAGCCACAATCCACGAAGCTGTTTGGGTGATTTTACCAATATGAAAACCATTCATTTTAGTCTTGTCACTCACAAAGTGAATCAGTGGAATAATGGCAAACCCCAATTGCAAACTCAAAATTACCTGACTAAATATGAGCAGCTTTCCAGTCACACCTTCACCAAAAATAGTAATCACAATAACCGCTGGTACAATAGCAATTAATCTCGTAATGATGCGACGTACCCATGGCTGAATTCTAAGATTTAAATAGCCTTCCATGATGATTTGTCCTGCTAACGTTCCCGTTATTGTGGAACTTTGCCCAGCAGCAATTAAGGCAACGGCGAATAGTATAGGTGCCCATTTAGTACCTAGCAATGGTTGTAAAAACTTATGGGCATCTTGTATCTCAGCGACCTCGTGCATTCCCACTTTATAAAATGTGGCTGCGGCCAAAATAAGTATCGCGGCATTCACAAAAAAAGCAAGGTTTAAAGCAATTGTAGAGTCGATGAAGTTGTATTTCAAGGCTTGTTTAATTCCTTCTTTGGATCTATCGAATTTTCTGGTTTGTACCAAGGAGGAATGTAGGTATAAATTGTGTGGCATGACAGTAGCTCCAATGATACCAATGGCAATATAAAGTGCTGATTCACTTGGCATAGTTGGAATCAGTCCTTGCATTACATCCTCTAGTACTGGCTGAGCAAATATCATTTCGAAAATAAAGGAAACACCAATCACCAAGACCAAAGCAATAATGAACGCTTCCATTTTACGGATTCCTTTATTAATCAAAAACAGCAACAAAAATGTATCCAAAACGGTTATTATAACACCGTCTATTAATGATATACCAAAAAGCAAATTAAGTCCTATTGCCATACCTAATACTTCTGCTAAGTCACAAGCGGCGATAGCAATCTCGGCTAAGAAATATAAAATATAATTAATAAAAGGAGAATAGGTCTCTCGTGATGCTTGTGCAAGATCACGTTGCGTTACAATACCCAATCGCGCGCTTAAACTTTGTAAAAGTAACGCCATTAGATTACTCATCAATAATACCCAAAGAAGGGAGTAACCAAATTGACTACCTCCTGCTAAATCAGTAGCCCAATTTCCTGGATCCATATAACCCACACTAATTAAATAGGCTGGTCCAAAAAAGGCTAATATTTTTTTAAATATCGATTTTTTATTCTCTGTCGAAACCGACTCATGCACTTCTTCTAGTGATTTTCCCATTACGATAAGCTAACTATTTGAGCCAAATATAATTATATTTTTTTGTTATCTAAAATATAATTTTTAGATTTGTCTAAATTTATGTTTTAATACAATCTAAAATTAGCGCTTTGAAAAAAACAATAATCATTATACTACTATTAATCAATACTTTTTGTGTAGCGCAAGCAACCTTAAAAGGAAACGTATCTGCTGATGGAATGCCCTTAGTTCAAGCAAATGTTTTACTAAAGAAAGCCAATAAATCAATCGTTACCGATACCGATGGAAATTATATCATAAAAGATTTAGCTGCTGGAGATTATGAAATTGCTGTTTCCTACACCGGTTTTCGAACCGAAAAAAGGAACGTCACACTTCTTGACAGCACTACAACTACTATTGATTTTGTATTAAGAGAAAATAACACACTAGACGAAGTGGTGATAACCGGAACCTTGAAACCGGTAAGTCGATTAGAAAGCCCTGTTCCCGTCGAAGTGTACAAACCCTCTTTTTTCAAAAAAAACCCAACGACCAATATATTTGAGGCGCTACAAAATGTCAATGGAGTGCGTCCTCAATTAAATTGTAATGTTTGTAATACCGGAGATATTCACATCAATGGACTCGAAGGCCCTTATACCTTAGTACTTATTGACGGAATGCCAATTGTAAGCGGATTGTCTACCGTTTATGGATTGTCTGGAATACCAAATTCACTCTTAGAACGAATCGAAATTGTCAAAGGACCAGCCTCCTCCTTGTATGGAAGTGAAGCAGTAGGTGGTTTAATAAATATAATTACAAAAAACCCCAATAATGCAGCTCGTTTTTCAGCTGACGCATTTACCACCGATTGGGGAGAACTCAACGTGGATTTAGGTTTTAAAGGAAATGTGGGTAAAGCAGCTTCAGTTTTAACGGGTGTAAACTACTTTAATTACAGTAATCCCATTGACAACAATAACGATAATTTTACTGATGTAACTTTACAAGAACGTATCTCTGTTTTTCAAAAATGGAATTTCAATCGAAAAAGCAATAAGCAATTATCTCTGGCAGGTCGGTTTTTTTACGAAGATCGCTGGGGTGGTGAAATGCAATGGGAGAAAAAATTCCGCGGCGGCGATCAAGTGTATGGCGAAAGTATATACACTAAACGATGGGAATTACTTGGAGCCTATGAATTGCCTACGGTAGAGAAAATGCTTTTCTCCTTTTCGTATACAGACCATGACCAAAACTCCGTTTACGGAGACATTCCTTATCTAGCACAACAGCGCATCGGTTTTGGACAATTGACTTGGGATAAAAAAATAAACAACCACGACCTTCTTTTTGGAACTGCCTTGCGCTATCAGTATTACAATGATAATACACCCGCAACACTAAAAGAAGATATAAACTGGATTCCGAGTTTATTTGCTCAAGATGAAATCGCTTTTAATGAGGAACATAAAATTCTTTTAGGTGCTAGATACGATTACAATGACAATCACGGTACTATATTTACTCCTAGATTTGCCTACAAATGGAAAATCAACGACAATAACATCTTGCGCTTCAATACTGGAACAGGATTTAGAATTGTGAATTTATTTACGGAGGAGCACGCAGCACTAACGGGCTCAAGAGATGTAATAGTTCTAGAAGAATTAAAACCAGAGCGCTCTATTAATGCTAATATTAATTACCTGAAAAAGTTTTATACCAACAACGGAAACTTCATCGGCTTCGAAACCTCAGTATGGTACACTCGTTTTAGTAATTCAATTATCCCGGATTATGACACTAATCCTAACCAAATTATCTATCGGAACTTAGATGGCAAAGCAGTAACTAAAGGAATAAGCACCAATCTTGATTTTGTTTTTAATAATGGACTTAAAATGGTATTAGGCGCGACTTATATGGATGTTTCCAAAACAGAAAACAACATTACTACACCCCAAATACTGACAGAGAAATTCTCTGCAACTTGGGCGATTTCATACCGAATCAATAAATTATTTCTTGATATAGATTACACTGGAAACGTGTATGGACCAATGCGCTTGCCATTGTTGGGAGATTTAGATCCAAGGCGAGAATATTCCCCAACTTGGAGTATTCAAAACATTCAATTTACGTTCAATAAATTCAAGAATATTGAAATCTATGGCGGTGTCAAAAATTTATTAAATTGGACACCAAACAAAGGAAATCCTTTTATTATTGCTCGGGCTAATGATCCTTATGATCGAAATGTACAATTTGAAGCTAACGGTAATGTACAACCCACAGCAGACAACCCCTATGCATTAACTTTCGACCCGTCTTATGTGTACGGACCTAATCAAGGAATTCGCAGCTTTTTTGGATTGCGATATACGTTAAAGTAATACCTATTACTAAAAATGAAAAATAAAATACTCTTGTTACTTACTTTATTTTGCGTAATTCCTTCTAATTTTGCACAAATGAAAACACATACTTTTCAGGAAGTAGAGCAGTTGTCAAAAGAAAACCGAAAGCCTATTGTGGTATTTATTCATACTTCTTGGTGTAATTATTGCAAATTAATGGAAAACACGACTTTCAAAAATAAAGCAGTAATAGACCAACTAAATACTAATTTTTACTTTATATCCTTTGATGCAGAGACCAAGGAAACCATTACATACAACAACCACACTTTTTACTTTAAACCCAACGGAACAAATACAGGAATTCATGAATTAGCGACTGCGCTTGCTACTATAGACAATCAGGTTGTGTACCCGACGTTAACAATTTTAGGGACTGATGATTCGATTATTTTTCAGCAACATTCGGTTATTACCGCTAAAGCGATGTTAACCATGCTTCAAAAGGTAAAATAAATGCTTATTTTTGAAATAAATTTCTATTCCCCTTTATGAAACATTACGATTACATTTTTACCGGTTCGGGTTTAGCAGCATTGATGACCGTTTACAAAATGATTACATCTGGTAAATTTGCCGATAAATCCATTTTATTAATCGATTCAGACAGTAAGAAAAAGAATGATCGCACCTGGTGTTTTTGGCAAGACGGACCTTCGACTTGGGAACAATCCGTTACTAAAAAATGGGATTTGGCTTTGTTTGCCAATAGCGATTTTCGTCGGGATTTAGAATTGAAACCTTATACTTACAACCGAATCATAGCTTCTGATTTTTACAGTCAAGTATTTGATTTGATTTCGAAACAAGAAAACATTCGTTTCCTAAATGAGAAAGTTACCGATATCAACGAATTAAAAACGCATGTTTATGTAGCCACCGAAACCCAAAGTTTCACCGGCGACAAATTATTCAATAGTATTTATCGAAAGGGAGAAGCCGAAAGCCAAAATCAATATCCGGTTTTGCAACAGCATTTTATTGGTTGGTTCATTAAGAGCAAACAAGCCGTTTTCAATCCAGAGCAAGCGACTTTTATGGATTTCTCGGTTGCCCAAAAAGGCAATACCCGTTTCATGTACGTTCTACCCACATCAACCAGCGAAGCTTTACTGGAATACACTTTGTTTTCGCATGATTTATTAACAAAAAGCGAGTACGAAAATGAGATTCAGAAATACATTTTAAAACTAGGCATCACTGATTACGAAATCACCGAAAAAGAACAAGGAAGCATCCCAATGACTTGTTATCCTTTTTGGAAAAAAAACACCCAACGCGTCCTTAACATAGGAACAGCTGGCGGATGGACCAAAGCCAGTACGGGTTACACCTTTAAAGGTTCTGATAAAAAATCAACTGCATTAATCGCTTTTTTACAAAAGGAAAATGATTTAACTAAATTTCACAGGAGCACTAAATTTTGGTTTTACGATTTGCTTCTATTGGATATTTTAGATCGAAAAAACGAAGAGGGTTCAGGGATATTTTCTTCGATGTTCAAAAAAGGAAGTCCTGCATTGATTTTTAAGTTTCTGGATGAAGAAACTTCCTTATATGAAGATATCAAAGTCATCTTAAAATGTCCTAAAATGCCTTTCATCTGGTCTTTAATACGATCCGTTCGTTATTTATTCTATAGAAGTAAGACATCTATCAAACAATAACAAAACTTTATAAAGCAAATAATGGAGTTCTTTTTAATCTTCGTAACTTTGCACATTCAAAATTAATATTTAAAATATAACGATATGTATCCACAAGACATGGTAATCCCAATGCAGGCTGAACTAACAACTGCAGGGTTTCAAGATTTACATACTGCTCAAGAAGTAGAAAACGCAATCAAAGCAGAAGGAACAACATTAGTAGTTGTGAATTCAGTTTGTGGCTGTGCAGCTAGAAATGCGCGTCCAGGAGCAAAAATGAGTTTAGACGGAGCAAAAAAGCCAGATCATTTAATCACGGTTTTTGCAGGAGTTGACAAAGAAGCGGTTGATGCAGCTAGACAACAAATGTTTCCTTTTCCTCCATCATCGCCATCTATGGCGTTGTTCAAAAACGGAGAATTGGTTCATATGTTAGAGCGTCACCACATTGAAGGACGTCCAGCTGAAATGATTGCTGAGAACCTACAAGATGCTTACAACGAGCACTGTTAAGACTTTTGATTTAAAGCAAAGAAAGTAAGATTTATTTACCGCAAATTCGCAGATTATTCCTGTGAGTTTGCGGTTTTTATTTTGAGCTATTTTGAACCCTAATTGTCATTCTGACGAAGGAAGAATCCAAACAGCATGAGCAGCACATAGCGGTTCTTCGTTCCTCATAAAGACAAAGTTTTACTATTTAGCTTCTTCTAAAACAAACTTAATCAAAGTTAAAATTTATACAAAAACCACTTTTGTTTTTTAAATGCTTCCAAAAAGTAATAATTTTATAAGATGAAAAAATCGATACTTACGCTTTGTATTCTAGCTTTAACCGTAGTGTCTTGTAACTCTAAAAGAGAAAATCAAGTCGATGCTTTGAAAAATGACTCAACCGAAGTGGCTAAACCGTTATCAAAAGCGGATTCTATTGTCAATGCCGCCATTGAGGCTCACGGTGGAAAACGATATAATACTGCCGACTATTCGTTTGAGTTTAGAGGGAAAAAATATCGTTTTCAAAATAATGAAAATATCTATACGTATACTTCAGAGATCCAAACAGGTGATTCGCTAGTTAAGGATATCCTAACTTCTGATAAATTTGAAAGAGCAATCAACGGTCAAAAGCAAACATTAAGTAAAGAAGATATTGCTAAATACTCTGAAGCTTTAAATTCAGTTATTTACTTCGCTACGCTTCCTTACAAACTCCAAGATGCTTCTGTAAATAAAATGTATATCGAAGAAAAAACCATCAAGGAAAAGAAATACGAGGTCATAAAAATAACTTTTGGCGAAGCCGGAGGTGGAAAAGATTTCGATGATGAATATATGTATTGGATCAATAAAGAAACTCGAAAAATAGACTACTTAGCTTACAGCTATAAAGTTAATGATGGAGGTGTCCGCTTTAGAGCTGCCTTTAATAGCAGAGTTATTGACGGTATTACTTTTCAGGATTATATAAATTATGAAGCACCAGTTACAACCGAATTAAAAAATCTACCCCAATTATACGAACAAGGAAAACTGAAAGAACTGTCTCAAATTCTCACCGAGGGCGTCATGAAAAATAACAAGTAGAAGATTTCTATGTAAAATTAAATTGCCAACTATTTAGCCCGCACTTTTAATTACATACTACTTTCGAAAATTAAAACGGAATAGTTGATTCCCATATATAATTAATTAAAACACAAAACTATAGCAATTCGCTGAATATTAGGGGCAATTCACCGATTAGTATAAAAACCATCTTTATTTACTCATACTTTTGAATATTCAATTTAACGAGTAAATCAAAAATAGTATGAACAAGCCCTTCTTTATTTTATTTTCTACAGTGCTACTTACACTTGTGAACTCCTGTAGTAAAGATGATACAACTACTGAAACGACTACTGAAGAAGCTGTTGTAATTAATGTTGCTTCATCTAACTTTTTGACTGGTGGTTTAGTAGAGCCTATTACAATAGTGTCAAAAACCCTTTCAGATGGATCAACTGCGAATTGTTTTAAAATAGTAGTCAATAGTCTTGCGTCAGATCACACAATGGGACCATGGTGTCCATCTAATATTTCTGATGATGCTACAAAGGGTGGAATCTGGTTAGAAGGAGGTAAAGTATATGATGTAGATGGTGCATTTGTAAAAAACATGGCAACTTTTTATAAAGACAATACTTGGATGATGTATAATGCTACCACTGGAGAAATCACTAAAGCAAGTACTAAAACGGAATGTGAAGAAGCTGCTAATCCCAATGTAGGTGCTCAATATAGAAATTACTGTGTAGAGTGTTTACCCTCTTATGTGGCTAATTTATCTCATACCTACTATATTCCTATAACCCCAAAAGCAGCAAGCTCTGCAACTGCATTTGGAGGTGGACCTATGTCAAGCGGACCTAGCGTAAGAGGTTTGGCTTTCAACGGCGTTGTTTTTGACGCACCTGCACCTACAAGTGTGATATTAGCCGCATATACACTAGCACCATTCGACGACGCTGGAGGCCACATCAATTTGGCAGCAGGATACCATTACCATGCTGCAACAGGGTTAACTACACAAATAGCTCAAGCTGATGGTCATGCTGCTATGATAGGATATGCACTCGACGGATATGGAATGTATCAACACCTTAGCACTAGCGGAACTGAATATACGGATCTTGATGCATCTCTAGGACATTATGATACCACTAGAGGCTATCATTACCATGTAGATGCCGCAGGAAAAAACAACTTTATAAACAGTTTACATGGTGTATATGTCAAATAATAAAATAGTAAAGCAATGCTTATTCTTTATGGCATTGTTCGTGTCTTTTGCTAGCTATGCCCACCAACCAGATTTATCTACGGCTGTGCTTTCAAAAACAGATGACGGTAAATATATATTACAGATAACAAGTTCATTATCGGCATTTGAGGGCGAAATAGATTATCTGTATTCGAAAGGCGCTTACAAAACACCTGAAGATTTCATAAAATTAGTTGTTGATCATTTTAATAAAAATGTCTTTTTTATCGTAAACGAAAAAGACACTTTAAAATTTGGAAAACCATTAGTGCTTTTAGGTCACGAATCCAAATTAGTAGTCGAAGTACTTAATTTTCCTAAGAATACAAATTCGTTTTATTTTCGTAATACCATGTTTAAGGACATGCCACATAATCAAATGGCTGTTATGATGCTTATCGAGGGTTTTCCTAAAGAACAATATATTTTGGCAAACGAAAACGAGCAAACGATTCAGTTAGAATTAAAAGAAGGTGCTTGGGTTACTAATGATAGTGATGAATTAAAGATGAAAAACGTACTGTACATTTCTTTCTTCTTAATTTTGGCCATGCTTCCACTAGTTTACATAAGGTATAGACACCGTAAAAATTACAGAAAATAACAAATAGCTCAGAAACATTTTCTGGGCTTTTTGCATTTAATAAGTGATTAACTACTACTAACTTTATGGACCAATGTTTTTTACTTAACAATCACTTCATACTATTTGTCAGGTAAAATGTTTCAAGAAAGTTGTTCACGTATGTTTAGATACGTTCAGCAGGACAAAGCAAGTGAAATAGTTTGAAAAATAATTAAACGCTATTCCTATTGATTCAAACTATATTCAATATTGGTATAAATAATATAAACCTGAGTTTGTTTTATTATTTGCATGACAACACGCTTTGATCGCTTCTATGCTAAAACTCAATTATTGTTCTAGCTCATAATAAGCAAAAATAAAAGCTTTTCATTTGATAATGAAACAATTAAATCATTTACAACCAACTTCAAATAGATAAATTTGATTAACTTTATGATTCAATAAAAGCACTTAGCCACATAAAAGACAATATGGTAGTTGCGATTATTAAATGGTTATAAAAAATTATTTAATTATGGACTTTATCAAACATTTTTCGGAGGTATCAAATAAGGATGTGCCAACAGTTGGAGGTAAAAACGCTTCATTAGGTGAAATGTACCGATCCCTTTTATCGAAAGGAGTAGTTGTACCAGAAGGCTTTGCGATTACATCAGAAGGATATTGGTTGTTTTTGAATGAAAATGAATTTATTCCACAATTGACCACCATACTATCCAAACTAGATACCACCCATTTTAATAATTTATCTGAGATAGGACTACAGTCTAGAAATTTAATTCTTTCAGGACAAATTCCCGAATTACTTAAAAAAAATATCCTTCAAGCCTATCATAAATTATCCGCCTCTGTAGGTGCCGAAAAAACATTTGCCGTTCGAAGCAGCGCCACAGCCGAAGATCTTCCCACTGCAAGTTTTGCAGGTCAGCAAGAATCCTATTTGAACGTAAAAGGAGAACAAAATCTAATTAAAGCTTGTCAGCGATGCTATGCTTCTTTGTTTACAGACAGAGCTATAAAATATAGAGTAGACAATGGTTTTGACCACATGAAAGTAGCTTTGTCTATTGGTGTTCAAACTATGATACGATCAGACATTGCGAGTTCGGGTGTGATGTTTACCCTTGATCCCGATTCAGGTTTTGAAAATACAGTACTTGTTTCAGGAGCATGGGGATTGGGAGAAAATGTGGTGCAAGGAACGGTAAACACCGATGAATTTCTTGTTTTTAAACCTCTGTTAGATAAAGTTTCTCAACCTATCATTTCTCGAAAATTAGGTAGCAAAATAAAAACAATGGTATATTCTTCAATGGACACTGACGCTATCGTAAAACCAGAAGAAGCAATCATCAACCTAGATACTACCGTTGAAAAAAGAGAGCAATATATATTGAGTGACCAAGAAGTGGTTCAACTTGCAAAGTGGGCCTGCATCATTGAGAAACATTACAATTGCCATATGGATATTGAATGGGCAAAAGATGGAGGTGATGGAAAAATGTATATCGTACAAGCACGACCCGAAACAGTGTACCGTAATAAAAAACAACATGAATTCAAGCAGTATACCTTGCTTGAAAAAGGGAACATAATATGCAGCGGTGCAGGCTTAGGGAACAAAATTGTTTCGGGCAAGGCAAGAATACTCCATTCTCCATCTGAAATATCAAAATTGAGTGCTGGAGAAATTCTAGTAACGGAACGAACCGATCCTGATTGGGATCCTATAATGAAAAAAGCAGTAGCAATCATTACAGATCAAGGAGGGCGCACATCACATGCAGCCATTGTTGCTCGGGAATTGGGTGCTGTTGCAGTAGTGGGTACTGGAAATGGATCAAAGAGTATCGAGGATGGCCAGATAATCACTGTATCTACTGCCAGAGGAAATCTAGGTGTGGTCTATGATGGGATATTAAAATGGGAGGAAAAAACAATAGATATTTCAGCTATTCCAAAAACCAAAACAAAGGTGATGCTTATTTTGGCGCAACCAGATGAAGCTTTTGGATTTTCACTTCTACCAAATGATGGCGTGGGCTTAATGCGCATGGAGTTCATCATTAGCAACACCATCGGCATTCATCCCATGGCGCTAAAACATTTTGACACTATTACAGATTCCGCAATAAAAGAAAAAATTGAAAAAACTACACGGTTGTATAAAAGCAAAGAGGACTTTTTCATACAATCATTGGCGGAAGCAACTGCAAAAATGGCTGCCGCTTTTTACCCAAAAGAAGTCATTGTGAGAATGAGTGATTTTAAGTCGAATGAATATGCCAATTTACTAGGAGGAAAACAATTTGAACCCAATGAAGAGAACCCGATGATTGGTTTTAGAGGTGCTTCACGATATTACCATCCTTTGTACAAAGATGCTTTTGAGATGGAATGCAAAGCGATGAAAATAGTACGTGATGACATGGGTTTAACTAACATAAAATTGATGATTCCTTTTTGTCGTTCTATCACTGAAGCCGAAAAGGTTATCGCTGTAATGGATGGTTATGGATTGAAAAGAAACGAAAACGGATTAGAGTTGTACGTGATGATTGAAATCCCAAGCAATGCATTACTTGCTGAAGAATTCGCAAAATATTTTGACGGATTCTCTATTGGGTCTAACGACCTAACTCAATTGACATTAGGCGCGGATAGGGATTCGGAATTATTAAGCGAAGTTTTTAATCCTTTTGATCCCGCGGTGATGCAATTAATCGAAATGACATTGACTAAGGCAAAGAAAACAAACACACACACAGGACTATGCGGACAAGCACCAAGCGATTATCCAGAGTATGCGCAGTTTCTAGTTAAAAACGGTATTGATAGCATTTCCTTTAATCCTGATGCTTTGATAAAGGGAATCGAAAATATTGCAGTAGCAGAGAAACAAAAATAAACCCCGTAATTATAATTTAATTAGCGGACGGTTATATTGACAAGAGTAAGAAGAATAGATTATAAAACAAAATTAGCTCAGAAGTACATTCTGGGCTTTTTTCGTCTTATAATGAAATCAGATCTTCAATAACCCCGAATACCCTAGCCCAGATTGCAGCGGCATCCTCTTTTAGTAGCGATAGCGGAGACAAGAGATATAGCGGAAAGCTGGAAATAGCTCCTAGAAACGTAGAACATCTTAACCTTTGCTCCTCTGAACCTTTTTTCATACTTTTGCAAAAATAATTTTTCACACTTAAACCGTTTATAGCATGCAACTGTATAACACTTTAAGCGCAGAAGAAAGAGCCATCATGATTGATGATGCCGGAAAACAAAGACTTACTTTGTC